>ERZ778027.3546-NODE-3546-length-15327-cov-13.164942_pt1 | contig 15327 bp, 8 predicted proteins | sample MGYA00375757_ERZ778027 | MGnify/ENA primary metagenome ERZ778027 (study PRJEB29350, sample SAMN05389817) | bioreactor metagenome | isolation source: Ammonium sulfate bioreactor | place: South Africa: University of Cape Town | collected 2014-02-18 ... | reverse complement strand
TTATATGTAAATGACTATAGAAAATTTTTGTCAGATCAAATTTATTTGTTTAATAAATAAATTCTAAACAATATCAATTGAAATACGATCTTCTGATTTGTCTGAGCGAGCAAATTTTCTTATTTTTCAAAGACTATGAGTCCTAAGAATTCAATTCAAAAATAGCTTTCTATCATTCTTATTTTAACATGAATGCCACTGATGTATATATTTACGTGTACACATAGTGAATAGTCTTTCTTTACTTTCCATTGTCTAACATTTAACATATCGTGTTAACTTTCTATCGTTTCATACATTCGACATTCTATCTAAATCTATTCACTATGTCAATAGAAAAGATCAACGATATTGAAATGGCTCATTATGGAATCGGAGTAAATTCGTTGGCAACAGTAGGCGTTGCACCATGCATTGCAACTGTTGCTATTCTTGGTCAAGGTGAAGAAGCAGAAATCTTCATCGAACACCGAGATTCAACGTATTTACCTACCGTTTTCAATAATGACACCATGGAGATATTGTTTGGAAATATCACTAAACATGTCTCTGTCGTATCATCAGAGTCAAAGATAAGGTAAATTTCTCAAATAGTTTATCAGTTAGTTTGCCGACTTTGATTATATGCAGTTTAACTGAAACGATGCTTTGAAACAATCTCAATCGTCTTTAAACAAAAAATATTTTCTTTGTTAAAACAAAAATAATTAACTTTTTTTTGTTTCTCTCTTTCATTCATTCATTCTTCCTTTCTTTACAATGCATCTATGTGTGTGCTTATATATATGTACACGTGTTGAGGCATCAGAAAGAACGAGCGCAAGAGAGAAAAAAAGAAATTTTTTGTTTTTAATAAAGATATTTGACTTTGAAATGTGATTTCTAGTTTTAATAAATTTATTCGATTAGTTTCATGTTGAAAATCAGATGTTGAGATTGTTTTGAATAGTTTTTTGCTCAAATTGCATTCAATAAAAGTTTTGTAATAACTGATAGAAGGATATTTTCATATGAAAAACTCACCAAAAATAATTTTTAAATTTGCAGTTCCGTTTGGATTTTCGGCGGAGTCTTTAATGATGATTCATTTAATGATTTTCAAAAATCTATTGACAACATGAAAGAATCATCATCGAAAACTATCCTGAAAAAAATTAAACATGCTGATGTACGTTTCAATTTCTACGTCTCGTCAAAGCATATTGAAACGTGCAATATCGACATAATTGTTCATCGAGATGTTATCGAATAAACTGTTACGATTTTTATCATACAGAACACAACAAAGTCTGATGGACATAATTTTATCGTTGGTGTTCTATCTATTGACACAACAAGTGATAAACGTGCATTTATGATTAATCCGTTTTCACAAACTGTTGAAGGTAAGTGAATAAAAGAATTCCGGAACTTCGTCGATTGGTGAATGTCCAATTAATAACTTGAATAAAAGTTTGTTTAAGTTGTCACTGGGTTTTCCCAGTAATTGACGATGTTCCGATAATCCGAAAAAAATCTTGTCAAAATATAATTCTGAGAGAATCGTGTTTACTAAAAAATGAATTGAGCTTTTGTAGATCGAAACGATACGGAATTCATTAGTGAATGCACAGCATACTTTCGTTCTCGAGCTGTACTAATGGGTGCTGAAGAAGTTCACGGTGCACTTGCCGAAAAATTACTCAACACGTCGAATGAATTGTATAAAAAAACCGAAATCGATTCGTCTCACCAAGTAGAATTTTCGGATGAAGATGAAACGATATTCAAAGTAAACATCTCATTTCATGTCTTAAGAATTAGTGCCTGAGAAAATCCGATGAAACCTGATATCGACGATGGTGATCCATCGCCAGTGCTGCTGATTTTTTATATGTTGTGGAGGACCTATGAGTATAGTGTTAGATGAAATTTTCAGCTCAATCAGACCTCATCTTCATAGCAAAATCGTCGAGTCAGGACGATTTTCGATATTCACCAAAATCGATTATTTTTTTTCGATTTTTCGTTCATTTGAAGGAAATATCCTGAACAAAGAATATTTACAAATGAGAAAACGTTCAGGACGTCTATGTGACGGATTGTACTCTCACTTATGTGTTTTCTTCTCATTTTTGCTTTCGCTCCTTATTTTCCCGCGTTTGGAATTGATTAGGTTTATGTTCTAGGCATTATTGAGATTATCTTGTTGACACACACACACACACAGGCATTATTCTTCTCTTCATTTCTTGTTGTCTTCATCGACGTTGTTTATATTCAATAAACCACCGTCATAACTTTTTCTGCATTCATTCTCTTTTCTTTTCTTGAGCCTTCAATTCTCAATATTCAATACAAACATTTGACTTTATATTCTTATCTCTCTTCTTCTCATTGTCTTCTTCAAAAGAACAAAATACATATGCAATGTCTACACTAAAAACAAGTTCATCTCGAGATCCACTCCTCAACACCTCAACAATTGATGAACTTGGTGCTTGGTGGATTGAAATGGTCATGTTCTCTCGTTTACCTTGACGATATCATAGTTTTTTCTTCATCATTTGAGCTTCATTTGCAACATATTCGTTCAGTTCTTCAACGTATCGTCGATAGTGGTCTTACACTCCAACTTTCCGAATGCAACTTTTGTAAGACGAAACTGAAGTACTTGGGTCATGTAGTTTCGAAATCAGATATGGAACCAGATCCGAAAAAAATTAGCGCCGTTCGTGATTATCCTGTACCTACTCGACTCAAAGAAGTTCGTATGTTTCTCGACCTCACTGGTTACTACCGTCGTTTCATTCGAAATTATTCTACCATCGCTGAACCACTCATTTCGTTAACTCGTCAAACCAATGCTTCTTCTTTTCATTGGACACAACCGTTTCTTCTTCAGCTTGATGCTTTCAATGCAAGTTTATCGGCAATTCTTGCTCAAAAACTTGTCGATGATGATGGAATTCAACGTGAACATGTTATTGGTTATGTCAGTCGAACTCTTTGTCCTGTTGAACGACGTTATTCTCCAACTGAACGTGAATATTTAGCTATTGTCTATGGTTGTCGACATTTTCGGCCTTATCTTGAAGATCTCCGTTTTACCATCGTGACTGATCATAAAGCACTCATATGGCTTCATCAAACCAAAGATATCAATAGTCGTCTCGCTCGATGGGCTATGCAAATAGCTGCTTATGATGTTGACATTCAACATCGTCCGGGTTCAGCGAACGCTAATTGTGATACCTTATCTCGAGTTCCACTTCTGTCATCTTCCGATCTCGATTCTACCCCACTGTTACTCGATCTTATCTTACCTCGTGCTTCTCTTCAATCTGATCAACAACTTCTTCTTAATTCATTCGGTTCTTCTCCTTCATCATCATCATCATCTCATATTCATCTTATTTCAATTTCTTTTTCCTCGAATGTTCCTCTTTATGACGAGATTCGTAATGCTCAATGGCAGGATTCTGCATTGTTCCCTTTGCTTAATTATCTTCACACTCGTCAACTTCCATCGGATTCACCAAATTCCTCTATTCTTGCTTTGACTTCAATTCATCGTTTCATTGATGGCGCTTTCAGCTGAAAATTTTATCTAACACTGTACTCATAGATCCCTAAAACATAGAAAATCAGCAAAATCGGAGATGAGTCACCATCGTCGATATCATTTTTCATCGGATTTTCTCAGGTACTGACCCTGAATTGTTTTCTAGAACTATAATGTCTAACTCAAACAACAAAAAGAAACATTTACATCATCGTATAAAGTTAAATTTATTTCTTAAACTATTAATAAAAACGTTTTATTAGAGAAAAAAAAAGATCGACTATTCACATTATTGTTCTTATTTTTTATGTTGCTGCTTGAGAATCGATGTTTTCTAAGAAAACTAGAGCCAAATAGATATTTGTTCACTTCCACCGAATGGACCCAAATGTATTTTATGACCATGAAACATTTTATCTTGAGTAGCTGCAGTTAAATTCCTCATGAAGATTCTTTTGCTCGTAATTTTCGATTTCAAAGCACTATTTTTATTGATTATTAAATGTATCAATTGAGGAAGATGCTCACAAATCTTTAAAATGAATCCAATAAGATATTCATTTTGTTTCATAATTCCACGGGTTGTTTCGAGTACATAGAGTTGAGGTACCAATTGATTTAATCGATGAATATCAAAAAAATTGTTCGAATCGTTATATGACACATCCAGTAAAAGACGTACCTGTTGCAATTGAAAGTATTGCCGCGAACAATGACGAAAATCTTCCCATGATACGGCGAGAGACGAAAGATTAGGTGATGTATCGAGAATTCGTTCGAGCATAATGATACGTTGAGATTTCTCAATTAAAATTGAATCAGTATCGAATATAAACGATCGTAGATTATTAAAAGATAAATTCCAATGTGAGTGACATGTTGATATGATTGATGGATTTGTCTCTTGTTTAATGAAATCTGTTAAGTAAAATTGCTTAACATGACAATTTACAATTCTTTGGTGAGTTCGACGAAATTGTTTATTACGTGTCCATTGAAATAATCGTGGTCGAACTGTTCGTCGAGCAAAAGCAGAAACATATGTTGGAAAGCCGTAACTGTAAAAAGTTCGTTTGTTGTCAATGAGCAATTCAAGAGGACAATTGGAGATCACGAATAACATCTCTCGAATAAGTTGATCATGGTCATCATAATCATACAAATAACAATTCATATTTTCAAAAGGCCATTCACGATTACAATTAAATGAACTTGTTTTCCATATATGTTGAATTTTTTCAGGAAAACATAACGAAAAATGAAGTTTTTTCAAAGATAATCTTCGAGAACTACAAACTTTCTGAAATTGATTCAGATTATCTAAATCTATCAACAAGAAAACAAAACGATGTCATGTGAGAACAATAAATAAATGAAGAACTTACTAGTATCATACATATCAATAAGTGTTAATTCTTCAAGTGAAACCAAAGTTAATGAGTCAATTAATGTTATAAAATCAGTCAAAGTTATAAAATGTATAACTAAGTATTTGAGATGAGTACAAGCAGTCGTTGTTTGTCGTAGAGAATCTCTCGATAGTTCAATATTTGAATCTGATCGGCTTATCTCATTATACTCTTCAATCGAATTCCAATCTTCAATAGTAATATTCAAATATTCAATTGCTGGTAAAGCATTCTCTTCAAATAAATATTTCAATTCACATGAATATTGAATACTGAGTGTTAATTGAACTGTATTTGGCCAACAGAGTTGTTGCATCGTGTGTAAACCATTTTTAGTTGTTGGACGAAAGACGTGACCTACGTACAATATACCTTGTTCTACTTCCAATATCATTGTATGAACTGAAATACGATGAGCAACAAGTTCAGAGAGCATCGTTGAATAATTATTTCGACAATCTTCAAAGATGATATGTAAATATTGTAATGTATTATTACTAAGAACTAAAGGTTTTAATATCGGTAGAAGCTCACGATGACGATGAATTCTATTGAAGAAAACAAACCGTCTTAGTGATGAGAACAATACATTGACTCGATTATTTTCTGTGAAAGTTTTTGTCCAATATTCGATTAATAATCGAGATGGATAGGAATCGTTAAGCACAAGACAATCTATTAAATCAGTAAAACAATTTCCAAGATGCTGATGTTGACTGAGCCATTCGTGGAATTGACCATAACGGATTAAATCCACATTTATTGAATGACGAATCGAAGTTACAAGATTTCGAATACGAGAATTATTGACATCAACAAAAGATTGGCAAAGATCGAATGAAGATAAATAAGAAAATATATTCAACAGAAGTTCATTTGGTAACGATTCTAATGTACTTTTATGCATCATTATTTGATTACATCTATTCTGGTTTATTCAAACAGATAAATGAATAAATTTCAATCGACTGAGCAATTCATATTGAGTCAAGTTCAATTGAAAGAAAGGATTACATTTAACCAATGATATTGCTTATTTTGTTGGCATTCCTTTTCTTTCTTTTAGCAATTTGACGACAAGCAGATGGTGAGCATGAATCATTCATTAAAGATAGCCAATCAGATGGATTCGGTTGATTATTTTTATTGCATCGAGTGATACGTCTGATGAAGAATTATAGAAAATTGTCTTTTTGTTCATTTGAATTGATTTGTTATATTTATTTTCAGATATGAGTGCGAAGGAAAAAGTCGATCGAACTGTTCTCTTCGCTCGTAAGTTGAGTCTTTGGTTTTTTTGCTCGAAATTCTCGATTGATTCATTAGAATGCGAGTTTTTCATCGATTACATCTCGAGTCAAAATGGTTCAGATCGTTCGCTTCGTCTCGGCAACGAACTTCAAAAGAAATACGGTGCTAAAGTTGTCGAACAGCCGAATCCTTCGACAACAACTCATATCGTCTTTAAAAACGGAGATTAGTCTCGTTGGACAAATACGTCGTTGAAAACGATGAAAATGTCCCACCGACACCATCACATAATCCGATTGATCGAGTGATGACACCACGAACACCGAAACTCAAAGTTTGTTGGAATTCGAGAGCTCGAAGTTGAGTTTCGACGTGTGGCTTTTTTCAGTGTGATCAATTGCAAGATGCGAATGTTGATTCGGCGAAACGAACGAAAAAAGCGCTTTATACGCCGGTTCGAGGGCAATTCGATCAGGGAAATCCTGAGGAATTCTATGATCATCAAAATCGAATCATTACTTTAGATAATTTAGGAATGAATCTACCAAGTAAATCAACAATCTTCTTCGGTTTTTTTTGAATATAAAATCTGATTTTAAAGATGAAAATCATCAATTAATCCATCGATATGGTTGTAGTGTTGCTCGGAAACAAGTTCAAGATGACAAAATAGAAAATCAACAAGACGAACTACCGACAATCATCAGTTGTCCAACTCAATCTCAATCATCACCAGTTATTCATTTTGCTCATGTAAATTTCGACTAAAAACTTGATTTCGAAAAGCAAATTCTTCTAGGCAATTCGTCGAGCGCCTGAAATCGTCAAACAATTGACATTTTCTCCTTCAACAACCTTCGATTTCGACAGTCAAAAGCAATACAATGCTCTCGGTGTTCGTCCTCAATCGACGCCGCTCGCCTCTCCTCAACTACGACCGATTGTTCCTTCGAATATCGAAAAACCAATGACACCACTGAAAACAGCTGATTATTCGTCATTTACGAGAGTTTCTCCATTGAAAACGAAGCCAACGATTCAATTTGAAAAACTCGACGATGACGAAGAGATTGTTCTTCCGAATGTTGATGAAATTCTCAATAATCTTCAAATCTCCGACGACACAGACCGAATTGTTCCTCGACCGCCTCCACTAGTCGCGCTTTCTCAAGCCATCCGACGAAAACATCCCGAACAAATCAACGAACAACTACCGCAGATGAACGATCTACCGAATGCACCGGCGAATTATTCGTTTGTTTTCTTTGGTTTCACTTCAACGCAATTAGAAGAAGCGAAACGATTGACTCGTCGCATGGGCGATTGCTTTTCTTTTGAAACGATTGACATGACAACAACGCATGTCATTCTGCCCGATGATGATCCAAATCTGACTTTGACACTTGAACTATTTCTTGGATTGATTTACGGATGGTTAGTTTGTTCTCTTTCTCTCTCTCTTTTTTTCGGAGTCTAATTGGGAATTTGTATAGCCGTTTTGTGACATTTGAATGGTTGAAATCTTCATCTCGTATTGGCGAATGGCTCAATGTAAATAAATTTGAACCGAAACGTTTTTATCAATCGAATCCATCGTTGAATATCTATCGAAAATCTCGTCAACAACAAAAGCCAATTCATCTTTTCAATGAATGTGGGTCGATTTATTTAACTTCGATTGCTAAACAACGTTCGTTACTACTGAAATTAATCACTTTACTAGGTGGAGATGTAAGTTCGATCTGCTTCAATTCGTTTTCATTCAATCGTATTTTAGATTACTGTCAATCGAAATTCGGCTAAAATGGTCATTGGACATTCATCGAAGAAACTTCCAATTATTATTTATCCTCATGTTACTGAACAATGGGTTTTTGGTACGATTAAAACAAGAATTTCTTCATTGAAATATTTCATTTGATTTCATTTTAGATTCAATTAAATCCGGCGGATGTCTTCCTCCAGATGATTATCTCATTGAAAATGAGAATTAGCTGTATATTTTTTTGTTATTGTTCTTCTTCTTATTCTCTTGCTTTTTTTATATGTAAATGACTATAGAAAATTTTTGTCAGATCAAATTTATTTGTTTAATAAATAAATTCTAAACAATATCAATTGAAATACGATCTTCTGATTTGTCTGAGCGAGCAAATTTTCTTATTTTTCAAAGACTATGAGTCCTAAGAATTCAATTCAAAAATAGCTTTCTATCATTCTTATTTTAACATGAATGCCACTGATGTATATATTTACGTGTACACATAGTGAATAGTCTTTCTTTACTTTCCATTGTCTAACATTTAACATATCGTGTTAACTTTCTATCGTTTCATACATTCGACATTCTATCTAAATCTATTCACTATGTCAATAGAAAAGATCAACGATATTGAAATGGCTCATTATGGAATCGGAGTAAATTCGTTGGCAACAGTAGGCGTTGCACCATGCATTGCAACTGTTGCTATTCTTGGTCAAGGTGAAGAAGCAGAAATCTTCATCGAACACCGAGATTCAACGTATTTACCTACCGTTTTCAATAATGACACCATGGAGATATTGTTTGGAAATATCACTAAACATGTCTCTGTCGTATCATCAGAGTCAAAGATAAGGTAAATTTCTCAAATAGTTTATCAGTTAGTTTGCCGACTTTGATTATATGCAGTTTAACTGAAACGATGCTTTGAAACAATCTCAATCGTCTTTAAACAAAAAATATTTTCTTTGTTAAAACAAAAATAATTAACTTTTTTTTGTTTCTCTCTTTCATTCATTCATTCTTCCTTTCTTTACAATGCATCTATGTGTGTGCTTATATATATGTACACGTGTTGAGGCATCAGAAAGAACGAGCGCAAGAGAGAAAAAAAGAAATTTTTTGTTTTTAATAAAGATATTTGACTTTGAAATGTGATTTCTAGTTTTAATAAATTTATTCGATTAGTTTCATGTTGAAAATCAGATGTTGAGATTGTTTTGAATAGTTTTTTGCTCAAATTGCATTCAATAAAAGTTTTGTAATAACTGATAGAAGGATATTTTCATATGAAAAACTCACCAAAAATAATTTTTAAATTTGCAGTTCCGTTTGGATTTTCGGCGGAGTCTTTAATGATGATTCATTTAATGATTTTCAAAAATCTATTGACAACATGAAAGAATCATCATCGAAAACTATCCTGAAAAAAATTAAACATGCTGATGTACGTTTCAATTTCTACGTCTCGTCAAAGCATATTGAAACGTGCAATATCGACATAATTGTTCATCGAGATGTTATCGAATAAACTGTTACGATTTTTATCATACAGAACACAACAAAGTCTGATGGACATAATTTTATCGTTGGTGTTCTATCTATTGACACAACAAGTGATAAACGTGCATTTATGATTAATCCGTTTTCACAAACTGTTGAAGGTAAGTGAATAAAAGAATTCCGGAACTTCGTCGATTGGTGAATGTCCAATTAATAACTTGAATAAAAGTTTGTTTAAGTTGTCACTGGGTTTTCCCAGTAATTGACGATGTTCCGATAATCCGAAAAAAATCTTGTCAAAATATAATTCTGAGAGAATCGTGTTTACTAAAAAATGAATTGAGCTTTTGTAGATCGAAACGATACGGAATTCATTAGTGAATGCACAGCATACTTTCGTTCTCGAGCTGTACTAATGGGTGCTGAAGAAGTTCACGGTGCACTTGCCGAAAAATTACTCAACACGTCGAATGAATTGTATAAAAAAACCGAAATCGATTCGTCTCACCAAGTAGAATTTTCGGATGAAGATGAAACGATATTCAAAGTAAACATCTCATTTCATGTCTTAAGAATTAGTGCCTGAGAAAATCCGATGAAACCTGATATCGACGATGGTGATCCATCGCCAGTGCTGCTGATTTTTTATATGTTGTGGAGGACCTATGAGTATAGTGTTAGATGAAATTTTCAGCTCAATCAGACCTCATCTTCATAGCAAAATCGTCGAGTCAGGACGATTTTCGATATTCACCAAAATCGATTATTTTTTTTCGATTTTTCGTTCATTTGAAGGAAATATCCTGAACAAAGAATATTTACAAATGAGAAAACGTTCAGGACGTCTATGTGACGGATTGTACTCTCACTTATGTGTTTTCTTCTCATTTTTGCTTTCGCTCCTTATTTTCCCGCGTTTGGAATTGATTAGGTTTATGTTCTAGGCATTATTGAGATTATCTTGTTGACACACACACACACACAGGCATTATTCTTCTCTTCATTTCTTGTTGTCTTCATCGACGTTGTTTATATTCAATAAACCACCGTCATAACTTTTTCTGCATTCATTCTCTTTTCTTTTCTTGAGCCTTCAATTCTCAATATTCAATACAAACATTTGACTTTATATTCTTATCTCTCTTCTTCTCATTGTCTTCTTCAAAAGAACAAAATACATATGCAATGTCTACACTAAAAACAAGTTCATCTCGAGATCCACTCCTCAACACCTCAACAATTGATGAACTTGGTGCTTGGTGGATTGAAATGGTCATGTTCTCTCGTTTACCTTGACGATATCATAGTTTTTTCTTCATCATTTGAGCTTCATTTGCAACATATTCGTTCAGTTCTTCAACGTATCGTCGATAGTGGTCTTACACTCCAACTTTCCGAATGCAACTTTTGTAAGACGAAACTGAAGTACTTGGGTCATGTAGTTTCGAAATCAGATATGGAACCAGATCCGAAAAAAATTAGCGCCGTTCGTGATTATCCTGTACCTACTCGACTCAAAGAAGTTCGTATGTTTCTCGACCTCACTGGTTACTACCGTCGTTTCATTCGAAATTATTCTACCATCGCTGAACCACTCATTTCGTTAACTCGTCAAACCAATGCTTCTTCTTTTCATTGGACACAACCGTTTCTTCTTCAGCTTGATGCTTTCAATGCAAGTTTATCGGCAATTCTTGCTCAAAAACTTGTCGATGATGATGGAATTCAACGTGAACATGTTATTGGTTATGTCAGTCGAACTCTTTGTCCTGTTGAACGACGTTATTCTCCAACTGAACGTGAATATTTAGCTATTGTCTATGGTTGTCGACATTTTCGGCCTTATCTTGAAGATCTCCGTTTTACCATCGTGACTGATCATAAAGCACTCATATGGCTTCATCAAACCAAAGATATCAATAGTCGTCTCGCTCGATGGGCTATGCAAATAGCTGCTTATGATGTTGACATTCAACATCGTCCGGGTTCAGCGAACGCTAATTGTGATACCTTATCTCGAGTTCCACTTCTGTCATCTTCCGATCTCGATTCTACCCCACTGTTACTCGATCTTATCTTACCTCGTGCTTCTCTTCAATCTGATCAACAACTTCTTCTTAATTCATTCGGTTCTTCTCCTTCATCATCATCATCATCTCATATTCATCTTATTTCAATTTCTTTTTCCTCGAATGTTCCTCTTTATGACGAGATTCGTAATGCTCAATGGCAGGATTCTGCATTGTTCCCTTTGCTTAATTATCTTCACACTCGTCAACTTCCATCGGATTCACCAAATTCCTCTATTCTTGCTTTGACTTCAATTCATCGTTTCATTGATGGCGCTTTCAGCTGAAAATTTTATCTAACACTGTACTCATAGATCCCTAAAACATAGAAAATCAGCAAAATCGGAGATGAGTCACCATCGTCGATATCATTTTTCATCGGATTTTCTCAGGTACTGACCCTGAATTGTTTTCTAGAACTATAATGTCTAACTCAAACAACAAAAAGAAACATTTACATCATCGTATAAAGTTAAATTTATTTCTTAAACTATTAATAAAAACGTTTTATTAGAGAAAAAAAAAGATCGACTATTCACATTATTGTTCTTATTTTTTATGTTGCTGCTTGAGAATCGATGTTTTCTAAGAAAACTAGAGCCAAATAGATATTTGTTCACTTCCACCGAATGGACCCAAATGTATTTTATGACCATGAAACATTTTATCTTGAGTAGCTGCAGTTAAATTCCTCATGAAGATTCTTTTGCTCGTAATTTTCGATTTCAAAGCACTATTTTTATTGATTATTAAATGTATCAATTGAGGAAGATGCTCACAAATCTTTAAAATGAATCCAATAAGATATTCATTTTGTTTCATAATTCCACGGGTTGTTTCGAGTACATAGAGTTGAGGTACCAATTGATTTAATCGATGAATATCAAAAAAATTGTTCGAATCGTTATATGACACATCCAGTAAAAGACGTACCTGTTGCAATTGAAAGTATTGCCGCGAACAATGACGAAAATCTTCCCATGATACGGCGAGAGACGAAAGATTAGGTGATGTATCGAGAATTCGTTCGAGCATAATGATACGTTGAGATTTCTCAATTAAAATTGAATCAGTATCGAATATAAACGATCGTAGATTATTAAAAGATAAATTCCAATGTGAGTGACATGTTGATATGATTGATGGATTTGTCTCTTGTTTAATGAAATCTGTTAAGTAAAATTGCTTAACATGACAATTTACAATTCTTTGGTGAGTTCGACGAAATTGTTTATTACGTGTCCATTGAAATAATCGTGGTCGAACTGTTCGTCGAGCAAAAGCAGAAACATATGTTGGAAAGCCGTAACTGTAAAAAGTTCGTTTGTTGTCAATGAGCAATTCAAGAGGACAATTGGAGATCACGAATAACATCTCTCGAATAAGTTGATCATGGTCATCATAATCATACAAATAACAATTCATATTTTCAAAAGGCCATTCACGATTACAATTAAATGAACTTGTTTTCCATATATGTTGAATTTTTTCAGGAAAACATAACGAAAAATGAAGTTTTTTCAAAGATAATCTTCGAGAACTACAAACTTTCTGAAATTGATTCAGATTATCTAAATCTATCAACAAGAAAACAAAACGATGTCATGTGAGAACAATAAATAAATGAAGAACTTACTAGTATCATACATATCAATAAGTGTTAATTCTTCAAGTGAAACCAAAGTTAATGAGTCAATTAATGTTATAAAATCAGTCAAAGTTATAAAATGTATAACTAAGTATTTGAGATGAGTACAAGCAGTCGTTGTTTGTCGTAGAGAATCTCTCGATAGTTCAATATTTGAATCTGATCGGCTTATCTCATTATACTCTTCAATCGAATTCCAATCTTCAATAGTAATATTCAAATATTCAATTGCTGGTAAAGCATTCTCTTCAAATAAATATTTCAATTCACATGAATATTGAATACTGAGTGTTAATTGAACTGTATTTGGCCAACAGAGTTGTTGCATCGTGTGTAAACCATTTTTAGTTGTTGGACGAAAGACGTGACCTACGTACAATATACCTTGTTCTACTTCCAATATCATTGTATGAACTGAAATACGATGAGCAACAAGTTCAGAGAGCATCGTTGAATAATTATTTCGACAATCTTCAAAGATGATATGTAAATATTGTAATGTATTATTACTAAGAACTAAAGGTTTTAATATCGGTAGAAGCTCACGATGACGATGAATTCTATTGAAGAAAACAAACCGTCTTAGTGATGAGAACAATACATTGACTCGATTATTTTCTGTGAAAGTTTTTGTCCAATATTCGATTAATAATCGAGATGGATAGGAATCGTTAAGCACAAGACAATCTATTAAATCAGTAAAACAATTTCCAAGATGCTGATGTTGACTGAGCCATTCGTGGAATTGACCATAACGGATTAAATCCACATTTATTGAATGACGAATCGAAGTTACAAGATTTCGAATACGAGAATTATTGACATCAACAAAAGATTGGCAAAGATCGAATGAAGATAAATAAGAAAATATATTCAACAGAAGTTCATTTGGTAACGATTCTAATGTACTTTTATGCATCATTATTTGATTACATCTATTCTGGTTTATTCAAACAGATAAATGAATAAATTTCAATCGACTGAGCAATTCATATTGAGTCAAGTTCAATTGAAAGAAAGGATTACATTTAACCAATGATATTGCTTATTTTGTTGGCATTCCTTTTCTTTCTTTTAGCAATTTGACGACAAGCAGATGGTGAGCATGAATCATTCATTAAAGATAGCCAATCAGATGGATTCGGTTGATTATTTTTATTGCATCGAGTGATACGTCTGATGAAGAATTATAGAAAATTGTCTTTTTGTTCATTTGAATTGATTTGTTATATTTATTTTCAGATATGAGTGCGAAGGAAAAAGTCGATCGAACTGTTCTCTTCGCTCGTAAGTTGAGTCTTTGGTTTTTTTGCTCGAAATTCTCGATTGATTCATTAGAATGCGAGTTTTTCATCGATTACATCTCGAGTCAAAATGGTTCAGATCGTTCGCTTCGTCTCGGCAACGAACTTCAAAAGAAATACGGTGCTAAAGTTGTCGAACAGCCGAATCCTTCGACAACAACTCATATCGTCTTTAAAAACGGAGATTAGTCTCGTTGGACAAATACGTCGTTGAAAACGATGAAAATGTCCCACCGACACCATCACATAATCCGATTGATCGAGTGATGACACCACGAACACCGAAACTCAAAGTTTGTTGGAATTCGAGAGCTCGAAGTTGAGTTTCGACGTGTGGCTTTTTTCAGTGTGATCAATTGCAAGATGCGAATGTTGATTCGGCGAAACGAACGAAAAAAGCGCTTTATACGCCGGTTCGAGGGCAATTCGATCAGGGAAATCCTGAGGAATTCTATGATCATCAAAATCGAATCATTACTTTAGATAATTTAGGAATGAATCTACCAAGTAAATCAACAATCTTCTTCGGTTTTTTTTGAATATAAAATCTGATTTTAAAGATGAAAATCATCAATTAATCCATCGATATGGTTGTAGTGTTGCTCGGAAACAAGTTCAAGATGACAAAATAGAAAATCAACAAGACGAACTACCGACAATCATCAGTTGTCCAACTCAATCTCAATCATCACCAGTTATTCATTTTGCTCATGTAAATTTCGACTAAAAACTTGATTTCGAAAAGCAAATTCTTCTAGGCAATTCGTCGAGCGCCTGAAATCGTCAAACAATTGACATTTTCTCCTTCAACAACCTTCGATTTCGACAGTCAAAAGC
>ERZ778027.3543-NODE-3543-length-15359-cov-3.843113_pt1 | contig 15359 bp, 13 predicted proteins | sample MGYA00375757_ERZ778027 | MGnify/ENA primary metagenome ERZ778027 (study PRJEB29350, sample SAMN05389817) | bioreactor metagenome | isolation source: Ammonium sulfate bioreactor | place: South Africa: University of Cape Town | collected 2014-02-18 ... | reverse complement strand
GTAGGGCGAGGCGGGCGAGTAGTAGAGCGTCATCTTGGCCATGGTGGGTCCCCCCTCTTTCCCTCAGGCGACGGCCACGCCGGGGATTTCCGTATCGTTCAGTCGGACCTTGCGGGCAACCTCGATAAGCTGCTGCCAGGTCGTGCCGTCGATCGGCACGCCGTTCTTCTCGCGGTCGGCGCGGCGGGCGCGCTCGGGCTCGCCCGGCGCCAGCACCTCGGCCACGCCCGGCTGGGGCCGCGCCGACTTCACCCAGGTGATGAAGGTCTCGACCTCGTCCTCGAAAGTCTCCGTCCCGCCCATCGCCGCCGGATCGATGATGATCGACAGCATGTTGTTGATGATGCGGGTGCTGTCCTTCTTGATGGTGCGCGGGCTGTGGGTCAGGCCGCCGGTCAGGGCGCCGGCCAGCAGGTCGCAGATCACGGCAAGCCCACCGCCCTTGTGCAGGCCGAACGGCAGGATGGCGCCGTAGGGCGGGTTGTACATGACGCCCGGCTCGGTCGTGGCATTGCCGGCCGCATCGATCAGCAGGCCAGGCTCCATCTGGATCTTCTTGTTGTTGGCGACGCGTACCTTACCCATCGCCACCTGGCTGGTGGCGAAGTCGAGCACGATCGGCTCCTGGCCCTTGCGCGGAATGGCCGTGCAATAGGGGTTGGTCGTGAAGCGCGCCTCGGCGCCGCCGAACGGCGCCACCAGCGACTTGTGGCCGTGCACATTCACCCAGTGCGTGCTCACCATGCCGGCGCGCGCGCACTGCTCGCCCCAATGGCCGATGCGGCCGATGTGATGGGAATTCTTCAGGCCGACGACGCAGACGCCGTGCGTCTTCGCTCGCTCGATGCCGATATCCATCGCTTCCTTGGCGATGACCTGGCCGTAGCCGGCGCCACCGTCGACCACAATCACCGCACCATTGTCGCGATCGATCTTCGCATGGTGGTTGCGCTTGCAGGCGCCGTTCGTGGTGTTCTGAATATAGTGCGGCATCATGCCGACGCCGTGGCTGTCATGGCCGAACAGGTTGGCGAGCACGAGATGGTCGGCGACCAGCTTCGCTTCTTCCGCCGAGCTGCCATCTGCCCGACAAATCGCCATCGTGAAGCTATGCAGGCGGTCAGGCGCAATCCGGACCTCGCCCACAGAGCTCTGCCCTTCGGCCATGTCTTTCTCTCCCCCGGTCGACGCTTTCGGCGCGCAAGGTTCCGCGTCGTCAAGGCCCTGTCAACGACGAAGCGGCAGGCCTTGATTTACCTTGGAAAAAAGACGCCCTGATTTCGCCCCGCTGAGCCGCCAAAGACGGGGCGACCCGACGGCACCGGCCGTGGTAGGACCACAAAGCCCCCAGTTGTTTTCCGGAATCGCGCACCGAATGCGATCTCTAGCCCGTTTCACCCTGTTCGTGCTGCTGCTGGCCGGTATTGCGGTCACGGCGGTGGCCCAGACGCCGCCGCAACAGCCGCAGCGGCCATTCGGCCAGCTGATCGACCTGTGGACCCGCCAGCTCGACCGCATCGCCACGCGCACCGAACAGGCGGGGCTGCTGCCGGCCGAGATCGACGTGCTGCGCGACCAGACGACCGATGTGCGCGCCGCGGCCCTGGCGGCGGCGGCGCTGGCGCGCAGCGACCTCGCCGACACAAAGAAGCTGCTGGCGCCGCTCGAGATCAAGCCGGGGACCGACGCGCCCCCCGAAACCGATGCGGTGAAGGCCGAGCGGGAACGGCTGACCAGCCAGGCGACGCTGAACGAAAGCCGGATGAAACAGTGCGAGGTCGTGATCGCGCGGGCCGACCAGCTGCTCGAGCGCATGACCAAGCTGCGCAGCGACCTGGTGTTCCAGAATCTGATGCGGCGCGACCCGTCACCCCTGTCGAGCGATGTCTGGATCAAGATCGGCCCCCAGCTCGCCGCCGCCGTCAACGGGCTGGCGAGCGCCACCGCGACCTGGTTCGGCAACGGCCTGGCGCCGCTGCGCAACCAGGACCTTCTGCCCCCCGCGCTGTGGGCCGCCGTCACCATCTTCCTGTGGTGGCTCGGCCGTGTCCTGCGCCGGCGGTTCGGCCGTGACGGTACCCATGTCGACCTGCAGCAGTACCGCACCATCGCGACCGCCATCGACGGTGTCGGCCTAGTGCTGGTGCCGGTCCTCGCCGTGCTGCTGGTCAGCAAGCTGCTGCAGGCCACCGCGCCGCCGGCGCCGCTCGACCAGCTGGTTCCCGACACGGCGATCCGCCTGATCTGGCTGCTTCTGGTCTTCGGCCTGACGGCGGCCGGCCTGTCGCCGGGCCGACCGGAATGGCGTTTTCTGCCCCTCACCAACGACAGCGCCCAGCACCTGTCGCACAGCCTGCGACGGCTGATGGTCGTCGGCGTTCTGCTCGACCTCGTCTATGTCGCGCTGAGCCGCGGCGGCGACAGCAGCTCGATCGTGGCGGTCGGCGCGCTGGTGCTGGCGACAACGGTGGCGCTGCTCGCCCTGCCGGCGCTCTCCAATCGCTCCTGGCAGGCGGCACGCCCGGAAGGGTCTGACCTGCCGGCGATGATCGGCGGCACCTGGTGGTCGGTGACCCGGCTCGTTCTGTCCGCGGTCGTCCTGTCGTCGATCGCCTTCGCGCTCGCCGGCTATGCCACGCTCGCCTCGCACCTCCATTCGGCGATCTCGGCGACCTGCCTGCTGATTGCCGTCGCCCTGCTGCTGCACCAGCTGGCCTCCGACCTGCTCGAAGCGGCCGCGGCGCCCAACACGCCGTCCGGCGCCTGGGCCCGCCGCCGCCTAGGGCTGCCGACCGACGCCAAGGTGCGCGGGCAGTATCTGCTCCTGCTGCTGTTTGATGTCGCACTGGTGATCCTGCTGGCGATCACCTGGAACGCCGATATCGACGCGATTCTCGACGGCTTTGGTCAGCTTCTGCGCGGGGTGAAGATCGGCGGCGTCACGATCTCGCTCGGCAATGTCGGCATGGCGATCATGGCCTTCGCGGTCTGCATGCTGCTGGCGCGCCTGATCCGCAGCATCGTGCGCGACCGCGTGCTGCCGACCGTCGACACGCCGCTGCCGCTGCGCCAGTCGATCGACGCCGGCCTCAACTATATCGGCGTGATCGTCGCCATCCTGATCGCCATCGGCGCGCTCGGCGTCGATTTCACCAACCTTGCCATCGTGCTGGGTGCTCTGTCGGTCGGTATCGGCCTCGGCCTGCAGAACATCGCCAACAACGTGATGTCCGGCGTGATCCTGCTGATCGAGCGGCCGATCAAAGCCGGTGACTGGATCGTGGTCAGCGGCCACGAAGGCTTCGTGCGGCGCATCAACATCCGCGCCACCGAGATCGAGACCTTCCAGCGCACGCATGTGATCGTACCCAACAGCGTCTTCCTGCAGAATCCGGTGGTCAACCGCACCTATTCGGACACGTCGAGCCGCATCGAGATCAAGCTCACCGTGCCGCTGGGTACCGACGTCGCCGTCATGGAGAGCATGCTGCGCGAGGCGGCCCTAGGCCATGCCCGCGTCCTGCGCGTGCCAGCACCGGTCATTCGTTTCGTCAAGGTCGCGCCGAGCGGTCTCGATTTCGAGCTCTTCGTCTTCGTGGCGCGGCTCGAGGATCGGCAGATCGTGATCAACGACCTCAACCGGGCGCTGCTCGCCAAATTGATCGAACAGAAGATCATCGACCCGGCACCAGTTCCGGAATTCAAGGTCCGCGGCCTGGATCGACTGGGTGTCCTGCTGCATGCCGACCCCGAGCCGGACACCAGGGCTGCCGGCAAGGACGGCTCGGCGGAAGGAACCGGTGATGCCGGCGCGGCGCCGAAGGCCTGAAGCGCGGCGACGGCCCTGGCCGCTTTTCCTGCTGTTCGCAGCGGGCGTGGCGACCGGTGTGGCGTTGTGGGCCTATGCCCCGTCGTTGCCGGCCGAGACGTTGATCGCACGCTATGCCGGCGATCGCTCGCGCTTCATCGATGTCGGCGGTGTGCGTGCCCATATCCGTGACGAGGGCAACCCCGAGGGCGTGCCGATCGTCCTGATCCATGGCTCGAACGGCTCGCTGCAGGTATGGGAAGGCTGGGCTCGCGAACTGGGTGCCACGGCGCGCGTGATCTCCGTCGATCTGCCCGGTCACGGCCTCACCGGTCCCTGGCCACGCGACGAGTACACAGTCGAAGCCTATGCCGACTTCATCGAGGTGTTGATCGACAATCTTCATCTCGACAAGGCGGTGGTCGCCGGCCATTCCCTGGGCGGTGCCGTCGCCTGGACTTTTGCCGCAACGCGCCCCGATCGCGTCAGCCAGCTCGTGCTGGTCGATTCAGCCGGCTACCCGCGCGACAGCGAAGCAGATGCGCCGCTGATGGCTCGGCTCGCCCGCACGCCGCTGCTGGGCGATGTCGGCATCTACTTCAAGCCCGAAAGCCAGGTGCGGCGCGCCCTTGCCGACGCCTATGCCGATCCCGCCCAGGCCACGCCCGAGCGGGTCCGGCGCGCCGCCGAGTTGCAGCGCTTCCCGGGCAACCGCGAGGCCACCCTGCAGCGCGCCCGCACGCAGGAGCCGCTCGATCCGACGCCGCTGAAGCGCATGGACGTCCCGACGCTCATCATATGGGGCGGCAAGGATCGCTGGGTGCCGGCAGCCGATGCCCTCCGTTTCCAGGCCGACATCAAGGGCGCGCAGCTCGAGATCTTCAGCGCCCTCGGCCACAATCCGATGGAAGAGGATCCAAAGGCGACGGCCGCGACCGTGATCGCCTTTCTTGCCGGTGCGCCACTGCCGCCGCCCCCCGCAGAACCCGCACCGCCACCCGAGCCGGAGCCGGCCGGCAATGCCGATCATGCGGTGCAGCCGTCGGTGATGCCCGAGAAGGACTGAGCGGAAACCTAGGAGCTGAGCAGCGCCTCGACCTCGGCGTCGATGAACACCGCATCCTCGGTATTGTCGCGCGGATTGCCGGCGCGATGGCCCCACACCGATGGGATCTCGACCAGCCGACCGTACTTGAGATGCGGCAGCTCGGCACGATTGTCGTCGGTCTGGAAATAGAGGTCGGTGGCCGACGGCATCAGCAACACCTTCGCCTTGATACCGGCCAGCGCCATTTCGAGATCGCCGCGATAGAGATCGTTGGCGGCGATGTCGCCGTTCTGCCAGGTCCAGAGCTGGGCCAGCAGATCGCGTCGGTCGCGGCGCAGAAAGTTTGCCTCCCAGGAACGCACCAGGAAGTCCTCGAGGCTCGTGAAGCCCAGCCCGCGCCACATCTCGCGACGATAGAAGGTCTGGCTGAGGGCCCAGCCGGCATAGATGCGGCCCATCGCCCGCAGGCCCTCCTCGGCCGTCCGCGCCGCGAGAAGCGTGGTGCGAATGCCTTCGAGGAAGACGAAGTTATGCGGCGCTGTCCGTGCCGAACCGCAATTCACCACGATGCGCTCGACGGCATCGCCGAACAGCGCCGCCCAGTGGTAGGCCTGCTGCGCGCCCATCGACCAGCCATAGACCATCTTCAGGCGATCGACGCCGAACAGCTCGTTCAGGAGACGACGCTGCTGCAGGACGTTGTCGTAGGTCGTGACCTGCGGGAATTCTCCCGACGTGTTCGACGGCGAGGAGGAGAGGCCGTTGGTGAACATGTTGGGGATGACGATGAAATAGCGGCTGGGATCGAGGCAATGCTCGGGCCTCACCAGCCATTCGATGTCGGTGTGCTGAGCGCCGTAGCTCGTCGGATAAAGAATGACGTTGTCGCGACGCGGCGAGAGCTGGCCGAAGGTCTTGTAAACGATGCGGGCGTCGCGAAGGGTGCCGCCGCGTTGCAACGGCAGATCCCCGCACTCGAAGACACCTTCGCTGGTTCTCATGAGAAGGAAGGAGGATGGGAACGAAGGCGAACGATCAGGTGATTGGCGCCCACAGCCCTTCCCGGTAGGCGCGCTCCGTGGCCGCTTCGCGCTGCACCTTCTCTTCCTCGGAGAGCCCGACCTGGTCGCCCACCATGCGGCTGATCGACGGGAAAGTTCCCTTGGGCTGGCTGTAGTCGCCCGTCCACAGCCGCGAACGCAGCAGCGCCTTGGCACAGTGCAAATAGGCTTGCCGCACTGACACGATGATGGCGCATTTCGGCGCCTTGCCCTGGACTGCCATCTGCTCGAGCAATGCCGGATCGACGGAAAGACGCGCCATGCCCGCCACCCGCACCGTCTCGTTGACGCCGGGTAGAAGGAAGATCAGCGCGATCTCGGGATTCTCAAGCAGGTTCTTCAGCGTATCGAGCCGGTTGTTGCCCGGCCGGTCGGCAATGGCGATGGTCTTTTCGTCGAGCACCTTGAATGAACCCGGCGGGTCGCCGCGCGGCGTGACGTCCTGCTTGCCCGACGCGTCGGCCGTCGCCACCAGGCAGATCGGTGCGAGTGCAATGAAGCGGCCCATGTGCGCGTCGATGCGGCCAATATCCTTCACGGCGGCCGTCTTCGAGACCGGGGCGTAGGACGCCACCAAAGCGGCGGCACCAGCGGCATCGAGCAGCTCGGGTTCCCGCGGCGAAGCAGAAATCGGAATGGAATCAGGCATTTGTTCGACCTCCAACCTTGGCCGGCAGGCTAGCAGCCGCGTCATTTGTTGGAAACCATTCACCCGGGCGAGTCGTTTGCAGAGGGAGACACCTTCCACAAGGAGGACCGGATGAGCGACTACAACCCCAACGATTTGGGCCCCCACCGTGACCGTTACGGCCGTGATCCGGCGTACGGAACATACAGCGGCAATTCGGGTTTCGCCCTGCTGGCCATTCTGGCTGGCGTCGCTTTGGTCGGCGGATTTCTCTATTTCGCCAACCCGCAGAATAACAGCGAACAGCAGGCCCAGACTCCGCCCACTACCGAACGGACGCTGACACCCAAGGCCGACCCGAACTCGATGCCGGGCATCGATCGCCCCAAGCCGCCGGGCTCGGCCGCGCCTACCGCGCCGCAGGAGTAGGAAGTGGCCAGTAGCGATCTGAAGACACCCAGCCGCGCGTTCGCCGTTGTGGTTGGTGTCATCGCGGTGCTGGTGATCGCGGTCGGCGTGCTGTTCGCATCGGGCACGGTCGAGTTCCAGAGGGACACGGCTCGGGCTCCGATGGATCCGGCAGAAACCACCCGCCCGACCGACGAGCCGCGGACCCCGGCCATACCAATGCGGCCTGCCCCGGCACCAGCACCGACTGAAACCACGCCGTCGCCGGGGCCGGCTCAGCAATAGGGCCGGCACCCTGGTCGGGCCCCTCGGCCGGCTCGAGCCGCCAAAAGCCGGGCCGACGAAAAGAGCCCGGACAAAAAAAGAGCCCGACCGCGAGTTCCGCGATCGGGCGCACAGGCCTTAATCTCTGCAATCCCGAGTTAGCAGTTTGGCAGGCGGCGGACCAGAGCGTCCGTCGCTTTTTTCGTGCATAGCTTGCCTGCATTCGTTTCACTCGGAGCGAACATCACCCGGATGGGGGACGGGCGGGCGCCGGGGAAGGCGCCGGTGGAACGATCGCAGGGCGAGTGACCCGCCCGCCGCGAATGGTGAGGCGCCAGGGGATGGGATCGGACCGGCCCATGGTGGCGCCATGATCCGCCAAACAACGCTGGAAGGTCGGATCGAACATGCTGTCGGTGGCGTCGCCCCCGGGCACTTGGCAAGGGCCGGCCGGCGGCAGGCCGGGTTGCGGCACCTGGGCGCCATAGTCGATCAGCGAAGCGGCGTCGACATAGCGGGCGACGTTGCCGCGCTGGCGGCCGACGGTCAGCAGGGATTCGACGCTGGACCGCAGCAGCTGGTCGATTGCGATCGACGCGGTACGGCCGGCGATGCTCAAGAGGTCGAGGCCGTCCTTGCCGGTACAGTCGCGACCGACCTTCATGTCGCCGGAAACGACGATGGTGAGATCGAGCCGATTGTCCTGCAGCGCAGCCTGCAGCTGACGCGTGAGGAAGACATGCATGCGCACGCCGCCATCGACATAGAGGTTGTTGTCGATGAACTCCGGCGGGAAGCCGATGGGAACGGCGGCTGAAGCCATGATGGCCGCGACCATGCGCTGACGTTTCTGCGCCATGGTCATGTCGGGATGCGCCGCGATCTCCGTGAGATCGAAGATCTCAGGCACGCCGCTGTCGAGATTGGTCGCCATCACCGCAAGAGTGCGCCGACCGTTTTCTGCGGCAATCGCTTCGACCATTTCCTGGTCGAGGATATCCTCGACCTTTCGCCGCAACGGCGCGGTGTCGTAGAGCGACGTCGCGGTGAGCAATGACAGGGTCCCGCGCGACGTGAAGACGTCGTTGCTGCCGAGGTTGGAGTAGAGGTCGCGCAGCTTGGCCATGCGCTTGGCATCGCCAAGAAAGATCACCGGCGCGATCATCGAGCCGGTGCTCACTCCGGTAACGACGTCGAATTTCGGCCGCGGCTCCAGGTTGTTCTCGCCCCATCCCTGGAGAAATCCCACCGAGAAAGCACCCCAGGCACCGCCGGCAGAGACCGACAGTGCATAGGTCGGTGGCTTGGCCGGCGGCGCGACGGCACGAAGTGCGCCGGGTGGCGGAGGAGGCGGTGGCGCCTGCTGACGCGCTGCGGCCTGCGCCGCGATCTTGTTGCGAAAAGCTTCGTTGCGCACCGAGCCGCCGGCGGCCGTAGCAGGAGGCAATGGCGGCGGCGGTGCAGCAGCCGGCGGGAGACCGCCCGGCGGCACGGGCGCCATCTGCGCCTGAGCATCGATCACGCTCTGATAGATGTCGGGCCAGGGATAAGGCGATCGCCCCGCCTTGGCGATCGATTTGCAGACCTCTCCCTGCAACGCTTCCGGCCGCGGCGCTCCGCAGCCAGCCACCAACAGCGCCATCGCGGCGCAAGCAAGCCGACGTTTCCTCATATCCCTCTCCCCAGAGGATCAGGTGCCGATTGTGCGGACAGGGCGGGCCGGGCGTCCAGTGCCCGGCCCGCACATCTCCCGCTCAGGCCTTCTTCTTCCTTGCGGCCTTCCTCTTGGCGACCTTCTTCTTCGCAACCTTCTTCTTGGATGCTCTCCTCGGGAGCTTTCTTGCAGCGGCTCTCGTCCTGGCCAACGTCGACGAGAACGGATCCTCGCCCGGCGGATCCTCGCCCGAAGAACCTGGATCGTCTTCCATTGTGCCGTCCGTTTCGGGCGTCTGCAGGATGATCAGGGTGATGAACTGTGACGGATCCTGCGGCAGCGGAATGCCGCTGGCGGTAACACGCAGATCCGTGCCGGTCACGGCAGCAAACTTGATTGCCTCGCAATCGTCGTCGAGCAACGCAGTCTTGATGAACTTCTTGATGTCTTCCGCTGCGTCGCTGCTGCCGCCAGGGGCGTTGTTCGCCTTGCTGTGCAGGGCCTTGAGGAATCCCCACCATCGCTTCGAATGAATGGTGGTCGGCCCTGCCGGATCACCCCAGATCCGCATGCGCCGAGCGATCTTTTGCAGTTTGAGACCGGCACTGCCGGGATCGAAACGTTTCAGCCGGCCCGGCGTGTTGCGGATCTTGGTGATGCCGCTGTTGGGCCCGCTGTCGCTGAACTTGAAATCCAGCCGGGCGACGATCTGCTGGATCTGCGCGTCGTTGAGCCAAAGTCCCATGGTTCGCTCCCCTGTCGAGCTTTCAGGTGCGCGACTCGTTTCGCTTCTCGACGGCCGACGGTCGCGTAGCGACGGCCGAGCGATCTGCCGAACACGCTTTGCAAACCACAGACTGCCGCCCATTCGTCGGCGCGCTCCTCGGAGCTCAGCCAGAAATAGTGCGGGTGCAGGGGAGGGCCGCCCATATGGTGGCCGGTCTCATGAGCCATCACCCAGGCAATACCGGCGATGGAGAGGCCGCGGTGCCGGGCGAGTCCACCATAGAGGCGAACATGCTTGTGGCCGTCGAGCAGGAAGGCTTGCGCGTTGCAGGTCGGTGACGACCACAAGATGTCGAAACGGATAACGGGAAAGTGAACGGCAAACTGCCCGACAATCCGTTCGATGCGGGTGCGATGCCGGAAATCTCGTAAAGATCGTAGATAACGCTTGGGCGTTGCTGATCCCAGGAGCATGCCAAGGTCTCCAGCAATCGACGCTTGAACTTAGTGCGGGAAAGGCAAAGGAGTCTACAACTCGCACGAGCCGGACTCCTCTAACGTCGACGGAACCGCTAAGCTCAGGCTGCACCACCGTCGGGTGAGACGATGCGCTGCGCGAGTTGTGAAACCGAAAACGCCCCGGACAACCGCTTCTGCAGTTCCTGCGGCGCGGCACTGGGGCGGTTATGTTCCTCGTGTTCGCATCACAATTTTGCCACAGCGCAATTCTGTACCCAGTGCGGCACGGCGCTCGAACGCATGCCGACATCGACCGCCCCACCGGCTGGCGAGCTCAAGCAGATCACCATTTTGTTCGCCGACGTCTTCGGTTCGACTGAGCTGATCGAAGCACTCGACCCCGAGGAAGCCGACCGACGCCTGTCGCCCATCATCGACGCCATGAAGGAGGCGGTTCATCGGTTCGAAGGGACAGTCGTGAAGGTCCAGGGTGATGGCATCATGGCTCTGTTCGGAACGCCCAACCCACAGGAGGATCACGCGGTGCGCGCCTGCTGCGCGGCACTTGCGATGCAGGCGGCACTGAAGGCATTGCCTCCGGGAACCCCGTCGGTGCGAGTCGGACTGCATTCCGGCGAAGTCCTGGCTCGGGTGGTCGCGAACGATTTCGCCAACGAGCTCGACGCCACCGGCCTTGCCGTTCACATCGCCAACCGCCTGCAGAACCTGGCGCCACCTGGCAGCGTCGCCCTCTCGGCATCGACCTTGCGCGGCGCCCGGCAGTTCGTTTCCGTCGAATCGCTCGGTACCCAGCAGATCCGTGGCCTGTCGGCGCCGACCGAGATCTTTCTTCTCACCGGCCTGCGGCGCGGCCCCAACAGCCAGCGCTTCAGCGCTGAGGCCGGCCGGTCCGCCTTCGTCGGCCGTGACGCCGAGCTTCTGCTGCTCGAACGCGGCCTCGAGCGGGCATCAGAAGGCGACGGCTGCGCGGTCGGGCTGGTGGCCGACGCCGGCATAGGCAAGAGCCGGCTCTGCTTCGAGTTCGCTGAACGGTGCCGCAGCCGCGGCGTGCGCGTACTGGAAGGCCGCGCCCTGGCGCACAGCCGGGCCACGCCCTTCGAGGCGGTGATCGATGTCGTGAAGGCCTATTTTGAGATCACGTCCGACGACACACCGGAACGCGGACGCAGCAAGATCGATTCGGTGCTGAAATCGATCGGCGCCGACTTCGGAACCGATCTTGTTCTGTTGTTCGATTTTCTCGGCGTCGGCGATCGCGCCGTCACCGTGCCGCGCAGCGACCCGGCGGCGCGACGCGAGCGACTGAACGGCCTGTTCCGGCGGCTCATTCGGACAGCCGGCACGAGGTCGCCGGCCGTCATCCTGGTCGAAGATCTGCATCTGCTCGATTCGGGCAGCGAGTCGCTGCTCGAGGTGCTCTCCGACGCGCTGCCTGGCACACGCATCCTGCTGGTGGTGAACTTCCGGCCCGGCTATGCCGCCAACTGGATGCACAGCGATCACTACGATCAGTTTTCGCTGGCGCCCCTGCGGCGCACTGCTGCCGATTCCTTAGCCGCTCGCCTGCTGGGAGGCGACGAATCGACAGTGCCGCTGCTCGCCTTGATCGCCGATCGGGCGTGCGGCAATCCGCTGTTCATCGAGGAGCTGGTGCGCAAGTTCGAGGAGAGCGGCCATCTTGCCGGCGAGCAGGGCGCCTATCGCCTGCTGCGCCCACCCGACATGCGCCTGGTCCCCGATACGGTGCAGGCGATCATCGGCGCGCGAATCGACGGGCGGACCGAGGCCGAGAAATCCATCCTGCAAACCGCCGCCGTGATCGGCCGCGAGTTCGCCCTGCCGGTGCTGGCGCGGCTGGTCGGCAGCCTCGCCGCGCAGCTTGGCAACATGATGCATCGCCTTGCCGGCGCCGGCCTCGTCTATGAGAGCGGCACGGCGGGCAGCGAGGGCCTCTTTGCCTTTCGGCACCCCATGGTGCAGGACGTCGCCTATCGCTCGATTCTTTCGGAAAAGCGGCGCAACCTGCATGCCGCGGTCGCCACTGAACTCGAGAAGACGCTGCCCGATCCCAACGGCGCGCAGGCGAGCTTTCTCGCCTACCACTGGGAAGAGGCCGGAAATCCTCTGCAGGCCGCGCCCTACAGCATGAAGGCCGGCACTTGGCACGGTACGCGCGATCCGGCCCAGGCACTGCAGGCCTGGAAGCACGCGCGACGGCTGCTGGTCGGCCTGTCATTGCAGGGACCGCAGCGTTATCCGCTGCTGATGGCGAGCGGCCAGATCGTGAACCTGGCCTGGCGTGAGGGGCTGACGGCCGCCGACGTCGAACCCTATTACGCGGAGGCGCTAGCGATCGCCCGCGAACTCGGGGATATGCGTGCCGTCACCCTGGTGACGGCGGCTTATGGCCGAGCGCTGGCGGCCAGCGGTTCCGCCGAGGACTATGTGACGACCGTCGCCGGCGTGCTGGCGATGGTCGACGACAGCCGCCCACATGCGAGCCTGAAGGCCGTGTTGACGGCAATCCTCTGCCATGCCTTGCGGCTGGCCGGCGACTTGCCGCGGGCGCTCGAAGCCAACGACCGTGCGCTGATGCGCGTGACGGATATCGACGAAATCGACGAGCAGACCCTGGGTTTCAGCGTCGCCGTCTGGGTAAGGGGCATGCGCGCGCAGATCCTTGCCATGATGGGACGGTTCGAAGAGGCGCGACCGCTTGTCGATGCCCTGATCGCTGCCGACGAAGCGACCGTAGACGTGCTACATCGCCTGCAGGCGCATGCCGTGCAATGCGACATCGCCTGGGCGACAGGCGACCTCGAGTGTCTGCGAGCACATAGCGATCAGGCGCTGCAACTCGCGGAACGCAGCGGCAATCCGTACCTGCTGGTCTATGGCAAGGGCTACGCCGGGCTCGCCCAGGCCATGCGCGGTGCTCACTCCGACGCGAGCACGACCTTGAGCGAAGCATTGGCCTACGCGCGACGACGCAATGCCGGACTGGAGAACGAGGCGCGCCTGCTCGCCGACCTCGCCCATGTCCAGCTGCGTGCCGGCCTGACCGATCGCGCGCGCGGCACCGCCGAGGAGGCGGCAGCCGTCGCCCGTCGCCGTGGCGCCAAGGTATGGTTGGCCTACAGCGAATGGCTGATGGGTGGCCCAGGCTCGCCATCATTCAATCTGCTGGTCGAATCGACCGGCGCGGAGCTGTTGCGGCATCTCACTCATCCGGGCGGATGAGGACGGCGTAGGGCCTGTGAGAGCGCGCCGACCGTCCGGTCGCTTATCTCCGGCCATGAGCTCCGCAAGAGGTGTTAGCCAAGTTCTGCCTTCAGCGCCTCACCGAGCTGGCGAAACGTTTCCTTGCGTGCCGAGCTGCGGCGCCAGACGAGACCGATGCGGCGGTGGGGCGGCTTTCCCGAGAGCGGGCGAACGGCGACGTCGAGGCCGCGGACGATGCCGGCATCGAGGGCCATCTGCGGCATCAGGGTGACGCCGAGATCGTTGGCCACCATCTGCGCCAGGGTATGCAGGCTGGTGCCGTTGAAGGCCGCATTGCGCCGCGCGCCTTCGAGCTCGCAAGCTGCCAGCGCCTGGTCCCGCAGGCAGTGGCCGTCCTCCAGCAGCAGCAGGTTCTCGCCTGCGATGTCGGCAGGCGTCGCGGCTTCGGCCTGAGGCAGGTCGTGCCCCGCGGGATAGACGACGGAGAAACGATCCTCGCCGAGATCCATCACCTCGAGATCGCCCAATGCGTAGGGTAGTGCCAGCAGCACAGCGTCGAGTTCGCCGGCCTCCAGTCGTTCGATGAGCCGCGCGGTCTGATCCTCGCGCAGGTAGAGCTGCAGCTTGGGATAGGTCTCGCGCAGACGCGGCAGGGCGCGCGGCAACAGGAAGGGACCAATGGTCGGGATGACGCCGAGATGCAGCGGCCCGGCCATCGGTTCGCGGGCCGCCCGCGCCAGATCGACCAGCTCTTCGGCGCCCGACAGCAGGCCGCGCGCGCGCTCCGCCAGGTCACGGCCGAGCGGCGTCGGCACGACCGTGCGCTTGGTGCGCTCCAGCAGGATGGCGCCCAACAGGTCCTCGAGTTCCTGGATGCCGGCGCTCAAGGTCGACTGGCTGACATTGCAGGCCGAGGCCGCCTGGCCGAAGTGACAGCGATCAACCACGGCAACCAGATACCGTAGCTGTCGCAGGGTCGGAGTTGGTTTCACCGATCTCATGTAATCGTTTTTTTCGATTATTAAATTCGGTATTTTGCGATTTAATAAATATTAGAACGCTCCTAAGTCTTAGTGCGTCGCCGAGGTCAGCCGTCGCCTCCTCGGCACGACCGAAATCCAAGGAGTATCGAAATGTCTTTGATCAACACCGAGATTAAGCCGTTCAAGGCGACTGCCTTCCAGAAGGGCAAGTTCATCGACGTCACCGACGCCAACCTGAAGGGCAAGGGCAAGTGGTCCGTCGTGTTCTTCTACCCGGCCGACTTCACCTTCGTCTGCCCGACCGAGCTCGAGGACCTGGCCGACAGCTACGCCGAGTTCAAGAAGCTGGGCGTCGAGATTTACAGCGTCTCGACCGACACGCATTTCAGCCACAAGGCCTGGCACGACACGTCGCCCGCCATCAAGAAGATCGACTACGTGATGGTCGGTGACCCGACCGGCACGATCACCCGCAACTTCGGCGTGATGATCGAGGAAGCGGGCCTGGCCGATCGCGGCACCTTCGTCGTCGATCCCGACGGCAAGATCCAGATCGTCGAGATCACCGCCGGCGGTATCGGCCGCGATGCCAAGGAGCTGCTGCGCAAGGTGAAGGCCGCCCAGTACGTCGCCGCCCATCCGGGCGAGGTCTGCCCCGCCGCCTGGAAGGAAGGCGAGAAGACCCTGGCCCCGAGCCTCGACCTGGTCGGGAAGATCTAACTCCCTCGTCCGCTCCTCCCCTCGGCGAACGCCGCCGAGGGGAGGCTTTCCGAGATCGCAAAAGGACCCATGTCATGTTGGACGCCAACCTCAAGACCCAGTTGCAGGGATACCTCGAGCGCCTGACGCAGCCGGTGGAGCTGGTGGCGTCGCTCGATGAGGGCGAGAAGTCGCGCGAACTGCAGCAACTCCTCGAAGACATCGCTTCACTCTCCGACAAGGTGACCTTTCTGCGCCACGGTGACGACGCCCGACGGCCCTCCTTCGCTATCGTCCGCACCGGAACGGACATCTCGGTCCGTTTTGCCGGCCTGCCGATGGGCCATGAATTCACCTCGCTGGTGCTGGCGCTGCTGC
>ERZ778027.3524-NODE-3524-length-15467-cov-3.660589_pt1 | contig 15467 bp, 18 predicted proteins | sample MGYA00375757_ERZ778027 | MGnify/ENA primary metagenome ERZ778027 (study PRJEB29350, sample SAMN05389817) | bioreactor metagenome | isolation source: Ammonium sulfate bioreactor | place: South Africa: University of Cape Town | collected 2014-02-18 ... | reverse complement strand
TCGGTATTGTGTCGCGCGCTCTTACTGAACCGATTCGATCTTGATTCGAATCCAATGTTCTCGGCCTCTCGTTGGCGATGGTAACAGAATCTCCGCTCTCCGATGATGAAGTTAATGCGTTACGTAGAAGTAATGACTCGCGAATGCTGGCATCGCATGGTACGCGTGGATTAGAATCACCAAGCGTGTCGTAATTGTGATAGTCACCGTGATAGTGATAGTCATGGTCGTGGTCGCCAGTACGATCAACTTGATTCACATTGCGTAAGGGATGTTCGTCGTGATGAAGTCGTAGTGCTGCAATGTTGATGGTCGACGATGTACGCATCGTTGGAAGAGGAGCAATCGAATGTGAGTCATGCTTACGATGATGATGATGATGATCAGCCCTTGCTCGTGAGCCATCGCTTGAGATACTGATAGCATCAGCAGCAGCAGCATCATCATCATTCATCGACGAGGACATGGCAGCTGATAGAACGTTACTTTCGCTCGCACGCGAGTTGTGTCGACGCGAATGCCTCATTACTTGATACCATACGCACAGAGGGTGCGTAATGTCATATGGAAGGGGACTCGCGAGTGCGAGCGCGATGCATATGCGCTACACTATACACATACATGCATGACGATCGTTTGTATGATGATGAGAGAGAGATAGATAGTGTTAGATGAGATATTTGACGTTGAGAAGAGAGATTGATCGTACCTCGCGTTTGAGTTGTTGAATACGAAGCAGTAGTATAGAGAGATACAAGTGATGAGTAGGAGGAGTACGAGCTTGTGTGTGTTGGGTGTGTATGTGTGTAAGCGTGTGTAAGAGAGAGGACGATGAAGCAAATGACAAGCGGCTGACAGCAGCTGACACCTGGTCACTTGACGAGCACTCTCTGTCCCCCCCGTCTCTCCTGTCTCTCTTTATCAATCTATCCACACCAAATAATTGCAACGGAACGTAATTCATCATCATCATCATCATCATCATCATCATCATCATCATCATCATCATAGTACATTCATGCCGGGTGGAGCCGCCATTGTGGTTTGTAGGGGGCAGGTATCGAACCGAGCGGAATATCATTACTTCTCGCTATCTTGTGGCCAGAATATCTCAAGTTCATCAGGTTTGAACAAATGGCGTGGGACGTGTGTCTTCGAGCCAGTTTGCCACTAATAATCTACTTGAGCTTGAGATCATGATGAAATCAAACTCATACAACTGGCCCATGGTTGATCAATTCGAATTCGGTAACCTTCGAACCATTCGTGCTCCGCAGCGGATCTTGGTCATAAATAGGCCTCTGAATCTGAGCCAGCTGCTGGGTACTAGAACTGATTGATATCCATATCCCTGCCTCTCACTTCCGTAACCTCTCAATCTATGTAACTCGAAGACCTGGATTTAGTGGGGATTGAGAGGAGCCAGGCCCCAGAAGGTTGGGGACTCTCACACAGACATGCGGCCACGAGATACGCATTCCCGCCAAAATCGCGTCGACCGTTGGAATCTCTTGGGTACAGTACTATCGATGGATAGGTCCAAATGCTGCCCCATCCATTACTGAATCATCTAACTGCCACACCCACGAACCTGTACTGCCCATCGCTCGTGAGAGTGTGTGAGAGATATGAACAAGATCTCGAGTCGACAGCTCTCGGCGAGCAGCAAGTCGCCTGCCAAGGCACAACGACTCATCCATGGCCGTCGGACCTTCACGTTCATGATCACGGCCAACGATCGTCAGGCTCTCACGAACACTCTGCTCGGTAGCGAGAACGCATCGGAGGATGGCGGTGTGGCTTCGACGTCGGGGATCTTCGATTGTACGGCGGTATCGTATCGAGCGCTGGTGCCTGCGAGCGACATCGACCCGCTCTTCCAGCAGGCTCGCGAGGCCATGGCGGCTGCCGTCACGAACCTCGCCACATGGATGCTCCATGCCCGACGCTACCACACCGAACAAGTACAACAAGCACGTCTCGAATGGTGCGAGCAATCACAGCCATCGATGGCCTTCACGCGTGCCTTCGCCGTGTTGCATCTGCTGCTCCACGAGCACCAATGGGTCTTCAACACGATCCCGGAGCCACTCGACGAGACCGAGCGAATGTGTCAGACCATGCATGACTTCTGGGCCGAGCTTCTACGTCAAGAGACCGATCAAGAGCTCCACATCGACGCCGAGACTCGTGCGTGTGTCTGTGCCATGTTGGAGGTCCTTCGGGTTCGTGTCGAGCAGGCCTACGAGCTCGAGACCGACCCGTCGCTGAGTGTCGCCTGGGCTGACTTCAGCTCGGACCTCATGCGTGCCAAGGTCTCCTCGGCCATCGATACCTCATCCTCATCATCATCATCGTCCGACGAGCCACCACCGAAGCGCTCACGCTTCGCGACCATTCGTGCCTCACTCGTATCATCGTCCGGTTGGAGCTCTCCGATCGCAGCCGTCTCCTCGAACCACAAGTCCACGACGCCCTCGTCCGCCAAGGCCTCCAGCGCCAAGCGACCACTTCGGTCCACAGGCGAGAACTCCCTCGATCCAACGGCCTTCGCCTCAGTGTTCGGATCTCCTTCGACGCCTCGCAGTGCGTCGGGGTACCACACCCTATCGTTCTCGTCGCTCAAGGCTGTCTCGTCGTCGATGAGTCCCTTCAGCTCGTCCAAGAGCAAGCCGACGCGAGCCTCCAACAAGCCATCCGTCATGGCTATCTTCCCGGACGTTGCTGCTGCTGCTGCCGCTGCTACGACTGCCACAGGCACAGGAGCAACCGCATCGAACTCGATCGCAGTACCAGTCTCGGCCTCGACGTTACTGATCGATGGCGACCTCGGTAGCGTTGGACTCGAGCTATGCTTCACGTGCAAGGACGATGGATCGTTCGTGTCGCTCGTGACCCTCGCGTCGCATTCGTTCCATGTCTTGCATCGTATGGTTCAGGTGGCACTGCAGCCTCTCGCGAGCGACCTCGTCATCGAGAAGATCCCGTACAAGTTCCTCGTGGCTCCTGAATCGAGCGAGCGACCCGTCGAGGTCTCCTCGAGTTCCAACCCCACGACAACCACCGAATCGACCGACGACTCGACCACGGTGATCGAGCAACCACCACAACCATCACCTCAACCTCAAGAGTGCTCGAGCGAGATTCAAGAAGCGGTCTCGATCGGCTCATTGACGCTTGCGCATGGCCATGAGATGATACATCCTCGAAGCGACGGCCTCGGTTCGGTCCTTCGACAGCGATTGAAGCCATTCGACAAGTGCGTCGCCGTGTACATTTGCAACGCCGGACGCTGGAACGTACGTAGTGGCTCGATCGCATCGATATTCGAATCCGCACGCCCACTGACACACCAATCCAATCCAATGCAATGCAATCACGCCACATGTAGGCCAAGACCTACACAATCTCGGTCTTCAACGTTCACAGACTCTGTCCAGCGACCGCGACAAAGCCCTTGTACATTCCTCGATGCTTTGATATCGACGATCCCGAACGCTTGGATCGCATCAATGCAAGGATACTGAACACCAACTTGATGCATACGGCTCATGCCTCGCGTTCGTCCGAGCTGGAAGAGAGCGAGCCCGTCAACCAATCGACACTCCGAGCCATGCGCCGACCGATGGAGATGGCCTCCAATGGTTTGTGGCGCTAGTGGCACTCGGATTGCTACGATCGTAGGTGACAGCAAATGCATAAACACTTTATACATGACACACACACACACACACACATACGACTGACTGTACACCGTTCGTTGCAGCAACCTCGTCGCCCTCATCGATCGATGGTGTTGATTATTCGTCATAGGCACGCATATCGAAACTCGTCGAGAGTGCCAGAATGTGTGTCATCGAGTTGCCCAGGCCGCTAAGTTGGCTTGCACGCGATTCGTGTGGCGATGACGAGATGCGCACGTTGGAAGTTGCCATGACCTATTGAGGGAGTGAGTGAGTGTGCGTACAAGAGACAAGACAACGAGATGAGTTCCTCGGTCGTAGATCGTGCGTTATGGAGCTCTCGGACATCGCCAGTACCTGAAGGCAGCCAGCGAGAATCGTGTACGGTGGCTCCTGCAGCGCCTTGGAGAACTCCTCAAAGTCAAGCTTGTTGTTTCCGTCCTTGTCAAACCGCGACATGATGCTGGCTGTCGAGAATTGAACCTTCCTCATACGCGACTTGCCGTACAGTTGCTGCTGTACCGAGAGCAGGAGCCCGAGCTCGGATGCATCCAAGAATCCATCGTCGTTGACGTCGAATAGTTTGAATGCCACTATAGTTCGATGGCGAAAGGCCGCTCGTCGTCGTTGGTCAGCGTACATCTGGTTGGCGTGGAACGCGTGTGCTCTTAAGACAGCGTACCATGCAACTTCTCTTCGGGCGTTCCCTTGCAGAGGATACACATGCCACATAGGAACTCGCTGAGGTCTACTTGATGGATTAGTACTATGCATGGCGCTGATGACGGCAATGACGCAAGATACATACCGATATACTTGTCGTTGTTCTTGTTGAACACCTTGAAGAGCTTCTCGACGATATCGACCTCGGGATTCGTATAGATCAACGACACGATATGCGTAAATTGCTCCTTGCTCAAGCCTCGCTTCTCGGTTGATGGATCGGAAGCTACGGCATGGTTGTAGAAGCTCATCACCTTTTCGAGCTCTTGCTTCGTGACTACATCGTGATAGTCGAGAGAGAGAGAGAGAGAGAGAGAGAGAGAGAGAGAAGTTGGCAGCAAGCGTGAGCCATCTTCGATGCCGAAGAGCGTCGTCTCACTGCACACAGTTTGTTCGTACATTTCGAGGATTGTAAGAGTTCATTCACGTCGGCATCTCGCGCTTGCGTCTCGAGCTCAGCGAGCGAACTGCTACGCATGGCAACCAGTTCACTAGGGACTACGATCGCGAGCTCCTTGAATGAACTCTAAACGATTGAACGAACCAGCCAATCGACGAACTTTCCGTCAGTACGAGCACACAGATCGCTCAGATGAAGTGAATCGAGACCTTCATAACGTGCGCGGGATCATGCGAGAACTCGCCAATGTTCTTAAAGACCTCAAATGCATCACCGTAGTTATCAATCTGAAGCAACTGCTGCTCCCTCTCTCGTAGTAATGTGAGCGATACTCCAAACAAGATTGCTGGGCCTTCAACTAGCAAGCAATCAAATATTCGAACAACCGTCTACAAAGAAAGATGGATGAGCTTGATCAGCGCTGGGTGAGATAGTTCAACCATACTGACGGACAATCGGTACCTCGGTTGGAAGCAAGCCAACAAACAATCTCAAGAACCAAGCTATGGCAACGAACTCGAGTTCCAAGCCAATTGTTTGTAGATGCTCGCTGAGTTTCGGCAGGCTCTTCTCGACCAGTTGCTTCAACACAAGCAAATCCGCCTGCCAGTGTTTGTTGGTTGGTAAGAAATCACCGTCCACAGCAGGAGAGAAAAAGGGAAGAGCGTACTCGAGCACCGACGAGGCATGGGCCAAAGTATTGTGGAATGATACTATCGATGATGACAGTCAAGATCCAAAAGACATCCTCCTCGCTGTTGAACAGCAGCAAGAACGCTGCGATAAAGTTCATCGATTGGCAATAGCCGATGAACGAGTTACTCCACGAGTAGGCCGTCAGAACTCGACGTAGAGTATCGATTCCAGACGGGTCCGAGCATAGTGGATGGCCTGGGAAGGTACGCAAGAGATCCTTTTCGATTTGTTCCGTTGCGGGCGATGACATCTTGGCATGGTCTCGCACGAGCTCTGAGTAGTAGTCCGGCCGAGGACAGATCGATTTGCGTCGAGCGGCACCAGAAAGAACTCGCCAAAACTACACAGTCCGATGCCATCAGAGATTGATTGCATCGTTGTTTGAGGAGATGGATATACACGTACCTCGCCACGATGAATCTGCGGGATACCATGGCGACGAATCTGTACGAGTTGCTTCTCGGGCAATGCGATACATTCGCCATTGCATTGTGTCTGATGATGTTCGTGTTGTTCTGCAATCGTGACATCCCATCGAGTATCAGGAGTTCGTGTACAATCCTTCCAGAACGCCTTGTCTGACATGACTGTGAAGAGCCAGCCAGTTCTGCACACACGCAAACGCTCAATGATTGGACACTCGAGGGCTCACAGTACAGCCTTAGGAAGGTAGGTAGGTGCACATACGATTCATCAACAACGAATCCGAAGCGATCTCGTTGAAAGCGTGGCTCACCAAGCAGCTCCTCCTCGAGATCAGCTTGTTCAGCTGAGCAGGATCTTGAAGCTGCATTCACCTCGCTAAGCTCCTCGTCGGCCTCAGTCCTGAGTGGCAAGTAGTACAGTGTGACTCGAATGCGACCGAGTGCGTGAGTCGAGCTGCTCGAATGCTTGAATAGGTCAAGCCATAGTTGCATCGGAACGAATGGCGTCTGTTTCTGTAGTTTCACAAGCCCATGTCACGTTCAAGAGTGAGTCAAGCGGATGATGGCACATGGAGTTCGAACGCAGCCATCCAGTACTTACGACAGTCTCCTCCAGAGCAAAGTACGCGTCGCCAATGGTTGAATCACTAATGAATCCTGTTCAACATGTTCAACAATACCATCACACGATCGAAATGAATCAGTCGCCATAGAGTGTACAGGTGTCTACGAGTTCGATCGTGATGTTGATAGGATCGAATCGAAGTGCATCATCAAATCATGGATTGGTTGCATGGTACCTACCAACATCGACCAGAAAGATACTCAACGCAGTTGAGTCGTTCACTACCGTGAACAGATTAAACTGTTCGCTCCAAACCTGCTCGCTCGGAGAACACCAAGTGGTTGCAACGATTTGAAGCATCATACACACACACAGTTCACGAGAGAGTGATGGATCTATATGAGACACAGCGATTCTCGAGCCTGTTTGAATTGCTGAAGATGAGATGGCATACGGTGTTGGGGGCCTTGATCTCTCGGGATCGAGCTCGCATTGGTCCAAGTTGTACCGAGCAGCAGAGATTCGCTAATCAGCAATATACAATCAATTGAATCGATCAAATCAATCAATCAATCAAATCAAATCAAACAACGTACCAGAAGCTATCAACGTCGCTGGCAATCCAGTAACTTCATGAATCGTGAGGAATACAATGCCATCGGTGCAAGGACTCACACGATTGGCATACTCTTCGATCGGCCCAGCGCCTTGCGAGATGGATTGCAGGGTCGATAGCAGCTCGCTCAACGAGGAGGTCGAGCCGCGATCACTATCGATAGCGCGCAATCGTCTCGGCGTCGACGAGCGTCGTCGTGCCGGAGGCTGCACCGAGGAGGAGCTCGACCCATTAGGACCCGTAGAACGTTGTGTCGGTGGTTGTGTTTGATCGTCTATCAAGGAGCTCGAGCTCGACACCGAGGCCGTGTTCGATACTCGTCGAAAGAACGACATCAATCCCGAGGGCCTGTTGTTGTTGCTGTTGTTGTTGAGATTGGCGCTCGAACCCGATGCTACACGGGCGCCAACGACGCCACCGCCACCTCGCTTTGGTACAACTGATGATTCAATGGTTGTAGCTTGCGATCCAGTGGCCGATGATGCACTCTGTGCATCGAATGCATCGTCGTCGTCGTCCTCGATCGTACGACCAATGTCCTCCTCGTCGTCGTCATCTTCAGGCTCGAAGAAGTCCGATCGACCGAGACGCCGCATGGAGAAAGCCTATCGACACGATTTGATTGATACCACGGTCTTGTTGGTAGTGGTGGCGGCGATGCCTTTGATCAAGGTGTTGCGGAGGTGGTACGGCGTGGTTGGGGCGAGCAAGCAACTGAGACAGTGGCCCCACACGAACGTCGCTCGTCAAGAGCATTACGCGACAGCTGTAGTCCTCAAGGCCGCTGATCTTACCCCCTTGCTCTCTCTCCTCTCTCCTCTCAAGGTCAATATCTCGATGCCAATCTCTCCGTGGATCTCCCTTTTGAAGCCTTTGATTGTTTGGAAGAAAGTCGTCCCACGATCCAAGAGTTGGATAGGTTCAAAGGCAAGCGTCACTGCCGCATGAGCGAAGGAACCTTTAATCGACACGACAGTTCGCAAGCCCCCTCTCTCTATCTCTCTACGCGGCTTGCTGCGCTCGAAGTCTCTCGTAAGCGCGTCCTACTCGGAGTACCGTAGGCTCGTCATACAGCCTTCCAGCAATCGAGATACCGATCGGCAACGGCTTGCTGTCGTCCGAGAATCCGCACGGAAGCGCCAACACCGGTTGGCCCGTAAAGTTGAACGGCATGGTCAACGACGCGAACCAAGGGATCAGGGCGTGTTCTGCAGGATCCGAGTCGATGCGTACTGTCGTCTCACCGATACGCGCGGCGACGCTGCGGCATGTGGGAGTCACGAGCACGTCGAATTGCTCCATGACAGTGCGCGCTCGAGCGCGGAACTCTTGCAGCTCCAAGTGGATGCGCGCAAGCTCCCACGCTGGTGGTAGGGGCGTGCTCAGGATCTCGCGCACGTCCTCGCCAAAGCCTTGCAGCCTCGTATCGATTCGTTCGCGATGGTACGCAATCGACTCAGCGATCGCGATCGTAAACAGTCGCGAGTTGTTATCGGCCGAGCAGCCGAGATCAGGAGCGTCGCTCACTGTGGCGCCGAGACTCTCGAGCTCACGAATCGCACGCTCGACCGACGCACCAACGCACGACTGCAACGGGTCGAAGAAGAACTTGCGCGGCACGCCGATGCGTACTCCACGCAAGCTCTTGGTGTCGGCAGCCAGCAGTTGCTGATGGTAGTCGATCGAACCCGCTCGAGCGAGAGGGTTCGTCGTGGGGTCCAACGGGTCGTAACCTGCGATGGCCGACAACACGATGGCAGCATCTTCGACCGTTCTCGTGATCGGACCCGCGTGGTCGAACGAGTCCGACAGAGGAATGACGCCCTGCTTGCTCACGAGCCCGTACGTTGGCTTCAAGCCAACTGTACCGCACAATGCCGACGGGATGCGTATCGAGCCACCGGTATCAGTACCAATCGTTGCTGCGCAGGATCAACCGATAGATCGACCGACAACAACGTCAGCATCGCAACCTCGACGCTGGCAAGTAGTGAGAGATTGCTCGCTCGGTAGCAGACGAACCAATAGCGAGATTGGCAGCAATGGCAGCACTCGAGCCTCCCGAGGAACCTCCGGGGATTCGAGTAGTGTCGTGCGGGTTCCTCGTTGGTCCAAAGTGAGGATTGTTGGAGGTAACTCCCCAAGCCCTGTACACAAACGATCGAGAACACACGTAATAAGAGTCCGATGTTGTTGTGACGTCGGTGGGGGGCTTGGTGCGATAATAACTCGGGGACCTCCTCTGTGAGCAGAGGTTGCCCGGATCCGGGTCGAGAGAGCGGCTCTCTCTCTCATTCAGCATACCATTCATGCGTCGCTAGCTTGCCAAAGATCACGGCACCAGCATCTTTGAGACGTCGAACGAGTGTGGCATCACTCGTCGGAACACGTGTTCGAAAGAACGAAGATCCACCGGTGGTCTCGAGGCCTTGGGTATCAGCGAGATCCTTGACGCTGACGGGCACACCGTGCAAGGCGCCACGATACATGCCGCTGGCAATCTCTTGGTCGGCGATGCGAGCCGCTCGTAGCACCTGCTCGGCATCAATCTTGTAGTACACGTTCAGGTTCTTGGCTTCGGGCGTCTCGTTGCGCTCCAGCAACGCTTGCGCCAGTGCCGAGGCTGAGAGCGAGCCACCACGAATCGCTGCTGCGAGATCGGCGATAGGAGGGTAGCTGACCGAATGCATCCCTTGGCGCGCGCTGCTTTCAACGCCAGCCACACGCTGAAGACGTGGCGCCAAGAATACACGGGCGGTCGCGTGGTGCAAGCGAGGGCCATGAGCGCCGAGCACCGATACGACGCTGCGAGACAGCATTGCGCGCAATGCAGCAGCCAAGCAACAACAACGAGTGTACAATCGCTTGAGGATTGGACATTGCCGCTGCAAGAGTGAAGATCCCTATTCTTCGCTTGAGGATTGGACATTGCCGCTGGAAGAGTAGGAGGATCCCTATTCTTCGCTTGAGGATTGGACATGGCCGCCAGAGGATCGGTGGTCCACTGTTCTTAACCACACCTCCTTCGCCTTCCAGCTCATTCATTCATTCATTCGTCTGCAATCCCGCTCTCGCGATCCACCACGAACCTCCCCTCCGATGCCAATGATACGATGGCGAACAACCAATCGTATTCGATTGGCGATCGCGGGGTTCGCGTGCTTGTTGCTACTGCTCGTGTTGCTGCGTCTGCCATCTGAGATCGATACCGTGCCACCCGCCAAGCAACCTCCACCATCTCGTATCGCAGCATTCGATACTGCCAAGCTACAGCAGCAGCAGCAGCAACAACAACAGCCGGGCATCGATTCTAGACATGAGCAACTGCTCATCGATGACACAACTGATCCGAGCTCCGAGGATACCATCGCATATATCACGCCCGAGAACGGCGAGGAGCTCGATGCGCGCTGGATGCGTGCACTGCACAGCGCTCGCATCGAGTACATTACCAAGATCCCCTACGGCCTCTCAGTCAAGGTAGACAATCCAACACCCATACACGTATACGCACACACACAAGAGACAAGCTACAACTACTCACCAAGCACCAACCGCGGCATCATGTAATGGCATCGCTGATGCATGCGCCTTGTAGTATGTCGTGCATCTGGAAGGTGGATTCAAGGCAGCCATGAAGCCGGCGCTCGATCCACTTGAGGTCGCCAATAAGACCGTGCGTACGATCGTATCATTGGATTCGGTCCCGTATCGCTACGTGACGAGAACCGGACGCATGAATCAAGGCACGGCCGAGATACCAGCCTTCTATCTCGAACCTTGCGATTGTATCGTAAACCTCCGACCATTGGTCGCCTTGTATCAAACAAAGTACGCGTCGCGCTATGCGAAGGCCTCCTCGTATCGTGCCAAATACTCGGTCTAGCCGAGAGATTCGATTAATGGTTCGATCGGTTCTCATTGGTTCGATTTATGGATTCTCATTGATGGATTCGATTCGATTGATGGATATTCGATCGGTTCTCATTGATACGGCTCGTATATCAATGGGTTTGATTGATCGAATTGTGCAGGTATTTTATTTTTGGGACGATTCGCCTGATGGACGTCTGCATTATGAGATGGATGAGTATTACCTGCCAGTCGCAATGCTTGGCTGGATCTCGGGAATGCGCATGTATTATCCAACGTTGTACGCACCACACATGGAGCCAACGCTCAAACTCTGTCTCTTATCGACCAAACTAGCCCATGCCAACAACACGAACAACAAGAAGCATGTCGAATTGAACCTCATTGCGAACGTGTGCTTGCGCAGTGAGGATGGACAGAGCCTCTTGATGAACACTTCGTTGCCGATCGGCGTCGGTCGTGTGAGACGATTGCGCCAAATCACGGAGGCCATCATGTTCGATTTCTTGATTGATGGTACGAATCGTTGACGAGAGGAGTGTGCGTGTGACGAGACATGTTTGATTGTCTGATCGATAGCCGTCGTCATGATAGATCATGATCGAAAGCGAACGTACGGGAACTGGATGTTCGATCAAGCTGGAACGCTGCTACTGTGGGATAGTGGTATCGGTAGGATTCGGGTCGTGTTGTTTCGTCGCACCGACACTCGATCGGTATTGTACTGATACGTGATCTCAATCGAACACCGTAGCTTGGGAGCATGGTCCCACTGGGCGGCCCGATGGTAACTGTGGTCGGATACTCTGTGGGCCCGAGGTGTTCCACCCACCAATACCCTCGAACCTGACCGGCCTCGAGAAACGAAAGGTCGAGGCCAAGTGTAAACGTATTTGTATGTGCACCCGTAGCAAGCCGACATGATGATGATGCAGCAGTTGCAGTAGCAGCCAGTTGTGATCGCGCTTATAACCATCATACTGAATGACGAACGACAGGTCGATTCTCTCGCCCATTCACCAAGCTGCTGCGCGAGCATGGTATGCGACCACCACCACCACCACCACCACCACAATAACAGTAGAGAGTTAGCGGTCACTGGGCTCAATGCTAACCTGTTGCTCTTGAGTAGCAACTGGCGATCTTGGGCTCCTGTGGCGTACGAAAATGATACACGATCCACTGTTCCCGGTGTTTGAGCAGCATGCCAACTTTTATCCGTACCGCAACCGAACCAAGGAAGCGATCGTTCGCTTGTCAGAGAACGAGTTTCGAACGGGATTGAATCAACAAGTGCGTTGCACGAGCGTACGGCGATGATGATGATGATGATGATAGCTCATGGGCACCGTTGGCCGTTTGCATATGCAGGTCACGAAGCTTCTTCAACATATTGATGGCTGTATCAAGAAGTACGGCGAGGACAGCGTGCTGTTCTAGATGATGCTTGAATGCGATCGTTCGACTCGAGTAAAGGCCTCGCGTCTGTGTTTGTATTGATTTCCTCCCAGTGCGCCACGATGGATACCAGCAAGACGATGGCAACGACTTTGGTAAACCAACCCATCCATCCATTCACCCATTCACCCATGGGTGCCGTGTCCGAGTTTTTGCTTGGGCTCCGTGTCCGAGTTTTTTCTTGGGTGCCGTGTCCGAGTTTTTGATTCGAGTGCGTGCGCTCCAGTCGGGCGGACCCTTTGGTGTTGGACGTCCAACACCAACTGATCACTTGATTGAACTCCTTCTGCTTCGCACCGTCATCTGCTGTTCGCTCGACAGACTCAATTGGAATGGCCTCTGATCCAAGTCTCACGCGGGAGCAGGAGGAAGTGATTGCCATCTTGCTTCCTCTTACGTCGAGAGGCAGCTCACGGGAGGAAGCACTCGAGTCTCTCCGGTGCTTGGCAGCATGCCTCCCTCCAGTCGAGAACACGTTGGTGATGGTAGGAGTGGACGACGATGATGTGCTGTACACGAGCCAAGCGTGTGATTCCATCATGCACGAGACGTTCGGAGAGCTCGCGGCCGCTGGTCGCCTCGTGGTTCGTCGCTTTCCAGCAACGTCCCCGGCTCGGATATGCCATATTGCAGCGAGTCTGGCTCGCGAGGCCTACGAGCATACCACCATCAAGTGCGACTACTTTGTGCTTCTCGGTGACGACGTCTCGATCGAACCCAAGCGAACATGGCTCTTCGAGGTGCAACGCTCGTTCCGTGAGCAACAAGCTCGAGTTCAAGCTCTGTTCTGCAGTGCTCACGACCTGAACGCGCCTGCGTTGGTGCCACGCGACTTTGGCGTGGTGGCGCTGCCCGATGCGACCTTCCCCGGCTTCCCGACGTTTCCGGTGCTCGGTCGCGCTCACATGTCAATCTTTGGCGGTGAGCTCTGGCCGGCGCTGTTCGTCAACCAAGACGCGGACCCTTACGTGTTCGCGCTGTATCGTCCATTCGGAGCACGATGCTTTGCCGGCGGCGGAGTCACTCTGCGCAACCGAGTGGGTGGCGACGAGAGTAATCCGACACGCTACGAACGACAACACGTCGACTGGAAGTACGGTGTACTTGAGCAAGGCATCGAGAAGATCGAACGGTGGCTCTCGGATCGAACTCGGAGCACAGCTTCTTCCAGCTCGGCGTCGGTCCGCTCGCAAATGCTGGAGACGCTCGACGTCATCACGCCGACCTTTCGAGGCAACCTCGATATCTTGGTGCCGATCCTGTCGCTGACGTTCCCAGAGTATTGCGACTGCCAATGGATCGTGATCGTCGATAATCCGCCACTGGCGTATTTGCGCCAAGAGCTCGAGTCTCGCTTTCGGCCGGGCCACGTTCTGGTGCGCGTGAACGAGGTCAACCGAGGCGCCAGCTACTCGCGCAACCGCGGCGTCGACGAGAGCACCGCCAAGTGGAATCTCTTTCTGGACGACGACGTGCAGCCCGACGCCTGGATCATTCATCGGTACATGGAGGCCGTGAGGCAGCATGGCGAGCGTGCCTCGGGCTTCGTGGGAGCGTCGCTCTTTCCACGTCCGACGACGATGCTGAGCGCCGGCCTCACGATGAGCTACCTCACGTACTTTTGGGGTCTGGCACTCTTGGACGAAGGAGGCGAGTATGCTCCTTGGGCCGTGACGGCCAACGTGCTTGCTCGACGAGGCCGCTCGCGCTTCGATGCCGCCTTTGCCAAGACCGGTGGCGGCGAGGACATTGCGTACTTGCGCGATCTGATCGACGAGTTCGAGCTGCCGCTCATCAAGGCGCCGAAGGCCACCATCACGCACCCGTTCTGGGACCACGGATACCCGCGCATCAGGCACTTTTTCAACTGGGCCTTCTCGGACTCGATGCTGATGGAGCCTGGCCAACGACCGCAGTTCAGCTTCCTCTCATGGCCTCACGCGTGGGAGATCACGCTCGTGCTCGTGGCGGCAATCGTGGTCGGCCTCGTGGCTCGGGCTCAGTGGACCTTCACGGCGGTGGTCCTGCTCTGCACCGTGTGGCTGACCGAGTTCGCACTGGACCTCTTTCGGTGCCTGGTGTTGGAGCCCACGCTGTGCAGCGGTATCGTCGGTTGGCGGCGAGTGTTGTGCGCCTTGGTGGCGTGCATCTATAAGAACGGCAACGAACTGGGCCACGTTGTGGGACCGCTCAGCCGCGGCTACTGGTGCATGTTCGCGCGAAGGCAAGACTGGTGGTACGGGCTGAGTCCCGTGTACATCACCTCGAAGCGAACGCAAGAGGCCAAGAACTTGTGCGCCTTCATGGCGGCCATGGGCATAGCCATCGCACTACCCACGAGCGCCGCATGGGTCGTAATTGCTGCGGCGGCTGTTGTGGCTCTGGTCGGCTGGGTGAGCTTCCGCTTCCCACTCCGCTCGGACCCGCACACTGCTGCGAGCCCTTCAAGCTGAGCTTCTCAGACTCAGTTCTCGTCTAGATCGCCGGTACAGATCTCACCACACGCCCGATCCTCCAATACACTCAGCGAGCGGAACTCCCGAGAGGCAACAGGCAACAGCCCAATCCTTAGCGTGGCGACGTGAGAATTGTAGTAAATTGCAGACGGGCTTAATCACGGCCTTAACATATCAGAACGCGTTGGTTGGTGCTGCGTGGTACCAACACACGCGCGCGTACAAGCCACTGGCGCACGAACACCAGTGGTCCAGGAGCGAGGATGTCGTGGTACCGGAGAGACAACAAGCGAGCAGCAGCAGCAGCGAGAGGGATCGAAGGCAGAACGAGAAGGCGCGAAAGGGCGGGAAAGGCCGAGCAAAAGCGCGGGAACTTGGGCAGCACCACAGCCGTAGCGGGGATGTTGGCGCCTTGTGAGGCGACGCTCCTCCTGTTGGCTCCTCCTTTCCTTCGTCGTCCACTCTCGCCAGCAACCCCTCTCCGCTCTCTCACTCGCTCCCCGCTCACCGCTCCCCGTTCCCCGTCGACCGACTCCTTGGAACGCGTGCGTGTCCGCGCGTGTGTGTGTTGC
>ERZ778027.3513-NODE-3513-length-15511-cov-9.817029_pt1 | contig 15511 bp, 4 predicted proteins | sample MGYA00375757_ERZ778027 | MGnify/ENA primary metagenome ERZ778027 (study PRJEB29350, sample SAMN05389817) | bioreactor metagenome | isolation source: Ammonium sulfate bioreactor | place: South Africa: University of Cape Town | collected 2014-02-18 ... | reverse complement strand
GATTGTCAATTTGTAAACCTTGTTGTAATTGTTGTTGATGTTTTTGATCGAGATAATCTAAAAGAATGTTTTGATAGACAGTTCGTCCTTTATATTGAGCAACATCATCTGGCCAACTTCGAATAGCTGAAGCTAATCGTCCTGGAATCGAAGGTTCATCAGCTAGTTCAGTCACCGGAATAAGATATGGTCGAATAGTAAAAAGAATAGCATCTGTTTCAGGTAAACGTCGAAGTGTTTGTCGTTCGAAACGAAGATGAATATCGTGAATGGATGGATTTGGTTGGGCATTTTGCCATCCAATTCCAAATATATCTTCAGCACCAATCGACGATGACCAAGGTAATTCACCATCGGTTTGAATAAAATAATTATAACGAACAATTGGATTGTCGGGAGTCATCTTTTGAAAATATTTGTCCATACTATTTTGAAGTTTTTCTTTGAATTGAGGAACATCACCTGACAGATGAATTTGTGAAAGTGACATTTCAAATTTATCTTCTAAACGCCAAAATCCTGGAAGAACAATTGAACCAGCTTTAAGATAATATTGTCCATCATTCTCATTCTTCATCATCAGAGCTAAATCATCTTCAATTAATAACGAAGCATATTTCAATGGATCTGATGAATCAATCGGATAGATTTCTCCTGTTGCTTTGATTTCGATTTGTTTTTGTTGATTTTCATTGAAAACAAATCGAAACAACGAAGGATACCGATGAACTAAATATTGCGAGAGTAATTGAATCGTTTCTTTGGCTGCATCCAAAGCTTGTGGAGATGTTTTACAAAGACGAGACGCTCGTTCACCATGCAATCGATCTAATTTATGTTGATGATATTTTGTCCATTGATTATCTAATTCAATCCAATCATTCAAATCTAAACGAGAAATTCCCATTGTAACAAAATAATTCGGTCCCCATTTAAATGGTCGATAAGGCAATGGACGAGTCTTTTCGATGGACCAATTCGGATACGGAGGTGGTGAATCAACACATTTCGATTTCATTTCACTTTTTCTTACTCGAAATTGAACTATTCCATAGATGAATGTTAACAGAATAAGACAACTAGTCAACAAATATTCAATCATCAAACAATGACGAAATCTAAAATGGATTCTATGCAAATAGACGAGACAGAGAGATCAATTTATTAAATTTAGAAAAAAAAAAGAAGAAGGTTCTAAAACTGATCTAGGAAAGAAAAGAAAAGTTCGTTTTCAAAGTTGTGTAAGATCATAGAAAGCTTCTAAAAGAGTTGCTGCCGACCAAGCTTGTACATTGCATGAATGAGGACATGGTTGTCCATTTGCATCAGTTAATTCAGGTAAACCTTTCCAATCATTGCCAAATATCAATTGATGATGTTCACTAAGAATTTCTTTCAAATGTTGAACAGTTTGTTTAACAATCGATGGATCATTTTGCTGTTTGGCCCAATAGAGTTTGGCTCGTAGATAGAAACCCATCAACCATAACCATTCAGGTCCATTGTGATAATTAAAACCTTTGGCTCGTTTATAATCATTTGAATCGTCATCATTGACATAATTGGGAATATAATTCAAATCTGATGGATCAAGTGTTTTGATTCCATATCGACCCAAAAGAATCGATTCCACTTGATTCAGAGCCAACCAAATGTGATTTTTATCGAACATTTCAGGTGCAACAACCGCAGCAACGAGAAAATTCGGTCGAAATTGATAATCAGTCCATTTCAATGACGAATTCACTGTGTCTTTATAAATCTGTGTTCGATTAACAAATTCCGATGAATCATTTTCCTTGATCCAAAATTCTTTTTCAAAATTAAGATCAATTCTATTGACTAAATCGTTAAATGAGATCATTTCCGCTGAATCGTACGGATAAAATCCTTGTTGATTCATTTGAATAAGCCAATCTAATGTCGCTCGACAAAGTGCAACTAATTCAACAGCTGAACCATCTCGTGGTGTTGCTGGATGTCCTTTATTTCCTGCTTTTTGACTTGAACCCATTTTATCCATCCAAGTACCACAATTCCAACGATTTCCACCGAAAACAAAACCAGTTTTCGTATCGATTCCAATTTGATTGTCAAAACCTTGATCGTTCATATCATTGTCTAACGAATGTCCAGCTCCTCGTTCACGAAATGATAACATTTGAATATGACGAACGAAAACTTCTTGAATAACTTCACTCAACAATTGATCATGCATTCCTGATGATGATTCCATTGAACTTTCATCGATTGGATATAAACGTGAAACTTTATCCGAGAGAATTTCATGACCTTGAGCAACTATTCGAGTATAATTACAAATCGAATATAACCACCACCAAACAGCATCACGAGCATTGTAACGAGCGATTTTACCATCACCCAATAGATTTGGAATTAAACCATGACGAAGACAACCACCGTACGACAAAATTAAATAACGAGCTTCTTCGTAACGACCCGTGAGAAGAAGAAGACCACGAAGAGAAATAAATGTATCTCGACCCCAATTTCTCCAAATACCCGATGCAAAATGAGGAAAACCAGCAGCTAACGATGGACATAATTGAATTCGTTCGAATGTTTGTTCGTCAATTACTTCATTAGGTTTCGGTTGACGTAAATTCGATGATAACAAAGGCAATCGAGCATTGGGAATGACACTTATCAATTGAACCGATGATTGAGCCAATGCACGAACAAATGTCGATGATTGTTGAACAAATGAATTCATCAATGACCAAGTATGTTCAATCACAATTGTATATGAACCCGTCAGAATTAAATCGAAATAAGTTGGAATCATCACACGAGACAATTGACTGACATAACTAAAAGCATTTGAATACCATTGACCTAAGGATTTCGTTTGCGGATGAATTAGAAGTCGATTGGCGATATAATCCATCAACCAATTGCCTTGTTTCAAATTTCTAATGAATGGATGTTGAAGATCGTTGTGTAAACGAATCTTTTCTAAGATTGACATTTGTCCTTGAAGACCACAATATGTCATTGGACCGTAATCAGGCACAATGTAAACATCGAAACCTTTGCCATCGGATTGTTCTTCATTCGATGTTCGATATAAAACTCGTTCGACATCGACTAACGTCAATTTTTGAATGATTCGATGGAATTGACTTTGTGGATTGGCGAATTGATTGATTAATTCACGTAGATTGATTATCGATTGACGAATTTGTGGAAGAAGTGAAATTTGAAGAGCAATGATCGAACCAGGACGAAATTCATCGGTAAATTCAATTGTTCGATAACCTGTATAATCAGGCGAATTCGGTGAAGTCAAACGAACACAAATACTTTGATCAATCAAAAGACTTTCTTTTAAATAAACTTTCGTTTGTTGAAGACCATTGATAAATTCATTGGATTTGACAAATTGATTGATTGGTTCTTTAGTTTGTGGATGAGAAATCGATGCTTCGAAGAGAATTTCATCGATGACACCTTCGATTGACAACGAACTAATATATTCCCATTTGTCACTCGGTTGAAAGAACGATGTATGAGCAATTAACAGAACAGATTTATGTGCTTGTGGATTGTGACGATTGATGAGCAATGCCGATGTTGACAATTGATCGACCATTAATTGAGTGAAACCTTGTTGAGCAAGATCAATATGGAATTTATTGAGAAGTTGTTTAATTTGAATGATTCCTGTTTTCTCGTTAACATGTTTCGATTGATAACCCCAACGAGGATAAAATCTCGTTTCATGAACAACATCGATATGATGAGGAACTAATTCATCATAACCACGTGTCGAACCCGTTGAGCAATGAGCCATGGCAACGATAGCCGAACGTGGAAGTAAATCTTCGACAGATCGTCGTTCAATTTCCGATGGATTATCATGAGTTTGATCATAAAACCAAGCATAGGGTTTCGATGGTAATAATGGACGAACTTTAGATTGAATAAATGAACCTATGGGATCACTTTCACTCACCGATGATGTCATTTGTCCTAATCCACATGGATCAAATGCTCGATAAGATTCTCTTACCAACGAATTGATTCCAATTTGATTGATAAAATAAGAATCTGTTTTCCAATTACCTGTAAATAATTCCGCATTGATATAGAAATTGTGATTAATCTGTCGTGCATAATCCATCATTTGTTGTGCAAACCAAAGAGGTGTTGAATGACAATTATCTAATCGACAACCATGAAATGTTGTTGCAATCAATCGAGTATATTCTTTCATGTAATCGTAGAGTGCAGGTGAATCTTCTCTTCGATTGCCAAACCGAAGTTTAATTAAATCCGACCATTGAATTAAATCTCGTTGAAGATAAATCTGTTGTCCTTCATCAGCAAAAGATCTCATTGGATCATCATTCATTACCCAACCGTTATGAGCCATGACATACAATTGATAATTTCTATCATTTTCAATCAGTTGATTGACTTCATCGGGATGTTTCAATTCGTTATTTGGATAGGAAAAATAAGTTCCAACGAATGGTGTTGATGGAAATTGAATTCGTTCATATTTGGGACCATCATAAGCAAAGAAATGATAACGACATGCTGACAGACAATTTTCAATTGCACGATGAAGATTTTCATTTAATTTCGTTTTTTGAAGTTGATTTAAATGTTCTAATCGAACTTTCAAAGCTCGACAAGCAGCTGAAATCCATTGATCTTTCGTTGTTAAACCAGTTCGTTGATAGAAATAGATTTTCTCAGCTAAATTGAAATCAATTTGACTTTGCATTCGAAGATATTTGCCATGTTGAAGAAGAAGATTATGTTCACTTGAAATCAATGGTTGCAACGGACAATCATCGAATTCAGATAAATATTTACGAAATTGTTCAACAACTCGATCTTCATCACAAATGTAATATTCCCAAAGACGATATCGAGGAAATTCTTGATCGAAAAGATAATTTCGAATCAATTGTAAATGATATTCTTTGATTTCAGATGAAATCCCAATGGAAATCAATTTGCCTTGTTGAACATCACGTGAAAATTGAATAAGAATGGAGTCGAGAAGAACAGCTGGTTTCAAATGTGGCGAATTGATTAGATTATAAGCAACCTCAGGATGTTGTTGTAGCAAAGCACAATCATTGGCAACATGATTATAAACAAGATCAGTAATTGACAAGATTTGCCATTGTTTAGCTAATTGATCAACAATTTGTTTGATTTGTTCAAATGTTCCGTGAAACAATGGGTTCAATTGATGATGATCTTCGATTGAATAAGATGAATTCGAGATTTTCGATAGTTTTTGAATCGGTGTGAAATGAATCATATTATATCCTGAATGTCGAGTTACTTCGAGACGTGACAACCATTCCGACATTGGACCGAGACATTTCGATAGAATTGATTGACAAGTTAAACATTCTTGACGAAGAATTTCTCCTGTCGACAAAATTAATTGTGGTTCAATTTGAAAATAACCTTGTCCATTGAGATTTTCTTTTGAGGCTGATCCATCAATCGTAAAATAATAATCAAAAGTTCCACTTTGCAAACATCGAATAAGAACATAACGATTGGAATCATCATTTCGATTTACTGATGGACTTATCCAATTTAATTCATTGTATGTCGATCGATCGAATTCATCGGTGGAATTGAAATAACAATTGGTAAATATTCGAACTTGTCTCCACGATAATCGAGCTGATAAAACTATTTGTAAAGTCCAACCTTTTTGTAAACGATATAATTCGTCTGTTTTATGTTCGCCTTCATTCAAAATCAAAACACGAACTTCATCATTATCCGTTGAATTACTATTCATTTCAATTCAACACAAACACTTGACTACTTTTTCGAATAGATGTACACTATTGTCATCCTATCGACTATATATATATGTTTATATGTTTATATATCAAATCAAATCAACTCAACAGTTATTATTATACTATTTCTTCTTCTTTTCCTATTTAAACGTTTGTTTTCCATTCAAATAACTTGGTTCTAGATGTCACTCACACACACACACACACCCAATCGTTGCTTTACAAGTTAGATCTGCGTAGAAATGATTGAAGTAAAATATCAAAGCTGATTTGTTTGAGTCATTATTGTTCGATGTCATTGCGTTGAAACGAGTTATTTGCCTCGTAAATCGTGGACATAAAACATTTCTGAATTGCAGATAGAATAGAACACACATTGTTTCCATACGCTAATGACGGAAAATAGGAGGAGAAACGACATTAACGTTTGTCTTTTGCTATTGAATTCAATATCCAATATATATATTTGACCTTCTTTTTTTCTCATCATTATACACACCAAACATACTTAATCAAGAGAAAAGAAAAACGCGAAGACAAACAACTAATAATCATAATAATAATAATAATAGAAACTAAAGTTGCGCATATCTTTTCATGGTATCATTGTCTATTTGTACATCTACAGAGATAAACATTCTTCTTCTTCTTCTTCTTCTGTCTATTCATCTGACAAATAATCATTGTGTACAAAAAAAGACAAGAGAAGAGAAGAGAAGAGAGAAAAAAGAGAAAGGAAATGGCAAAGATAGATATAAATATCTGCATAAGTTCTGTTAGTTTTCTACATTTAGATCTTGTTATATCTGTCTTGGAAAAGAGTCATCGTTCGTATCTTAATTCAACAATGGGAATTTTAAAAGGCAAAGAACAAGCTTTATCACATATCGATCAATCGAAAACAGCATTTTTGGCAACATTAAGCGAAGTTGAACAAGGTGCATCAACTCATACAATGCCACCAACAGATCATTACACTTTAAAATTCAAACGAGAAACAATCAAGAATTTAAAAGGACGTGTCTATGAAACAATGAAACAATATGCTTATGAACAAATAGGTTTGACACATTATCAAAGATTGTCATTTCGTATTTATTTTGAAATGAATGTTTCTCTTCTAGGCGAGAGTATTCCTGCATTTTTCGGTAATCAAGAACTTACTCCATCAAAACCACCAGTACCAACAGTTGGTCATCAATATGTTGCTTGTATTTATGAAGATCTCAAAGTTATCGATTGTCTTATTGAAATCGATTGGAGTGAAGTCGATGAATTAGTTAAACAAGCCAATGCTCGACGAAAATCAGTTGTATAAAATTACATTTTCATTTAACACATTAGACTTTTCTTTTCATCAAAACTCTTAACCCGTCATCAACCTTCTTCTTCTTCTTCTTCTTCTTTGTTTTTCTTTTTTTTCTGCATGATTTCATTTATTAATAAAATAAACAAGATTCAATAAAATAATCAGCATCGATTCAACAAATCGATTCAAACGATTTCCATGATTTACACATGTTACTGTGGTTACATTTCCACTCGGAGAAATCGTTGCTGCAGTTGAATTACTGATCGGTACTTTTGCTGTCGTTGTTGTATTTTGCGATGAATCATTATCATCATCATCAGGACATTTATCATCCATGACGAATTTCTCTGATTGACAAAAGCAAGCAAAATAACTGTTTGGTTGCTGTGTTGTTCTGTTCGATGGAAGAAATTTTTCCGAACAGAAAATACCTTTTGAACCACAAATATTCGTTCGACTACAAATTCCTAATAAAAATGAAAAACAAGATAAAAAGAGAAATAGAATTGCGTCAGTTGAAGAAAACGAACGACAAGGTTGATTGATCGTTGTTAGTTGATGATCAGGACATGTACACAGTGTTTCATTATCACGTTTATGAAAACAATCATAACCTGTTGATGGATTGAAATCATCATTGAATTTACAAATACTCGCACAATCTATTCACAAGTCAAGTCAATTTGATACGTAAGCATTTTTTTTCAATTTCAATTACCATTTGCTTCTATTGATTTTGAGCTGATTGTTTCGAGAATTAACAGAGTTATTGTCAAACCAACAATTTTCATTTTGTCTTTTTTTTAACAGAAAAGCCGAAGCATTTCATTTTATTGATTTTTATATCGAAATCAACACAGCTGATTTTATTTCTCATGATGAATCCGAATGATTCACTTTTCTTTTTATCAGTCGTCTCTCCGAAATTTTCTTTTCAACATGTTCGTTTTCTTTCTCCGTATCCGATCTTGACAAAAGATATCCTCCAGATGTGTTTATGCGTGTGCTGATGATCTCATTAGCAACCTATTTTATTAATTTCAACCAATAAATCAATGTGATTATCCGTCTACGAACAATTTACTTTTATATAAAATTCAATTTAATGTCAATCAACATATAGTTACTGTGATTGAATTTTCAGTCGAAGGGATCGTTGTTATATTTTGCGATGATAAAAAGAGAAATAGAATTGCGTCAGTTGAAGAAAACGAACGACAAAGTTGATTGATGATTGTTAGTCGATGATTAGGACATGTACACAATCATCATTGAATTTACAAATTGTCGAACAATCTATTCACAAGTCAATTCTATCTAAGCATTTTTTTCAATTTCAATTATCATTTGCTTCTATTGATTTCGAATTGATTGTTTCTTTTTTTTAACAGAAAAGTCGAAGCATTTCATTTTATTGATTTTTATATCGAAATCAACACAGATTACCAAAGGGAAAAAACAACCAAAATCCCGATTGGGAAAATGACCATTGACTATTTCTTCTTGTGAAATTTTCCTCTATATATGAATAAACACGAGATGTCGTCAACTATTTGAACATTCATAATGAGATGACTTGTTTCATGGTTGTTTCAAAAGATTTTCACGGTCAAATTGTGAAAACTAATAAAAGAATAGTCAATGAATAGAATTAATTATAGGAAACAGTTGAATTGTTGAGAAAAAAAGAGTTTTAATTGTATGATGAACTAGTGACATCTAGTGTTTGTTATGTTATAATTGGATGAAATGAGATTGTCGAATGAGAGAATATTATTGTTATTGCAGTCATTGTGTATAAATAGAGCGTTGTCGATGTAATAACGTCTATTTCTGTGAAGTTGACGTCTAAGCAAGATGGTCTACTTCAATTCTCAAATCGCTGATTCAATAGCACCGTACCGAAATGTACGTCGTGTTCAATTTGGAATCTTATCTCCTGATGAGATTCGACGTATGTCGGTGACACATCCTCCAATCGAACATCCCGAATTAATGGAAGGAGGAAAACCTAAAGAACGTGGTCTGATGGATCCACGTCAAGGTCCACCTGATCGAAATTCGAAATGTAAAACATGTGCTGGATCGTATATCGATTGTCCAGGTCATTTCGGTCATATTGAATTAACAAAACCTGTTTATCATGTTGCTTTTCTTTCCAAAATTTTGAAAATTTTACGTTGTATTTGTTTTCATTGTTCGAAATTACTTGTTGATCCCAATGATCCGAAAATGCTTGACATTATTAAGAAAACACGAGGACAAAATCGTCGTCGACTTGGCTTTGTTTTCGATATTTGTAAAGGACAAAAACTTTGTCGAGGCAGTGAAAATCCGAATGGTGCAAATGAACTTTCAGGCAAATATACGGGTGGTTGTGGTCGAGTTCAACCGAAATATCGTCGATCGGGCTTAGATGTTTACATTGAATGGAAAGAAGTATCCGAAGAAAATCAAGAAAAGAAATCAAAATTATCAGCTGAACGTGTTTTAGCAATATTCAAAGCGATTTCCGATGAAACCTGTCGATTATTAGGCATGGATCCACGACAATCTCGTCCCGATTGGATGATCATTACCGTTCTTCCCGTCGCTCCAATGTGTGTTCGTCCTTCGGTGTTAGTTTTCGGCACAGCTCGTAGTCAAGATGATTTAACTTATAATTTAGCCAATATTTTAAAAGCCAATCGAACTTTACGCGACGATGAATCACGTGGTGCCGCGGCACATATCGTCGAAGAACATCTTCAATATCTTCAATATCATTGTGCAACATTAGTCGACAATGACATGCCTGGAATGCCACAATCGTGTCACAAGAGTGGTCGACCATTGAAATCGATCAAAGCTCGTCTCAAAGGGAAAGAAGGTCGAATTCGTGGCAATCTTATGGGTAAACGTGTCGATTTCAGTGGTCGAACAGTCATTACACCTGATCCGAATCTCGCCATCGATCAAGTCGGTGTGCCAAGAACCATTGCACAGAATTTAACTGTTCCAGAAATCGTCACACCATTCAATATCGAATGGTTACAAGAATTGATTCGTCGAAATGCAGCTAAATATATTATTTGGGATACGGGCGATCGAATTGATCTTCGTTTTCATCCGAAACCATCGGATCTTCATCTTCAATGTGGTTATATCGTTGAACGACACATGATGGACGATGATTTAGTTGTTTTCAATCGACAACCAACATTACATAAAATGTCAATGATGTCACATCGTGTTAAAGTTCTTCCGTGGTCAACATTTCGTTTGAATTTATCTGTAACAACACCGTACAATGCAGATTTCGATGGTGATGAAATGAATCTTCATTTACCACAATCGGTCGAAACCAAAGCTGAATTATCTCAATTGATGATGGTACCTCGTTTGATTATTACACCACAATCGAATCGACCTGTCATGGGTATCGTTCAAGATACATTGACAGCCGTCAGAAAAATGACACGACGAGATGTTTTCATTGAAAAAAGTGATTTTATGAATTTATTAATGTTTTTGCCGAATTGGGATGGACATATTCCACAAGCTGCAATTCTCAAACCGAAACCTTTATGGACGGGCAAACAACTCTTCTCACTGATTTTACCGAAAGAAGTCAATTGTATTCGAACACACGGTCAACATCCCGATGGTGAAGATGAAGGTCCATTCAAATGGATTTCACCGGGTGATACAAAAGTTCTCGTTGAAAATGGTCGATTACTTTCGGGTATTCTATGTAAGAAAACATTGGGCACATCGGCTGGTTCATTGTTACACATTGTTTTCATGGAATGTGGCCATGAAATTGCCGGTCGATTGTATTGGCACATTCAACTTGTTGTGAATAATTGGTTGATGTTAGAAGGTCATTCGATTGGCATTGCTGATACAATTGCCGATCAAGAAACTTACGAAACAATTCAAAGTACAATTAAAAAAGCCAAAAATGAAGTTCACAAAGTCATTGAAACAGCACATCGAAATGCGTTGGAACCATCGCCGGGTAATTCATTGAGACAAACATTTGAAAATTCAGTCAACGGAATTCTAAACAATGCTCGTGATAATACGGGTTCATCGGCACAGAAATCACTTTCGGATTTCAATCAATTCAAAGCGATGGTCGTCAGTGGTGCTAAAGGTTCATCGATTAATATTTCTCAAGTTATTGCTTGTGTCGGTCAGCAGAACGTCGAAGGCAAACGAATTCCATTCGGTTTCAAACATCGAACTCTTCCACATTTCATCAAAGATGATTACGGACCAGAAGCGAAAGGTTTCGTTGAGAATTCGTATCTTCAAGGTTTAACACCGGTCGAATTCTATTTTCATGCTATGGGTGGTCGAGAAGGTCTCATCGATACCGCTGTTAAAACAGCTGAAACTGGTTACATTCAACGACGATTGATTAAAGCTATGGAATCGGTAATGATTAAATACGATGGAACAGTTCGAAATCAAATTGAACAATTAATTCAATTTACTTATGGTGAAGATGGTCTCGCTGGAGAAAACGTCGAATTTCAACCGATTATTTCTTTGAAACCGAATAATTTTCTATTCGAACGTTTGTGTAAATTCGATTTATTATCGGGTGAAAAACATTTGAGAAAATTTCTGACCGATGAAGTGATTCGAGATTTATATACAAATGAATCGTTACAATTATTAGACGACGAATGGAAACAATTGAATATCGATCGACAAAATATTCGAGAGATTTTCCCGTCGGGTGACACATCGAAAATTGTTTTGCCTTGTAATTTAGAACGATTGATTTATAATGCAAAGAAAACATTTAATATTTCCAATCGAACTCAATCGAATCTTTCGCCATCACAAGTTATTCAAGGTTTAACTGAACTCACCAGCAAATTAACGATTGTTAAAGGTGACGATCGTTTATCACAAGAAGCTCAACACAATGCCACAATGTTAATGAACATTCTTCTTCGTTCATCATTATCATCGAGACAAGTTCTCGAAGTTCATCGACTGACTGACGAAGCTTTTCATTGGCTTTGCGGAGAAATTGAAACTCGTTTTCAACAAGCACAAGTTCAACCAGGTGAAATGGTTGGTGCACTTGCTGCACAATCTCTCGGTGAACCCGCTACACAAATGACATTGAACACTTTTCATTATGCTGGTGTGTCAGCTAAAAACGTTACTTTAGGTGTTCCTCGTCTCAAAGAAATTATTAATGTTTCAAAGAAACCGAAAACTCCATCGTTAACTGTCTATTTAACTGGACAAGCAACGAATGATGCTGAAAAATGTAAACAAGTTCTTTGTCGACTTGAACATTGTACATTGAGAAAAGTCACAGCCAATACAGCGATCTATTACGATCCCGATCCACAAGAAACAGTTATTCTCGAAGATCAAGAATGGGTGAATACTTATTATGAAATGCCCGATCAAGATATTTCAAATATTTCACAATGGTTACTTCGAATTGAATTAGATCGAAAACGAATGACCGATAAAACATTAACGATGGAACAAATCTCTGAAAAGATAACACAAGGTTTCGGTGATTGTTTAAATGTTATTTTCAATGATGATAATGCCGAAAAACTTGTTCTTCGTATTCGAACTGTTGAACAAGGTAAATCAACGGGTAACGATGAAGGTGAAGATACAACTCGAATGGATGATGATACGTTTCTACGTTGTTTGGAATCATCGATGTTATCTGATTTGACATTACAAGGCATTGACGCCATTGCTAAAGTTTATATGGTTCATCCGAAGAAAGGTGATGATGCCAAGAAACGAATTCAAATCAATGAACAAGGTGAAATCGTTAAAATTCCTGATTGGATGTTAGAAACCGATGGAACAGCTTTGAAAAAAGTTCTCGCAACGAAAGATGTTGATTCACGTCGAACATTTACCAATGATGTCGTTGAAATCTTCGATGTTCTCGGCATTGAAGCCGTTCGAAAGGCAATCGAACGTGAAATGAATCATGTTATTTCATTCGATGGTTCCTATGTCAATTATCGACATTTAGCTTTACTTTGCGATGTAATGACAACTAAAGGTCATTTGATGGCCATTACACGACATGGCATCAATCGACAAGATGTTGGACCAATTATGAGATGTTCATTCGAAGAAACGGTCGATGTTCTTATGGAAGCTGCAGCACATGCTGAATCGGATCCATTGAAAGGTGTTTCAGAGAATATTCTCTTGGGACAATTGGCCAAGATTGGCACAGGTTCATTTGAATTATTATTAGATGTTAAGAAATGTGAATTAGCCATGGAATTACCAATGAATTTAGTTCAAGATAATTTACCTGATATGATGACAGACGAAGCACGACGAGCTTATAATCAACAACGACAAGGTGCTGAAACACCTTGGTTTGATTCGTTATCAACAACACCATCACATTGGTCATCATCCGGACCACAAATGACACCTGGACCACAAGGTGGTTTCTCACCATCGACAGCATCGGAAACAATTGGTTTTTCACCAGCTTATTCACCTGGTTATCCATCATCACCGGGCAATATGTCACCATCACCATATACAAATCTTCAATCGCCTCTTTCACCATCACATTACGGTGGTGTGACATCACCATCCTATTCACCGAATTCTCCATCGTATTCGCCAACATCACCACGATATTCATCGAATGATATCTATGGTTCGAAATCACCTCATTACAGTCCAACAAGTCCATCGTATAGTCCCGTCACAAGTCCAACTTATTCGGGCAGTGGCGCAGCTAAACAAGGTTCAACATCACCATTCTATTCACCAACAAGTCCATCATATAGTCCAACATCACCATCCTATTCACATAATCGATCTTATTCACCAACATCACCAACTTATTCGGTGCAAAGTCCCGCATTGAAAGGTCAATCAACAAACAATGCCAATACTTATCGTACATCACCGAAATATAGTCCAACAAGTCCTTCGTATAGTCCATCATCACCATCGTATTCACCAACAAGTCCTGGTTATTCACCATCATCACCTGGTTATTCTCCATCAAGTCCACGTTATTCACCATCATCGCCCGGTTATTCAACACAAGGACCATCACCGAAATATTCTCCATCATCGAAATATTCTCCTCAATCACCATCGTATTCACCATCGAGTCCTTCATATACACCAACAAGTCCATCTTACAGTCCAACATCACCAACTTATTCACCAACATCACCGACTTATTCTCCTCAATCACCATCAGGTCCATCAACACCTTCCTACAGTCCAACATCGCCAACTTATTCACCAACATCACCAACATATTCTCCAAGTGGTCATGGTGGAAGTAGTGCATCGCCAACCTATTCTCCCACATCACCAACATATTCACCAACATCACCTCAATATTCTCCAACATCGCCTCAATATTCACCAAGTTCACCCGTTTATAAACCATCGGGTAGTCAAAGTGGTTACACATCATCACTTTCTCCAACATCACCTCAATATTCACCAACATCTCCTACCTACTCGCCATCTCAATCATCACCACGTTATAGTCCAACATCACCTATCTACAGTCCAAATATTGGTTCACCTCGTTATAGTCCAACATCTCCTCAATATTCTCCTCAATCACCTGCATCATCAACTATATCTTCATCGATTTCATCGCCACGTCTCAATGATGACGACGATTTGAACGATAATGGAGATCTTATGGAATAAAACAAACAAAACAAAACAAAACAAAAGACTTTTCATTGGACTTTGTGTATATTTGTTTATTTTGAAGAAAAACGAAACTAACAATATAAATCCTAGCTTTTCTTCTCACATTGATTCGAAAATAAAAATTCAAACAAAAGCAACAAAAAAAAAGAAACGATGATGTTGTACTTGTAAACTTTTTTTTTCTTTTTTTTTCAAAAAAAAATTCTATTGGAAATAAATATCGTTCATTAACTAAAGTGTGTGTTCTTCAAGGATTTGTACGAGAACGAAGCGTCCATATACATATATTTCTAATACCTTTGATAACAAAGAATGAATCATCATATGTTAGTTGTACTGAACATGTTCTTTATCTTTGTCATAAGGAAACGTTGCATCGATAATCTTCTGATAAAATGACATCATGATTTTTAATTAATTAACTGCCATTATATATCCTTATGAATATTTTCTTATTCTAGAAATCCCTCTTCGCAACGTGGAAAAAGCTTTGAATTTTATTTGATTTACATTGATTCGAAATAAAAATTAAAAGCAAAAAAAAGAAACGATGATGTTGTACTTGTAAACTTTTTTTTTCTTTTTTTTTCCAAAAAAAAATTCTATTAGAAATAAATGTCTTTGATCATCAGATGATTTTCCCAGTATATATATACATGTATGCGAGATACAACAATGAACTTGATGAGTTGAGATT
>ERZ778027.3493-NODE-3493-length-15612-cov-13.593816_pt1 | contig 15612 bp, 10 predicted proteins | sample MGYA00375757_ERZ778027 | MGnify/ENA primary metagenome ERZ778027 (study PRJEB29350, sample SAMN05389817) | bioreactor metagenome | isolation source: Ammonium sulfate bioreactor | place: South Africa: University of Cape Town | collected 2014-02-18 ... | reverse complement strand
TCCGGATGAGTCGATAACGTTGTTGGTTGAGTTGTATTCGGTGCATCAGGAAATAGACCCAAAAGGTCTATAGTTGGTTGATCAATTGATGGCCAATCTGTTTGCACATCGATGAAATGATTCTGCGAAAATATGATATAGAGAAATAGTTGACGAATGCCTTTCATATTGAATAGAAAGGAAATGAATGAAGGAATCTGTAAGAAAATACTTATAACTTTATATTGTAGTTCATGAGACAATGAAGTCAACAAAATATTGATTATTCCTTCGATGAGTTGATGTTTGCGAGAGTGATTCCAAAAAAAATAATCATTATTTTTTGAAAGGATTTGAAGCCGATAAATATGCATGATGAAAGAAGCAATATATACAATGTGAATCGAGTCAAATGATCTCAAACACAGAATGTCAATATATGAATATTAAAATGCATGTAGTATAAGAGTACATAGAAATAATTATTAAGAAAGAAGCAATTGAAAAAAATAACAGTGAGTAGGATGTTTGTTTAGCTATAGTCTATTTTTAATAGAATAAACATCATATGAGTTAAGGCATACCCTCACCCTCAAAAATTTTATTTTGTTCATAAATTGACCGGAAAAGCGCAATAGTCGTATGAAAAGCATACAACAAATCATATAGTTTCATTAAAAGCGTGAATATGTGTTTTTTTCTGAAATATGTTCATATTAAACATCATGCGTCCTCTATTACCAAATAAACCAAATCTTGACTCCCATAAATGAACAATAATCGCAAAAAACAAAATAATACCAAATATCATAAATAAACCGCTTATTGAATCGATACTTGTCGCAGTTACGATAGCAGCTGAATCTGAATTCGAACACATAGTACCACGGAACCATTTTGATTTTAATGTGTCCAATTGACCCGATTCACGCAATGATAGAATCGTATAATCAAAATTTCTCGCATATAACCAATTTTTCGGCATTACAACTCCAAATACCGACTCGTCAACACCAACACCAATCAATGTTAGATTACAGTAGGTATTCGATGTTGCATATTCTAAAATACCTGAATCCATAATAGCTGCATCGATATCATCACTAAGTAATTTTCGAAAGATATCATTAGCTTCATACAGTGGATAATAGTTTTTCATTCCACCAGATATTTCTCGTAAATAATAAGCTTCAATCGATGAATTTGGCATAATACCAACACGACTAAATAAAACTTTTCCATTTTTAATATCATCAATTCCTGAAACGATATCTGCAGATTTCATTATTGTTAAATTTGATGCTAAATTAGCTGTATACGTTGCAACGATAACGATACTTAATGTATATAATGCAACTGTAACAAAACGACCAGCTGATGTTTTTACATCAAAACCTGCACCATAACCAACAATATTTCCAAATGAATAATAAATACTCACCGCAATCGAACCGAAGATTGTTCGATTCTGCAGAATTTCATTGTGTTCTCGTTCAAAAACATAAATCAGAAGACCAGCAAAAATCATTACCAATAATATAGTCATCCATAGTTGAAAGGATAATGGACTTAAAAATGCAATAAGGTATGCGTTCGTAATGCTTCGTTTGCGAATGATGACTCGTAACGAGTTATCAAATATTGAATTCGAGAAACTAACTCGTTCAGTACGCGCAGCAGTTACTGTTACATCAGCGATGACGACATCATAAATACCATTAACAACTCCATCAACTAAACTATTGTACGTATGATTGCCTGGTACGATTATAATTTCGGGAATGAAACCCAATTGATCAACTAACAAATTGATAAGATCAGGAATATAACCAATCAGAGTTGTTCCAGACGTTTTTGAGTTGTCGCTTGCTGTTTTGATCATTGTAAAAGGATCAACAAGGTAAACAGCAACTCGTAATCTGATACCTGATATAGATGGAAGACCATCTGGTGGATCAGTGGTACTTCCTGGCCAAATAATAGCATTTCCTGATCCATGTTCTTCCCATCTCGCTGAACTCGACCATACTAATACAGGAATATTCACTAAACCTCTTGTAGTTGATTGAATATTACTAGCAACATAATAAATACCATCCAATCGATCTGTAACATCCATCGAAAATTTAATTGGGCCTGATATACCTAAGAATTCTGTTGTACTAATAGTATTTATGAAGTCATCACCATTAGTTAAAGAGGAATCGAGACATTCAGAAGCAGCGGTAATTGATAAACATGAGTTTGATTCATTAGATATTGTTGAACAATATTGTTGTAATGCTTTGATATATGTCCAAGTTGCATCAAATGCAAAATAAGCATAATAACTAATAGCATCTGATGATGGATAAGTTTCAGGATGATATTGCTGCCAAAGATTTAATGCTATATTTAATAATGTCGTGTTCACAGTTGCATTAACGATACTTCCTGTCACTGGCTCAACGGCGAGGATACCGACTAATTTCTGTTGAAGTGTTTTGTTTGAAACTGAGATTAAACCATCTGAACTTAATATCCATGTGAATTGTGGACCCAAGACATCAGCATCGAGAGCAGTTTGTACGATCATTTGTGTATATGGTTCACTAGTCCACATGATGACGATTCTTGATGGACTAGCTAACAAAAGACTTTTGAAATTTTCTTGAAGAGTTAGTGTATTGATATTATATATAATTGTTTGATCGACTGATAGACCATTATCATTGAATGCTTCACTGATGACACGTGCACCACCTGTACCAAAAGCATCATTTTGATAGATAATGATGCCTAATGTCCAATTATATCGAATAAAGAGATCGACCATCGCTAGGGCAGCTGCTTTATCCGATGAAACTGTTCGAAAGAATGATTTATATCGACTTCGATCTGATAGATCAGTATTCGTAGCTGAATATGAAATAACTGGAAGATTAATGGTTCCAGCAAATGCAGCAAGAGAATCAGTTTCTCTCGAATATGCAGGTCCAACGATACCAACAATACTTGAATTAGGTAATGCTTTGCATGCACCTTTAAAACAATTCATCACATCACCACCTGTTTCGACCATTTGCCATCCAATATATTTTCCCTGGATTTTTATATTGTACTGTTGCGAAAGCAGTATAGCTGCTTTAAACATTGCTTCCGGATGAGTCGATAACGTTGTTGGTTGAGTTGTATTCGGTGCATCAGGAAATAAACCGAAAAGATCTATAGTTGGTTGATTAACTGATGGCCAATCTGTTCTTACAGACTGAAAAAAAGCTTGCCAGTGTAAGAAGAAGAAGAAGAATATGTGATGTGTGTTGTGCATGTTTTGAATGAAATGAAAAGAAGAAAGTCAGGATAAAGAAAAGAAAATGGAGCATATGGGAAGTATCGTTACAATTATTCATAGCTCTTTTAATTTTATAATCGAAGAAAAGTATTATGAAGTCTAAAGACAAATGAATTTAAAATATTGCTTTGCTGCGTCATAAATACCTTTCGAGGCCTATGGAAACAGCATGTGGTAAATATATTAATGATAATAACACAAATAACGTTCATCGAGAGTTCATGCACTTCTATTCCCTTCCCTTGACGGAATAGGAACAAGGTCATTGAAAAATAAGTAAGTCATACAAGAACAGAGAAAAAAAATAAACATTATCTATAACAGACAATAGTCAAAGATTTCTCTGAATTTGCCAACAAAAAAATACTCAAGTTAAAATTTTGTTCCAAGGAAACTTGGGTTTTTAGTTGGTAAAACTTCAGCATCTCGTCTCTTCTGAAATATTTTTACGCTACAAACTCTTCGTACTATATATCGGGATTCCCATACGAAGATAACGATTGAAATAAACAAAATAATACCAAATATCATAAATAAACCACTTAATGATTCGATACTGGTCGCAGTTAGAGTATTAACTGTATCCGAATTCGAACACAGAGTACTACGAAACCATTTTGTTTTTAATGAATCCAATTGACCCGATTCACGCAATGATAAAATCGTATAATCGAAATTTCTCGCATATAACCAATTTTTCGGCATTACAATTCCAAATACCGACTCATCAACACCAACACCAACTAATGTTAAATTACAGTAGGCATTCGATGTTGCATATTCTAAAATACCTGAATCCATAATAGCTGCATCGATATCATCACTAAGTAATTTTCGAAAGATATCATTAGCTTCATACAGTGGATAATAGTTTTTCATTCCACCAGATATTTCTCGTAAATAATAAGCTTCAATCGATGAATTCGGCATAATACCAACACGACTAAGTAAAACTTTTCCATTTTTAATATCATCAACTCCTGAAACGATATCTTCAGTTTTCATTAATGTTAAATTTGAAGTTAAATTAGCAGTATATGTTGCAACAATCACAATACTTAATGTATATAATGCAACTGTAACAAAACGACCAGCTGATGTTTTCATATCAAAACCTGCACCATAACCAACAATATTACCGAATGAATAATAAATACTCATACCGATCGAGCCAATGATTGTTCGATTTTGTAATAGTTCATTATGTTGACGTTCATAAATGCAGATTAAAAGACCAGCAAAAATCATCCCGAATAATAAAACCATCCATAATTGAACTGATAGTGGACTTAAAAATGCGGTCAGAGATGTCTTTGTAATGGTTTGTTTACGAATAATAACCCGTAATGAATTATCGAATATTGAATTCGAGAAACTAACTCGTTCAGTACGTGATGCTGTTACTGTTACATCTGCGATGACAATATCATAAATACCATTAACAACTCCATCAACTAAACTATTATAAGTGTGATTACCTGGTACGATTTTAATCTCGGGAATGAAACCCAATTGATCAACGAGCAAATTGATAAGATCAGGAATATAACCAATCAGAGTTGTTCCAGACGTTTCTGAATTGTCGCTTGCTGTTTTGATCATTGTAAAAGGATCAACAAGGTAAACAGCTACTCGTAATCTAATACCTGATATAGATGGAAGACCATCTGGTGGATCAGTGGTACTTCCTGGCCAAATAATAGCATTTCCTGATCCATGTTCTTCCCATCTCGCTGAACTCGACCATACTAATACAGGAATATTCATCAAACCATTTATGGTTGGTTGAATATTGTTGGCAACATAATAAATACCATCCAATCTATCTGTAACATCCATCGAAAATTTAATCGGTCCTGATATACCTAAGAATTCTGTTGTACTAATAGTATTTATGAAGTCATCACCATTAGTTAAAGAGGAATCGAGACATTCAGAAGCAGCGGTAATTGATAAACATGAGTTTGATTCATTAGATATTGTTGAACAATATTGTTGTAATGCTTTGATATATGTCCAAGTTGCATCAAATGCAAAATAAGCATAATAACTAATAGCATCTGATGATGGATAAGTTTCAGGATGATATTGCTGCCAAAGATTTAATGCTATATTTAATAATGTCGTGTTCACAGTTGCATTAACGATACTTCCTGTCACCGGTTCAACAGCAAGGATACCGACTAATTTCTGTTGAAGTGTTTTATTTGAAACTGAGATTAAACCATCCGAACTTAATATCCATGTGAATTGTGGACCCAAGACATCAGCATCAAGAGCAGTCTCTATGATCATATGTGTATATGGTTCACTAGTCCACAAAACAACTATTCTTGTTGGACTATCAAGTAAAACGCTTTTAAAATTTTCTTGAAGAGTTAATGTATTGATATTATATATGATTGTTTGATCGACTGATAGACCATTATCATTGAATGCTTCACTAATAACACGTGCACCACCAGTACCAAAAGCATCATTTTGATAGATAATGATGCCCGATGTCCAATTATATCGAAGAAAAAGATCAACCATTGCTACTGCAGCTGCTTTATCTGGTGAAACTGTTCGAAAGAATGATTTATATCGACTTCGATCTGATAGATCAGTATTCGTAGCTGAATATGAAATAACTGGAAGATTAATGGTTCCAGCAAATGCAGCAAGAGAATCAGTTTCTCTCGAATATGCAGGTCCAACGATGCCAACAATACTTGAATTAGGTAGTGCTTTGCATGTACTTTTAAAGCAATTCATCACATCACCACCAGTTTCGATCATTTGCCATCCAATATATTTTCCCTGGATTTTTATATTGTATTGTTGCGAAAGCAGTATAGCTGCTTTAAACATTGCTTCAGGATGAGTCGATAACGTTGTTGGTTGAGTTGTATTCGGTGCATCAGGAAATAGACCCAATAAATTGATGGTTGAAAGATTGGTTAACGGCCAGTTTGTTTTTACAGAGATGAAATAAGTCTGCCAGAATATAATGTTGAAGAGTATTTGTGACAGGTCCTTCATGTTTAACAGAGAAGAGACGAATGAAAGAATCATCAAGAGTACAATTATTTTGTAGTTTATATATTCTTTGATACGATGACGTTATAGACATATATAGGTTATATGTAATTATAATGAGATTGTGTTTGGTAAAGAGTTTTTGAAAGGATCCAAAGCATTGAAAAATACAGAATCGATAGAGTTATATCCATTGAAAGTCGACTCAATTAACTTTAGAGAGAAAATGCCAATGTAAATAGAAGAAATATAACGGTACGTAAAAGCACACAACTTGGAAAATAATTAACTTATGAGATGAAATATGACGTACTGGAATTATAATTTAAGGCTTCATCAACTTTATTATTTTTTGATGAAAAAAGAGTCTGATAAGAAATAAACATTAATGTGAAGCTACTATTTTGGTTTCTTTAAATTAGAAAATATTTTCGGGAGATTATACATTCTAAAATGTAATACACAAATTATCAATTCCTGTGTCAAGATATGAGGGTCCAGATGGTATGAAAGCAATTTTATTCAATCCATACCAATTGAATATAACTAATTTTTGTGTATAAGTATTGAGAGATATTCTAGTTGTATTCAATAATTGACCATTAAAATATCCATTAATTGTTACATTCAGTAAATTTGACCAACCGGCTACGAATAAACATGAATTCAATGTAATTGTATTATTTGGTATCAACGTCTCAATGGCTGCATTCGTAGAAAACCATCCAACATATTGACCAAAACCACGTAGAATTGGGTAACCACTCGTTGGATGAATACTTGAATTTAAATAATGCATATTTGTCCAAAGAAGATCTTTAAAAACTGATGGTATAAGGCCTTGAGTGTTATTTATGTTTGGTAGATCATCAAAAATAATACCAGTTGAATTCAATTGACATACTAAAATGAATTTAATCGCATCGATTTTCATTTGTACTTTGAAACTTACTTGCTGTATTCAATTGACATGAATTAAAAATACAAGATAAATTCAAATCTTGTCGACATTGTGTTGTTGAATTACAAGTTTGACCAAAATAGAATTTATTTTCACATATTGAACCATTCCAAAAGGTATACGGAAATGGACATTGGCATGTCGAATTTTGGCAGGCTAAATATCGATTTGTTTGACAATAGTTACATGTTTTGTTATAACCATTGAAGAAATTCGATTCATAAGGAATAAATCCAATTTGAGATGTTGCTATCGTTGGTATCATGTTTCCCGCTGATAAATCACTCAGATATAATTGACAATTCATTGTCATTTCATCATAAATAAATGTTCGACAAAATCTATTGTTAAAACAATATTTTGCACAACTAGTCGATGATGACAGAAGAATTTCGTCTAATGGACATTCCATCGAATTCTTAGGCATAAATGTTGTTCCTTTAGCCGTCAATGGGATATGAGATATGCACATTTGTTGAGAATTAACAAGAACAAATGTTAAAAGAAATTCAATGAACATCGAAAGTATTTCTTTTCACTGAAAATAATTTCAATGTGATTTATACATTAGGTTTTTTTCTCATTTCATTTCATTTCACGAAGTGTAAATCATTTTTTCATAATTTAAATGTGTGATTTTGACACTACTTTGACTATCGGGTTTTTATTGTTTATGTGAAAAGGAATAATTCGATGAGAGTACGAAATAAAATGTCAAGAAGTTCCTTACTACGATATAAAACTTCTTCGAATAGTTCGACCATTGATTGGTTGTGTTACTCGATAATTACTTCGAACGATATTTGTTTGAATACGATTGAGATAAACTTGACGTAGATTGATATTACTTGACATAAGTATCCAATGAACACCTTCAGTATATGGCGAAGTTGTTAAACTACCGATATAACTAATAAATTTATGTTTGTCTCCTTTCATTAATGATGATAATCCATCTTGAATTGTGATATTAATTGTATTATTAGATGTTTGATTAAGAATATTTTCCCAATTGTTTATTTTATCATGTTCTGATGATTCAGAATCCGAATCAGAACCTGATAAACTGAAGAAATAAGCGAAAACGGCAGTTTCATTTGTTTTTAAATTTTTGTGAACAAAATGTGCTTCAGCTGTAAAAGTTTTACCAAGAAATTTATGTTCTGATTGTGGCCAATGAAGGTGAACATTTTGAAACGTAAAAACACCCGAAAGTGAACCACCACTTATCGTCAATGATTTTGACGATTCGAGAACAGGTGTTATTAAAATCGTTTTGCCATATTCATATGTCACTTGAAATACTGTTGGTTGAAAATATCCATCGGAAAAATTAAATGATGGATATTTAGTATAAATTGTTTTTGATAGATCGATATTAATAGGTGATTGATATTCACCTGATCGTAATACAAAAGATTGAATTTCATAGATGATAATTAATAGAAGCAATATACCGATTTTGATCAACATTTTTTTTTCTATCAAGTAGAAATCAACTAGCCATTTTATACCTGAGAAATCCTGACAAAGTATTACTCATATTTTTTTAATAAATAATCTGTTATGATCATTAGCACGTCAATATGGACCAGTAAAAGTACATTTTCATAATGGAATCGAATGAGTAATCGATACAATATACTTCTTAGTTTATATTGATTTTGTCACATTCTTTCTGACAGAATGCAAAAGCGTTTGTGTTTTTTTTTCGTTCTTTCGCGTAAATACATGATCGTCTATCATATAATGCTTTTCAAAACAAGATAAATCTACTTTCAATCAAGAAATTATTTCGTATACACTATGAGATAGAGAAGTGGACTTAGCCTGATTGTACTTTACTAAAGAAGACTACAGCTAAAACGAGCTAAAAAAGAAAAATGTTCGCATATAAAAATGAAATAAATAATTAAAACAAAATTTTACAATGCATAGTATAATGATAGATTTCATATTGGTTAATTTTGTATACGATTGGGAATAAATTTATAAGGTAAACAACGATGATTATATAGTCTTTCATCAGTGACTCATCGCCCAAGAACGTATCATGTACTTTTTTAACATGTCCAGGTGTTTTTATGCATGATGTCGCATGTACTTGAGGGTGTAATGTAATATTTCTAATTAGAAATCTATTTTGACTATCACTCTCAAGTTTAATTCTTTTATCAATAGGAAAAAAACTGGAACACTTTGTTGCTAAAGTATATCTATGTTGTTTTTTGTTATCTTTGTATCATATACGAGTTGCTTGATAAGCAAATGCATTTCATTCTTGTGAAGAGAAATTTATTTGATACGTCAAAGTATTCAATTTGATTAAGTCACAAAAGGAAAGAAATTCAAGTAGCACGTGTAAATATTAACATATTTCAAGTCGATATAATGAAAGAAGAACTACAACATTACATTGTTGAACTAGTGGCTGAAGCATTTGCAACATGTATTCTTATAATTTTCAATGACGGTGCAATTGCTAATTTCAAATTTGCTAATTACACAGCATATCCTCCACTTATAATCTATCTGGCAATTGGTACCGGGATTTATATGGGTATTTTCTTATCAAAGTTTCGAGCGAAATGTTGCTTTTTTTTGTGTGTTTTAGCATTGATGACAGCTGGATCTATTACAGGTGCACATATAAATCCTGCTGTTAGCATACCATTCATGACTATTCGTAAACTTAAACCATTGCAATGCGTTTTCTATGTACTTGGTCAATTCATAGGCGCATTTGTCGGAGCAGCTGTAGTGTATTTTGTTTTTTGGAGTCAAATTAATAATTTCGATGGTGGTAGACGATTAGTTTCAGGTGCAAATGGTACAGCTGATATATTTTTCACAATGCCAGACGATGGAATACCACAATGGAATACATTCCTCGATCAACTTGTGACTACTGCTCTTCTATTAATCTTCATTATGTCTTTGGAACAGGTATAAATATTGAATGTAAAAGATTATTTTAATAACAAAGTCTTTCTTTCTTTCTCTAAAGAATTTCAATCATTTGATTTCGGATGAAACCAAACCATTTGCACTCATTTTGATCGTTATCGGACTCAATTGTGCATATTCAGTAAATGCAGGAACTGCACTGAATCCTGTAAGTTAACTAGATTCAATAAATCATCCTTATCCATTGAATTCTATTGTTATTAGGCTCGTGATTTGGGTCCACGTTTGTTCTGTGGATTTGTTTACGGTTGGAAAAATGTATTTTCAGCAAATGATTATTATTTTTGGGTGCCAATTATTGCTCCCACTCTCGGTGGTATTATTGGCGTTTGGATCTATCATTTTTATTGTTTGATGATCGAGAAATATGGTCATTATCCACGAATGGAAAATAGAAATTCTACGAGAGCTATAAATAGACAATTCGAGTATCAGAATCTCGACGGCAACTAACCGCATAGCTACCGATTGAATAGTCATAACTAAAATAAAATAACATCCACGTGAGAGGAAAAGAAAAAGAAAAACATTCTTTTCTCTTCTCTTCTACGACTGCTTTGCAAAAAGAAAAACATTTATTGAGTAGAGGTATACATTTGTGATTTGAAATTCGCTTTACGAACATGGACAGGCAGCACAAATCACGTTGTATCAACGATCAAATAGTGCAAAATGTGTTATTAATATGGCTCGACAGTAACATCGATCAAAATACTGCTGATTGTCAAAATACAATTACTAAATTACAACGAGTAATCAATTTGATACAGACATTTACTGAGAGTGATCGATGTATTGAATTTCTGAAGAAAATCAATGATGACAAAGCATATCTAATCATTTCTGGTTCATTTGGAGAACATCTTATGCCTCAAATACATGATCTCACTCATGTCGACACCATTTTTATCTTCTGTGGCAACAAAAGTCACCATGAAATATGGGCGAAAAACTGGTCGAAAATTAAGGGTGTATTCGCCAAAATCGAACCGATATGTGAAGCTCTCAAAAAACTTACTCGTCAGCATGAACAAGATTCGATTCCAATGAGTTTTATCAAAACAAATGCATCTTCATTCGTGTACGCAAGTATATTCAAAGAAATTCTATTAACCATTCAATTCGAAGAACGACATATTCAATATTTTCTAAAATATTGTCGAAATCTATTCGCTGATAACGATTATGAATTAGAAAATATTAATAAATTCGAACAAACACGTACTAAGAAGTCTCCAGTACGGTGGTATACTTCTGATTGCTTTTTGTATCCGATGTTGAATCGTGCTTTACGATCATTAGATGGAGATATCATCATTAAAATGGGATTTTTTATTGCCGATCTTCATCGACAAATTGAAGAGCTGCATAAAGAACAATTCGGAGATGGCCAAGCACATACTCCATTCATCGTATATCGTGAACAAGGAATGACAAAAATAGAATTTACAAAATTTCAACAGAACACAGGTGGCCTATTGTCATTTAATAATTTCTTATTGGCAAGCAAAAAACGCGAAGTTTCATTGAGTTTTGCACATAATGTTTTATTTGTAATGAAGATTCAACCTGATCAATCAACGATACCATTTGCATCGATTCAACAGCACAATTGTGATGGTTCTATGGATGAAAAGATTCTCTTTGCGATGAATTCTGTCTTTCGAATCGATGGTATTCAACCAACTAGTGATAATCCTGATACCTATATAGTGAACTTAACCTTAACGAATAACAACGACAAAGATCTTCAAATGCTTACTGATCGTATTCGACAAGAGACATGTCCCAATTCTAGCGGATGGCATCGATTGGGTTCAGTATTATGTAAAATGGGTCAACTTGAAAATGCTGAACAAATCTACAAAATGCTATTGAAACAGCAGGAGACAGACAATATTGCAAAAGCATCGATTTATGATCAATTAGGAACTATAAAAACTCAACAAGAAAGCTACAACGAAGCCTTTCAGTTTTACGAAGAATCCCTTAAAGTTCGTCAGCAATCACTCGCTCCCAATCATCCCGATCTGGCAACGTCCTACAATAACATTGCAGATATTTATAATAGGTTAAGTGATTATGTCCAAGCACTTTCTAATTATGAAAAAGCACTTGCAATTCGTCAACAATCATTTGCTCCCAATCATCCCGATCTGGCCATGACGTATAATCATATAGGTGAAATATACAAGCACATGCAAGACTACTCAAAGGCGTATTCATTTTTCGAAAAAGCGATTGATATTGCACAAAAAACATTGCCGGAAAATCATCCTCATCTAACGATTTATAAAAACAATCTTGATAAAATAAAGCACAAAGTATAAATGTTTTTGTTATCGTAAGGTCACATGACGACAGAAGAAAAAATACAAAAGAACGAGAGAGAAAAACAGCATGTTTCAACGTTTTTTCGTTTAAATGACGACGATAATAATACTGATGTGTGTTGCATTACTTTGTTGTACAATCTATTTTCTTTCGAAATATTTATCTCGATCGAAGAACATCGATTCACGTAATAAATTTGTATTGATCAGCGGTTGTGATACTGGTTTCGGACATAGTCTTGCTATTGAATTGGATAATCAAGGTTTTAATGTTCTAGCTGGTGTGTATAACAATCAGAATTTAAAAACACTTGCCGATAAACTATCATCACGTGCCAATGTATTTCTACTCGATATTACTTCTCAACAGGATATCGATACGACTTTTTCATTAGTTAAAAGCAAAACATCAAGTTTATTTGGACTGATTAATAATGCCGGCATCGCCAATGGTGGTCTCATCGATTGGACATCGATTTCGACTATGCGTCAAGTAATGGATGTTAATTTTTTCGGACATGTAGCTATGACAAAGACGTTCTTACCATTATTACTTACTGAAGCAAATTCACGTGTTATTAATATGAGTTCATCGGCAGGTTATCTTGCAGCAGCTGGTGCTTGTGCGTATAGTTCGTCGAAATATGCTCTCGAAGCATTTTCGGATTGTCTTCGTCGTGAAATGTCTGTATGGGATTTACATGTCTCGATAATCGAGCCTGGTTTTATGCGTACGCCTATCATAGAAGGCATGACTGAACGTATGCAAACACTTTGGACGAATCATATCGACGAACCGACGAAAGAACGTTGGGGTGAAGCTTATTTTTCTGATTGGCTTCGAGAAGGAACAAAATTAGCAACTCAAACAGCCGACGATCCGAAGAAAGTCGTCGATGCTGTATGTCATGCAATGTTAAGCTCGAAACCACGTATTCGTTATCGGCCCGGTTGGCAATCGAGTTTATTCTGTTTTCCTCTTTCAATGATACCTGCTTCGGTCACTGATTTTCTTATCGATTTAGGACAACGAAAACTAGCTCGGCCTACTAATGTACTCAATCGAAACAAGAACAATACGAATTAATATCAATGTTTAATGACAGTTTTCCAGATCGTAATTAGACGTTGACAAAAAATATCACGAAATAGAGGACTTGTCAATGTATTAACAGCGAATGATTTTGTAAAATTTAGATAATAAAAAAGAATAGTTAATCGATCGAAAAACATTCGAATAGAAATTTGATAACTATCGTCTGTAAGAAAACTGTATGCTAGGAAAATACAACGAAATCCTGTTAATAATATACCAATTCCAACTTGAAAAAACATAATAGTAATCAGATGACGATCGATTCTTCGAAATTTATTCTTCTGTACTCTCAATGTTCTCATTTGACGTCGATTTCGTGAATTTCGAATATGTACTAATGTAACTATACTCGCCGTCAACATAATACTGTACATTAGAATTGTATTACAAACAAGAAAATAAATACCAACAAAACTCGTATAAATACCAGGTTTAGGTAAACATAGAAATATATCATTGTTGATATTACCTATTCGTAATTCAAAATAAATAGGCACATGAAAATATGCAGTTGCCCAGAAAATGAGAGAATAAATCGAAATCCATCGAGCGATTTTTATGTGACTTAAATGACGCCATTTATTCGAATAGGATGTCTTCAAACATCGATCAATGGCAACAAGTGCTATGAAAAAAGTAGCTATCGATGGCGTAGTAACAGACAAATAGATTCGTATTTTACAAAATAGACTTGATCGATGAGGTAAAATATATGGATAATGATCGTTGATTAAACGTATTAATGTACTACAATATAAATAAAACAAATCGAATATACTTGAAATGGAAAAATAAAGAGCGCATGGATTATTAATTAATTGTTTTGATGTGAATGTTAATAAATTCAATAAACTACTCAATGTTCCAATTGTGATAATAAAATGCGGAACATATAATGTTAGATTGTTAATGATTTCATTGAGTGCGTGAATCGTACGATTGCTGTTCATCATTAATGAGACAAAAGTATTTAGAAAAACGTTGAGAAAGTTCTGACATACGGATTATATAGCAAAGCCTTATTTGTATATAATGAAGAAAAGACCATTGTGTTTATTTTTGATTTAATCCAGCATCATAGTGATTAGACGTTCTTTTTAAAGATGGAAAAATATTACGTGTTTTTATTCAAAAAACAAGAAAACATATAAGCTTATTTATTGACATTAGTTATAGTAATATTTGCTGGAAGAGTTCGAGTTGATAAACGACGAGATTGTCCATCCTGTTGATCAGGTTTTACTCGTGTAACAACCACAAACGATGTTCGATCATTTGTATTTTGAATATTCGATTGTTCAGGAAGTGTTTCACATCGAGAGACCTTATCGAATAATGGGAAATTATCTCCATCGGTCATAGACATTCGACTGCCATCAATTGAATTTATCATATCTAATCAGATACGATTAATATTTTAATTATAAGAAAATGCGTACTTAGCATGCGATACGGCGTCATTTGATGTTCATTGATGTCTTGACTTCTTCTTCGTCGGCGTACTCGACGTCGAACACCACCGCCCCTGAAGAATTATTTTCGTTGATGTTTATTTCAATTGATATATCTTACCATAGATAATAGTAAAGGCAACAACATGCACAACATACTGCTAAAAGAAAAGCTAATAATGATAGACCAACAATTGTTAACCAATGGACGCTCTTTTCTAATATAGATTTTGTTAAAAATATTATTTTAATAAGATTATTATCAAATTTACTTGGTGTCAATGTTGTTGTTGCTGTCGTAGCAGTTGTCGTGGTAGTCGTCGTTGTTGTTGTGGTTGTTGTTGTCGTTGTAGTTGATGTCGTCGTTGTTGATGTAGTAGTTGTTGTTGTTGATGTAGTTGTCGTTGTTGAAGTTGATGTAGTTGTTGTTGTCGAAGTTGACGTAGTTGTTGTTGTCGAAGTTGACGTAGTTG
>ERZ778027.3468-NODE-3468-length-15743-cov-3.817376_pt1 | contig 15743 bp, 15 predicted proteins | sample MGYA00375757_ERZ778027 | MGnify/ENA primary metagenome ERZ778027 (study PRJEB29350, sample SAMN05389817) | bioreactor metagenome | isolation source: Ammonium sulfate bioreactor | place: South Africa: University of Cape Town | collected 2014-02-18 ... | reverse complement strand
TCACCGAGGCGGCGATCCTGCGCAATCCGATCGCCCAGGGACTGCGCAACGCCGTCGTCAAATTCGCGACGGGCTTCCCTGCCCTGCAGCACGCCATCGCCGATCAGCTTGCCGAGACCAACATCGCCTACCCGTCGAGCCCACTCACGGCCAAGAACGGCCACACCGCCAATGGCCCCAAGCCCGGCATGCGCTGGCCCGACCGGCTGCCTGCCGGCGCCGGCGGCAAGAGCTTCACCGCGCTGGGACCAATGGAGGTCGTGACAGCTCTCGCGCAGAAATTCCCCAAGCTCGTCACCGCCGTCTCGGCGGACGATCCGGCCCATGCCGGCGCCCTTCGCCTCATTCGGCCCGATGGCTATGTCGCTTTTGTCGGCGCGGCTGGCGATCGGGCTCATGCCGAGGCCTACCTGGCAGAAGTCGCAGCCTGAGGGCACGAACTACGCCTCACACCCCCACCTATCACGATTGTCGCCGAAGGCGACGTGACGAGAGCAGAGATCGATTCTTTTCTCGACGTGATGGACGGCGTCGACTGTCACGACTACCGGAAGCTGTTCGACGGCGCGGCCAGCGAAACCAGGATGCTGCCCGACGACATGCTGGCGCTCGGCGTGCGCATGCGCGCCATGCATAAAGACAGACACGCGCTGGGCGCACTGGCCATTGTGGTGCCAGACGACAAGATCGAGCTGGTCAGCCGCGTGCTCGGCATGCTGGCCGTCGCCGAGCGGCCGATGCGCGTCTTCAGCACGCTGCCTTTGGCGGAAGATTGGATCGAGCGCCAATCTCGAGCTTAGAGCCGGCCCTCTTCCGTCAGACCTTGAAGGCCTGGCGCGCGAGCAGTCTCCAGTTTGCACCCTGCTTCTGCCAGACCTGCAGCACGCCGATCTTCGACACGGTCCATTTGCCGTCGCCCGAGCCGCTTTCGCTCTCCCAGGCATGGCGCACGATGGCGTCGTTGCCGGCCACCGCAACGGTCTGCTTGGAAAGCTCGATCGACTTGTAGACGGTCTTCTTCTCGGCGATGACCTTCACGAAGTCGGCCTTGTCCTGGATAACGCCGCCGGAATGGCCATAGCTCAACTGATCGGCCGTCAGAGCCTCGAGCTGCCCCTTGTCGGCCGTCAGCATGGCCTTGGTGAGGGCGGCCACGGCCGGCGTGACGGCCGCGACATCCGCCTCGTTGGCACGAGCGGACGCGACCGCCAAAGCCGAGGTGCCTGTCGCTAGAAGCGCGACGGCTGCGAGACGACGGCGGCCTATGGTCGTGACGCTGACAGTCATGGGAATCCTCCGGTCGTTGCCCGCCTTGGACAACCCGGCCCGGCGGGAAGGACGGAAGGCTACCACCCGACGAGAGGGGGGAGAACGCTCATGAAGCGTGCAGGACCTGCTCGCCGATCGTACCGGGTGGCTTCACCTCGCATGAGATCTCGACCTTGCCGGCCCGCTCGAAGACGAGTTCGATGGGCAGCCGAGCGCCCACGGCCAACGGCGCCGACAGCAGCAGCATCAAATGGTAGCCACGCGGCTTGAACTCGACCGTGGTGCCGTAATGAAGGTAGAGGCCGTCCTTGAGCGGGACCATGGAGATGCCCGGCCCGACGACCCGGATACCGTGGATCTCGACCTTGCTGGCGCCCGGGCTGGCCGCGCCGACCAGACGGTCAGGCTGCGATCCGGTATTCGTGAGGGTCACGAAACCGCCAGCGACGCTGGGCATGTCGGGCTGGCAGCGCACCCAGGGCGACCGAACCTCGATATCGCCGACACGCGCGGCAGGTTCCGCCATCCGGGGGCGGCGCGAGAAAGAGAACATCCGCGATATTTACGCCGTCGGAAGCATCCGGTCGATGGCCGAACGCCAGACACTTTCGGCGGCGTCGGTCGAGAGGCCGAAGCTTCCGGTGCGCATCTGCTCCCAGCTCTCGAAGCTGGTCAGGGTTGCCAGGACGACCAGAAGCTGTTCACGCGCCTCGGGCGCCACAGTCGCCAGCTCCCGGCGGTACATCAACTCGATCCGTTCGACATTCGCTTGGCGGACAGCCTGGACACGCATCGCCAACGCCGCAACCTGATCCTGTGTCGCCGGCGAGGTCAGGATGCGCCACAGCGGCAACCAGCGCTCGCAGGCCTCGGCACGGGTGCGGACGTGCGAGGAGATTCGCGCCGCGCGATCGCCGTCGACATCCTGGGCCGTTGCTTGTGCCTGGCCGGCGGCGATGGCGTAGTCGGCCGTCGCAAGGCTCAAGGCATCGAGATCGGGGAAGCGCTCGAAGATCGACCGGACGGAATAGCCGGCGCGCTGAGCAATCTCGGTCGCTGTCGGCATGCGGCCCTTTTCCTCCACGAGCTGGAGGTAGGCCTCGATCATCAACTGACGCGTGCGCTCGCTGCGCAGATGACGCCCGTCGAAGCGGCGGACTTTCGGCGAAACTTCGGCCGTCGACGTTTCCTCGGGCAAAGGCGCGTTCATCGTCTCTCCCTCATAAGCGATCACCCGACACGATGCGACGCCAGGAGGCCGCCGCACAGGACAAATCGACGCCGGATTGGATTGAATTCGCGGTGGTATGGCGCCCCCGGAACCGTTCGCCTAGGCTTGGCATTGCCATGAAAAGAATTCTGCTCCCGCTTTCCGCCGCCCTGCTCGGACTGGCCGCCTGCAACGACAAGGCCTCGCTCGACAATTCCCAAGTCCAGTACGTCACCCGCGAAGGCCGGAAGTTCGAGGTACGCGTCGCCCCCACGGGCACGCCGAGCGAGTATCGGCTGATGGTGGTGCGGGCAACGTTGGTGATCAATCCGGATCCAGAACTGGAACGCGAGCGGGCTTGGGCGGTTGCACGCGACGTCATCCAGCAAACCTGCAAGGGCGGACGCTCCCAGGTGCTGGAGGACAATCTGGTCGACAACGTCAATCTCTTCACCCGCTTTCGCTGCCTGTGAATCGGCCATGAAACACACCCTCCTGCTCGCCACCCCCGCCGTCCTCGCTGCTGTCCTCGTCGTCGGGACCGCCTTGGCCCAGCAGCGCCGGCCACCGCCACCGCCCGAACCGGAGAAGGTCGAGAAGGTGGAAAAGGCCGAGAAGCCGGCCGACTGCGGCGCCCTGCCCAAGGACTGGAGCGGCGAGGCTTATGCGCTGGACGGCGCCTCGCTCGGGGGGATCGGACTGAAATCGCATATCAGGCTCTGGGGCCTGCAGACGGGCGAACTGCGTGACCGGCAGAGCGGCCTCGAAACGCCGAGCGGCATGCAGGCGCGCGCCGCGCTCGAGGACATGCTGGAAAAGGGCGAGCACAAGGTGAAATGCCGGCCGGCGCGCTGGGATCGCGAGTGCCGACTCGTGGCCCAGTGCCTGGTCGAGACCTCGCCCTCGGCGATCGACCTCGGTGGCTACATGCTGGCGAGCGGCATGGCCTACGGCTTCCATCTCGACGAAGTGTTGCCGTGGGAGCCGCGGGCCAGCCAGCGCTATGCCGGCGCCGAGGCCGAGGCGCGCAAGGCGCGGCGTGGCCTGTGGCCGGTCTGGCTGGGCGAGAAAGAGAAATAACGCCCTAAACGGGCGTCAGCGGCGTGCGCCTTTCCGCTTTTTGCGGGCCGTCGTCGCCGGCACCTCGACGTCACGCGAAAGATTGTCATGACGCTCGTCCATGCGGCGGTAATCGATGGTGAGTTCCTCGCCGGCCGGAATATCGCGCACCGCGTGGTAGGTCACGTCCTCGTCGTCGGACGTGAGGTTCGGATCGGCATCGTGGTTCATGTACCAGCCGGTCGAGATGCGCAGGAAATCGATCGGGCAGTGATATCCGCCGGTCGTGCGGATGCCGAAGCGTTTGAAGAGATGGCGCTGCGGCGAGGCATGCGCCTGCTGGGTTGTCACCCAGCGGCTGTCCTCGCCGTCCCACACGCGCACCGTCTCTCCCTTCCTGATCGCGCGATCGGCGAAACAACCGATGCCCTGAATGGCCGAGGGGCCGAGATAGACGAACGCCTTGCTGGTCTTGCGCTTCATGAAAGCTAGGTACTCGCGATGCTGCGGACGCGCCGTGCTTAACGCGTCGCTCTGTGGAGAGGCAACGGCGAGATCAAGCTTTCAGGAGATAGGGCTTGGCATCGGTATCGTAGTCGGCATAGCCCAGCGCCGCCCGCAATTCGGGAGGCGGTAGCGCCATCTTGCTTTCGGCCTCTCCGGCCTTCAGTGCGGCAAGACCTGCCTTCATGCCGGCCGCCACCGGCGACAGCAGGCCGGTCGGATAGGTGCCGATCTTGAAGCCGAGCTTCGCTGCTTCGGTCTGCGACGGCGTTGCCCGCGGCGCGCCGGGAGACAGGACCGCGAAGCTCGGCCGGCCCTTGGCCGCAGCGACGGCCCGCTTGACCTCCGAATCGTCGGCCGGCGAATCGAGAAACAGGATGTCGGCACCTTCTTCGACATACATTTCGATCCGCGCCACCGCCTCGTCGATGCCCTGGGTGGGGCGGCAATCGGTGCGCGCCAGCACGAGAATGCCCGACTCCTTCGCCGCCGCCACGGCCGCACGGACCTTCATGCGGGCTTCCTCACGCGGCAGGCACGGCTTGCCGGCCGAGGTCAGCGCGCGCGGCGTGATCTTGTCCTCGATCAGCACGGCGGCCGCCCCCGCCCGGCCGTAAGCGCGCACGGTGCGCTGCACGTTCATGGCATTTCCGTAGCCATGGTCGCCGTCGGCCAGCACCAGCAGGTCGGGCGCGGCGGCGTGGGCCATGTTGAAGGAATCGAACATCTCACCGAACGAGACGAGGTCGAGATCGGGGCCACCCAGCCGGCTCGCCGCCACACACGATCCGGACAGGAAAGCCGTCTGGAAGCCCGCCCCGTGGGTCAGCTTGGCGCTGAGCCCGTCCCAGACCGCCGGCATGACGACAAAAGCCGGTTCGGCCAACAGGGCGCGCAAGCGTTGGGGGGCGGTCGTCACGGGCATCTCCTCCGGTAAATCTTCTTGAAGGCGTGACGATAGCAGATCACCCGCCGTCGACACACCGAGTGAATCGGCGTTAGGCTTCGCGCCAAGTGTACTCGCCAGAAATGAACAGGGAAGACGAACGAGAAAAATACAAGTCGCATCACCGGGAGGACGGCATGACCCGCAACATGTGCCTGGCGTTGATCTGCGTGGTGGTGGCGGGCGTTACGACGGCAAATGTCGCATCGGCACAGAAAGCCGGCGGGGTGCTGAAGATCCAGCACATGGACACCCCACCCAGTGCCTCGATCCACGAAGAAGCGACGGTGTCCGTCGCTGTCCCCTTCATGGCGCTCTACAACAATCTGGTGATGTTCGACCAGCATGTCGCGCGCAACAGCCTCGATTCGATCGTGCCCGATCTCGCGACGAGCTGGTCCTCCAAGGATGACGGTCGCCGGTTGATCTTCAAGCTGCGCGATGGCGTGAAATGGCACGACGGCAAGCCCTTCTCCGCCCAGGATGTCGTCTGCACCTTCGACCTGCTGCTGAGCCCCGACAAGCTCAGGCGCAATCCGCGCTCGGCCTGGTGGAGCAACGTCGAGAAGGTGACGGCCGACACGCCGACCGAAGTGACGTTCCACCTGAAGGCACCGCAGCCTTCGTTGCTGGCCCTGCTGGCCTCGGGCTACTCGCCCATCTACCCCTGTCATGTGCCGCCGGACGCCATGCGCCGCAAACCGGTCGGCACCGGCCCGTTCAAGCTGGCCGAGTTCAAGATGAACGAGAGCATCAAGCTGGTGAAGAACCCCGACTATTGGAAGAAGGGGCGGCCGTATCTCGACGGCATCGAATACACGATCATCCCCGACCGCTCGACGCGCATGCTCTCCTTCGCTGCCGGCAAGTTCGACATGACCTTCCCCAGCGACGTCACGGTGCCGCTGCTCAAGAACATCAAGCGCGACGCACCGCAGGCGCTTTGCACCATGCGGGAGACGGGCGTCAGCACCAACCTGATCGTCAACCGCGAGGTGCCACCCTTCGACAACCCCAAGATCCGCCGTGCCATGGCGCTGACCCTCGACCGCCAGGCCTTCATCACGATCCTGAGCGAGGGCGAGGGAAAGATGGGCGGCGCCATGCTGCCGCCGCCCGACGGCGTGTGGGGACTGCCGCCGGATCAGCTCAAGACCATCATCGGGTATGGCGACGTAGCGAAGAGCCGTGACGAAGCACGCGCGCTCATGAAGGAGGCAGGCTACGGGCCCGACAACCGCCTCAAGATCAAGGTCAGCACGCGCAACATCGCGACCTTCAAGGACCCGGCGGTGATCCTGATCGACCAGTTACGGCACATCTGGATCGAAGCCGAACTCGAGATCATCGACACCGCGATCTACTACAACCGCGTCTTCAAGAAGGACTATGTCGTGGCGCTGAATCTGACCGGCTCGGCGGTCGACGATCCCGACGTCACCTTCTTCGAAGGCTATGCCTGCGGCAGCCTGCGCAACTACAACAACTACTGCAATCCGGAGATGACGAAGCTCTTCGAGCAGCAGTCGCGGGAGTCCGACCGCAAGAAGCGCCAGGCGCTGGTCTGGGAGATCGACCGGCGCCTGCAGGAGGATATCGCCCGGCCGATCATCAGCCATGGCCGCGCCGCCGGGTGCTGGCACCCCCAGGTGAAGGGCGTGACCATACAGATCAACAGCATCTACAATGGCTGGCGCTTTGAGGATGCCTGGTTGGATAGATAGCGTCCAGCAGACAGAGCCTCGATCAGCCGTCGGTCAGCGCTCCGCCATCGCCTCGCGTAGGCGCGCAACGGCGGCACGGCTGACCGATAAGGGCTCGGCCAGCCCCTCCAGAGTGAGACGACCCGCAGTGCGCGACGCCGCCTCGATGCCGCGCAAGCGGTCGCGATTGATCATCACCGAGCGGCCAAGCCGCAGGAAGGGCGGTGCGGGCAACTGGGCTTCGAACTGGCCCAATGAGCGCAGGATCATCAGCGCCGGCTGGCCGACCACGAAGACGCGCGTGAAGTCGCCTTCGGCGCAAAGCGCCACGATTTCGGCAGCTGTCGCCAGCACCGTGCGCCGCGGCATCTTGAGCTCGATCATGTCGGCCTCTGGCGCGGGCGGTGCCGTGGCGAGCACGCGGCGGGTGCGCACCAGGGCATCGGCGAGGCGCAGCGGATCGACCGGCTTCAGGAGATAGTCGGTCGCCTCGACGGCGAAGGCGTCGACCGCGTACTGCGCGAAGGCGGTGACGAAGACGACGATCGGCCGCTTCTCGAGCCCCTGGAGCAGATCGAAGCCGTCCCCGCCGCTGCCGTCGAGTTCGATATCGAGGAAGACCAGGTCCGGATGCAGCTCTTCCAGGGCGGCCCGCGCACGGCTGAGCGTATCCGCCTCGCCGACGATCTCGACGTCAGGATGCGCCGCCAGCAGGCGGCGCAGCGCGCTGCGCGCCAGGGGTTCGTCGTCGACGATCACGACCCGCACGGCTCACCCTCCAGGACCAGACTGGCGACGACCTTCTTGTCTTCTGTCGTGTTTCCCACCTCGCTGAGGTCGAAGTGGTAACGTTCGGGATAATGTAGAGCGAGCCGCCGCCGGACGTTCTGCAGGCCAATGCCCGGGCGATGCCGATGGGCAACGGCCTTGGCCGGCGCCAGCGTGCCTTTGTTCTCGACTACGACATGCAGCGCTTCGCCGGCGCGGCCGATAGCGATTCGGAGATCGATCCCCTGCTCCCGCCGACCATGCTTGATGGCGTTCTCGACCAGCGGCTGCAGCAGAAAGCTCGCAATGCGGCGCGAGGCGGCCGCCGGCTCGAGATGGAGCGTGGCCCGCAACCTGTCCCCGAAACGCGCCCGCTGAACGCCGAGATAGGCGTTAAGTCCGCCGACCTCAGCGTCGACCTTCACCACCGTATGATCGATGCCGTCGAGCGAATGGCGCAGATAGGCCGTGAGGTCGCGCAGCATGGCGAGCGCCGCCTGAGGATGCTCGGGAATCTCCTCGGCGACGCCGTTCAACGCGTTGAAAAGAAAGTGCGGGTCGAGCTGCAGCCTGAGCTCCTCGAGTTCGGCGCGCAATGCCTCGGCCTCGGCGTCTATCGCACGGCGGCGCTCGCTTTGTTCCGCGACTTCGGCCTGGATCCAGAAATAGGCGAGACTCCAGCCCACCAGGGCGAAGAAATAGTGGATCTGCGGCAGGAGGAATTCTTCCAGACCACGATGCTCCGGCGGCACGATCCAGGAAACGCGCTCATGGACCAGGACAATGGCCGCGGCGATGGCCGTGCCGCCGAGCAGCGACAGCAGGACGATCAACCCGACCGTCCCCGCCGTCACCCGATCGGCAGCCGCACGCTCGGCATAGACCGGCCGCATCGCGGTCGACATCGCGATCAGGCAGACCGTGACAATGGCGGTGCGCAAGCCGGCGATCGCGTAGCTCTGATAGAGCATACGCTGACCGATCAGGTCGGCTACGGCGAAGAGCCCCCAGCCGACAATCTGGATTCTCCAGAAGACGGACAGGCCGTTCCACCGGTCGAGCAACAGGGTGGGCAAGGATCGTGTTTCCGGCGCTTCGGCTGATCGGGTCGCTCACTCTTTCGCAGATGCTCGGAAATTTGCAAGCATCGAGCACAAGCCCGTGCCGCCCCTCACTTTCTCACGTCGCAGAGGTCGCGTTCATCGAGTTTTTGGGCGCGCTCACAGATTAGCCAGCATCTGGTCGATGTCTGGTCACAATGCCAGTGCCACTTTCCCGCACTGAACACGCGAACGACAGGACGGGAGGATACGATGGCCGCAGTCGACTACCTGGTGAAGGACGATTGGGGATCGGGTTTCGTCGCCAACCTGACCATCGCGGCCGGCGCCACCGGCCTCAGCGGCGGCTGGACGGTCGAGTTCGACGCCGGCTTTGCGATTTCCAACATCTGGGGCGCCGAGATCGTAAGCCATGTCGGCAATCACTATGTGGTGCGGAATGCCGCGTGGAACGCCGACATTCCGGCCGGCGCGACGGTGACGCTCGGCTTCCAGGCGACCGGCGGCACGACCGTGAGCAGCCTGACCTTGAACGGTGCCGGTGCTGGCCCTGGCCCCGAGCCGGTGCCGCCCACGCTCACCGTCGGTGACGCCACGGTCGTCGAGGGCAACAGCGGGACGACGCACCTCACCTTCACCGTCAGCCTGTCGAAGGCCGCCACGGGACCGGTCACGGTGGACTATGCGACGGCCGACGGCACGGCGATGGCGGGCCAGGATTACCTCGCCAAGACGGGGACGCTCACCTTCGCCGCCGGCGAAACCAGCAAGACCATCCAGGTCGCGGTCAACGGCGATAGCGTCGTCGAGGCGAACGAGGCGCTCACCCTCGCCTTGTCGCATGCCACCGGCGCCACCATCGCCCGCAGTTCGGCGACCGGCACGATTGCCAATGACGACACAGCCGGCCCCTCGACTGGCAGTGTCGCCGTCGACTACGACGTCACCAGCAACTGGGGCTCGGGCTTCACCGGCGCCATGAAAGTCGAAGCGGGCGCTTCAGCCCTCAACGGCTGGCGGGCGGAATTCGACGCCTCGTTCACGATCACCAACATCTGGAACGCCGAGATCGTGAGCCATGTCGGCAATCACTATGTGATCCGCAATGCCGCCTGGAACGGCCAGGTCGCCGCCGGCCACGACGTCTCATTCGGCTTTCAGGCAGCTCCCGGCAGCAGCGGCACACAGGCCTCGGGCTTCACGGTCAACGGCGTCCCTGCGGGTGACGGCAACGGGCCGCCGATTCCTGCCCTGCCGACCTTGTCGGTGGGCGACGCCACGGTCACGGAAGGCAATAGCGGCCTGCAGGACCTTGCCTTCACCGTGACCTTGTCCGCGGCAGCGAGCGGCCCCGTCACCGTCGCCTATGCCACGGCCAACGGCACGGCGAGTGCCGGCAGCGACTATACGGCGCTCACCGGCAGCCTGACCTTCGCGGCCGGTGAGACCTCGAAAACGATCCATGTCCAGGTCACCGGCGACACCGCGGTCGAGGCGAACGAGACGCTCAGCCTCACCCTGTCCTCGCCGACCGGCGCCACCATCGCCGACGGCGTGGCGATCGGCACCATCGTCAACGACGATGTCGCGCAGCCCACCCTGCCGACCCTCAGTATCTCCGATGCGTCCGTGATCGAAGGCAGTCCGGGCAGTACCGGCGGGCCGGGCGGCTGGCTCAGCACCTCGGGCAACCAGATCGTCGATGCGGCCGGCCATTCGGTGCAGATCGCCGGCATCAACTGGTTCGGCTTCGAAACGGGATTGATGGTGCCGCACGGCCTCTACACCCGCGGCTACCAGGACATGATGAACCAGATGGTGGATCTCGGCTTCAACACCATCCGCCTGCCCTACTCGAGCGACATGCTTCATTCGACGGCGACATCGTTCAACATCGACTACAGCAAGAGTCCGGACCTGCAGGGCCTCACGGCGCTGCAGATCATGGACAAGATCGTCGACTATGCCGGCCAGATCGGCCTCAAGATCATTCTCGACCATCATCGCAGCACGCCCGGCGACGGTCCTTCGTCCAACGGCCTCTGGTATGACGCCCAGCACAGCGAGGCGAGCTGGATCGCCGACTGGCAGATGCTGGCGACACGCTATGGCAACGATCAGGCCGTGATCGGCGCCGATCTGCACAACGAACCCTACAACGGCACCTGGGGTGGCGGCGGAGCCAACGACTGGGCGGCCGCTGCCGAGCGCGCCGGCAATGCGATCGGCGACGTCAACCCCAACTGGCTGATCTTCGTCGAAGGCGTCGGCAGCTACCAGGGCCAGCCCTATTGGTGGGGCGGCAACCTGATGGGCGTGCGGGATCGGCCGATCGAGCTCGACGTCGCCAACAAGCTGGTCTACTCGCCGCACGACTATCCCAACTCGGTTTACGCCCAGCCCTGGTTCCAGGGCCCGGACTTTCCGGCCAACCTGCCGGCCAAGTTCGATCAGATGTGGGGCTACATCTTCAAGGAAGGCATCGCTCCGGTTTACATCGGCGAGTTCGGTACCGGCCTGACCGACCCGAAGGATGCGCCCTGGTTCAAGGCGATCACCGCCTATCTCGGCGGCGACCTCGACAACAACGGCACGCACGACCTGCCGGCGGGTCAGAAGGGGCCGAGCTGGACCTTCTGGTCGTGGAATCCCAATTCCGGCGACACTGGCGGCATCCTGAACAACGACTGGCAGACGCCCAACCAGACCAAGCTGGGTTACCTCGAGCCGATCCAGTACGACTTCCACGACGATGCGGGCGGCGGCCCGGCTGCGAACAACAGCGCCTCCTTCCTGGTGACGCTCTCGGCCCCGGCGACCGAAGCCGTGACCGTCGACTACCAGCGGCTCGATCACCTTCGCGATCGGCGAGCAAAGCAAGACGATCTCGATTGCCATCACGCCCGATACGATCGACGAAGCCAACGAGCACTTCTCCGTGGTGCTGACCAACGCGCACGGCGCCACGATCAGCCGGGCGACCGGAACGGGCACCATCCTCGACGACGACGGCGCCCTGCCTCCGACAACGCCGCCGGTGACACCACCCGTGACACCGCCCGTGACGCCGCCGGCCACACCGCCGACGGGTCAGGGCGATGTCGAAGCGCTGTTCGCTGTCGTCAATTCGTGGACGGGCGGCTTCCAGGGCAGCGTCACGCTCGACAATGAGGGCGTCGCCGCAACGGCCGGCTGGCAGGTCCGGATCGACACCACGAACCAGATCACCGACATCTGGAATGCCGAGATCGTGAGTCACGATGCCGGCGGCTACGTGGTGAAGAACGCCGCCTGGAACGGCACGATCGCCCATGACGGTACGGCGAACTTCGGCTTCGTCACCACGGGGCCGATGGACCCGCACAACGTGCACGTCGATCTTCTCGTCTGACGACGTCTCGCCCTGCAGTCCCCGGCGCTTCCAGCGCTTCCTCCCGACGCCTAAAATCGGTGCCGGGAGGAATGTCGATGAAGTTCAGCTTCTCCAGCGAGCAGGAAGAATTCAGGTCCAATCTCCGCCGCTTCCTGGCGGACCGGTCGCCGACCAAGGAGGTGCGGCGGCTGATGGAGACCGAGGCCGGCTGGGAGCGTGACGCCTGGCGCAAGCTCAATGCGGAACTGGGTCTTACCGCCGTGCGAATTCCCGAGGCCTATGGCGGCCAGGGCTTCGGCTTCGGAGAACTCGGCATCGTGCTCGAGGAGATGGGCCGCGCGCTTCTCTGCGCGCCGTTCTTTTCGACCGCCGTGCTGGCGACCGGCGCCATCCTGAACGCGGGTACCGAAGCGGAGAAGCAGGCGCTGCTGCCGGGCATCGCCGCCGGCGATACCGTCGCCTGGGTCGAGGATCCTGCGCACTGGGACGCCGCCGCAACGGCGCTGACGGCGACGCCGTCCGGCCAGGGAAAGAAGAACGGGCGCTACAAGCTCGACGGCTTCAAGAGCTACGTGCTGGACGGCCACACCGCCGATCTCATCGTCGTGCTGGCGCGCGCGCCCGGCAGCACCGGCGCCGACGGCCTGTCCTTCTTCACGGTACCGGGCAATGCGCCGGGCCTGTCGCGCCACGCGCTGCAGACCATGGACGCAACGCGCAAGCTGGCACGCCTGGATTTCAAGGGCGTCGAGGCGACCCTGCTGGGCCAGGCCGGCGCGGCAGCCGGGCCCTTCGAAAGCACCATGACCGAAGCGGCGATCTGCCTTGCCAACGAGACCGTGGGCGTCGCCGAGCGGCTGCGCGAGGACGCGCTGGCCTATGCCAAGATGCGCGTGCAGTTCGGCCGGTCGATCGCCTCCTTCCAGTCGATGAAGCATAAGCAGGCCGATATGTTGATCGACGTCGAGCTTGCCAAGTCGGCCGCCTACTATGCCGCCGCCGCCCTGGACGATGGCGACGACGACGTGGCTGCCATCGCCTCGCTCGCCAAGGCCGCATCCAGCGAAGCCGGCCTGCAGACGGCGATCCATGCCATCCAGATCCATGGCGGCATCGGCTTCACCTGGGACAACGACACCCATCTCTGGTTCAAGCGCGCCAAGAGCTCGGAAGTGTTGCTGGGCGATGCCCATCGGCACCGCGAGCTGATGATGCAGCGTTGGGCGGCGTAAGGGAGGACGGATCATGAGCGAATTCACCGAAGACTCCGTCCGCGCCGAAGTCCGCGCCTGGCTCGAAGCCAACTGGAGTTCCGAGCTCGGCCTCGTCGAATGGCGCAACAAGCTGGCCGATTCGGGCTGGGGTGTGCCGACCTGGCCGCAGCAATGGTATGGCCGCGACCTGCCGCAGGCGCTGCAGCCCGTGGTCGACGAGGAATTCAGCCGCATCGGCGCCATCGGCGTCGCCAAGGCGGGCATCCGCACCTTGGCTGCTGCCACCATCCTGGCGCACGGCACCGACCTCCATAAGGAGAAGTTCCTGCGCCGCATCCTCACCGGCGAGGATACCTGGTGCCAGCTCTTCAGCGAACCGGGCTCGGGGTCCGACGTGGCGGGCGCGGTGACGCGCGCCGAGATGCGCGGCAACAAGTGGGTGGTGAACGGCCAGAAGGTCTGGACCACCAGCGCGCATCACGCCCATTGGGGCCTGCTGCTGGCCCGCACCGACTGGGACAAGACCAAGCACAAGGGCCTTTCCTACTTCATCATCGACATGCACCAACCCGGCGTGAAGGTGCAGCCGCTGAAGCAGATGAACGGCCATGCCTCGTTCAACCAGGTGTTCATCACCGACGCCGAGGTTCAGCCGGAATTCCTGGTCGCCAATGTCGGCGACGGCTGGGCGGTGACCACGACGACCCTGATGCACGAACGACGCGGCGCCGACGGCTTGCGCACCTGGGCGATGGGATCGGACCGCAAGGGCCGCGCCTACGACGAGGAGCGGGCCGAGATTGCGACCACGATGGAGCCCTACAAGTGGTATCCGCAGCGCGCCGGCCGCGTCGATCTGATCCTGCAGCGGGCGCGGGAAACCGGCCACTTGGCCGACCCCGTCGTGCGCCAGGAGATCGCCAAGCTCCTGATCCTGTCGAAGACCGGCGAGTGGACGGCGCGTCGCGCCCGAGCAGCCCAGGCGCTCGGCCGGCCGCAGGGCCCCGAGGGCTCGCTGGGCAAGCTGGTCTCGAGCCATGTCGCGCGCGCCGCAGCGCGTGTGCACACCCAGCTTTCCGGCGCCGACGCGCTGCTCTCCGGCCCCGCGAGCACGCTCGGCGGCACGATCGCCGAGATTCTCGTCTCCGTGCCGGCAACCTCGATCGCCGGCGGCACCGACGAGATCCAGCGCAACATCATCTCGGAGCGCGTGCTCAAGATGCCCAAGGAACCGAGCGTCGACACCGACAAGCCGTACCGCGACGTGCCGCGCAATACGGTGGGGTGAGAGTCTTCTTCAAAGGCCGCCTCCCGATTCAAATGGGGGAGGCGTCCCGTTTTTGCGCCATCGACGCCCTCTCTCATTCTCCTCTCCCCCGAATCGGGGGAGAGGTTGGGTGAGGGGGATTTTTCGGCACGCACACCTTCTCCGTCGCTCGCACCCTCACCTCCCCCATGCTTCGCATGGGTCCCCTTCCTCTCCCGCGCAGCGGGAGAGGACCGATCAGCGAACGCCCACTTTGACACGCGTCGCGAAGTGCGGCGAGACTTTGCGCCGTGTCCAGGACTGCTCTCAGCCTCGCTGCCTGCACCGCGCTTTGGATGGCCTGCAGCGGCGAGGAGGCGTGCGCCCAGGACTCGACGACGCGTTGGAACGGCCCGTTCGGCGGCACCTTCTCGGCCAATTTCTCGTTAGTGTCGGATTACTCGTTCGGCGGCATCTCGCAGACCAACCGCCAGCCGGCCTTCCAGCCCGGACTGCACTACCGCACCCCCTCGGTCAGCGAGAACGTCGAGCTCTGGGGCTACCTCGCCGCCTGGGGCAGCAATGTCGACTTCTCCGCCACCGGCCCCGGCATCGAGGTCGATATCCTGGGCGGCATCAAATTCCTCGCCTTCGAGCGGCGGCTGAGCGTCGACATCGGCTATGTGCGCTATCTCTATCCCGGCGTCGCGGCGAGCTATGCCTACGACTACGGCGACTTCGTCCTGTCGGTCGGCTACGACTTCGACATCTTCCAGCTCAACGGCCGCGTACGCTACAGCCCCAACTCCTTCGGCGCCTCGGGCAATGCCTGGAACAAGCGCGCCCAGCTCGTCGTGCCCCTGCCGTTCCTGAGCGTGAACGAGAACATCAACAAGTAGGTCGCCCTGCCACAGAACTACGGCATTCCCAACAACGACTACTGGTACTGGCAGGCCGGTCTCGTCGTCACCGCCTACGGCGTCGATATTACGATGGCCTATACCGACACCAACATCGACTATGCCGGCTGCGGCAACACGACGAACTGCCAGGGCCGCCTCATTCTCGGCGTCAGCAAGAGTTTCTAGTTCCATGAGCTCAGACAAGGTCACGATCTACCGCGCCCGTCGCATCCTCACCATGAATCCCGCACGCCCCGAGGCGACACATGTCGCGGTGCGCGACGGCCGCATCCTGGGTACGGGACCGCTGGAGGAATTGCAGGGCTGGGGTCCCCACAGCGTCGACGACCGCTTTGCCGACAAGGTGCTGATGCCGGGTCTGGTCGAAGGCCACAGCCACACGTCCGAAGGCATCTTCTGGCGCTACTGCTATCTCGGCCGCTTCGGCCGCATGGATCCCGATGGCAAGGTCTGGCCGGGCGCGGCGT
>ERZ778027.3455-NODE-3455-length-15811-cov-7.219662_pt1 | contig 15811 bp, 13 predicted proteins | sample MGYA00375757_ERZ778027 | MGnify/ENA primary metagenome ERZ778027 (study PRJEB29350, sample SAMN05389817) | bioreactor metagenome | isolation source: Ammonium sulfate bioreactor | place: South Africa: University of Cape Town | collected 2014-02-18 ... | reverse complement strand
AGCCAGTATCGTCACCGCCATTATCGGGGCGGATGGCGCGGGCCGTCGCGCGGCGGCGCGATCGCGGCCGGCATCGGCCTGGGCATTCTGGGTGCGGCCGCTGCTGCGGCGAGCGCTCGCTCCTATGATCCCTACTACGACGGCTACTATGCCGCTCCGCCGCCGGTCTATGTCGCGCCGCGTTACGCGCCTTATGGCTACTACGCTGCGCCCTACGACTTCCGCGACGACCGCTATCGCTGAGCTGCGGCGTCATCGCGCCTGATATATGTCATCGGCCCGCGCCATGGTGCGGGCCGATTCTCACCGCGTTCGCGGTTCCTGCAGGTTGGGGGACACCACCGAAATGACGATGTTTCGATCCGTATTGCTGGCGGGGCTGGGGCTGGCCGTTGCCGGCCTGGCCACACTGCAACCCGCCTCGGCCCAGTATTATGGCGGCGGTCATGAGCGCGGCTGGGACGACGGCGGTGCGCGCAGGGGACGGCTATGATCGCCGCGATTATGGCCGGCGTGAGAGCTATGGCGATCGGCGCCCCGCCAATCCGATGGCGGGGATGACGATCGAGGAACAGAAGCGCGCCATCAAGAACCAGCGCGAGGCGCAGAAGAAGGCCTTCAAGAAGGGCCTCCTCTTCAATCGCTAGGCCCGTTTCGCTAGGCTTGGATCAGCCGGGACGTTCGCAGGACCGTTTCCCCGGCGGGATCCGGGCCGACGCGGTGGCTGCAGCCGCCGCGCTGGGGCGGTCGCAGGATCGCGGGGTTGGCGGCCGTCACGCTTCGAACTCTTCGTCGCCTTCGGGCGCCGGGGCGAGGCGGGCGAGCCGACCCCGCGCACCTTGCAGGATATAGGCCGCCGCCATCTTGTCGACCACCGCCGCCCGCTTGGCGCGCGAGGCATCGGCATCGAGCAGGGTGCGCGTTACCGCCAGCGTCGACATCCGCTCGTCCCAGAACACGATCGGCTGGTCGGTCAGAGGCGAAAGATTGCGCACGAAGGCCCGCGTCGATTGCACCCGCGGCCCTTCGCTGCCGTCCATGTTGAGCGGCAGGCCGATCACCAGCCCTGCCACGCTGTATTTTGCCGCGATCTTGAGCAGGGCGGCAGCATCGACCCCGAATTTGACACGCTGGATCGTCTCGAGCGGCGTCGCGATGCGGCGCTCGACGTCCGACAGGGCGAGCCCGATCGTCTTGGTGCCGAGATCGAGCCCGAGCAGCCGTGCATGCGCCGGCAGGTCGAGGAAGCTTTCGAGCGGGACGATGGCGCTGGTCATTCCTGCGCGGTACCACGCCCGGCCGGCGCTTGCGAGCGTTCGCGCCCGGCGAGCGGGCGTTGCGCGGCGGGAATGGCCGTCGCCGCGCCGATATCGGGCCTGATCGCTCGCACAGGCTGCCCGATCGCCCTATCGTCGCCGCCGCCATGGAAGGATATCCCGTGCCGGCGCGCATCTCGCTCCAGACCCCCGACAAATCCCTGCTCGGTGCCTATCAAGCGGCGCTGCGCGGCGGCTGGTCGCCGAATACGACGCGCGACGTTGCGCCCGAGCATCTCGCCGCCATCGCCGCCGATCCCGACGCCTTCCTCGCCGAAATCCGCGGCGGCCCCGGCCGCATCCGCCTGCCGGACGGCCGTGAGGTCGATCGCATGCCCGGACCGACACGCTGGATCTTCGCCGAGGATCGGCCGGAACGCCCTTTCATCGGCTCGATCAACCTGCGCTGGCAGGAGGATGCCGCGGGCCGGCCGGTGCTGGCCTTGCCGGAGCACGTGCTGGGCCATGTCGGCTACACCATCCTGCCGGCCTTCGCCGGCCACGGCTATGCCACGGCCGCGCTCGCGGCGATGCTCGACGTGGCGCACGAGGCTGGCTTGCCCGAGATCACCATCACCTGCGACGCGACCAATCACGCCTCGCGCCGCATCATCGAGAAGAATGGCGGGCGACTCATCGAGACCTTCGTCGCGCCGCTCTACGGCCCCGATCAACGCCTTCTGTTCGTCGTCAGCACCGCCCCATGACCGATATCGTCATCACCGAATTCATGGACGACACCGCCGTTGCCAATCTCAAGGCGCGCTTTTCGGTCCATTACGACCCCGAGCTCTATGCCAACCCGGACGAGATGGCGCGGCTCTTCGCCGATGTGCCGGCCGTGATCGTGCGCAACCAGACGCAGGTCCGTGGCAAGGTGCTGGCGGCGGCGAAGCGGCTCAGGGTGATCGGCCGCCTCGGCGTCGGCCTCGACAATCTCGACATGGAGGCCTGCGCTGCCCGCGGCATCCGCGTCTTCCCGGCGACCGGGGCCAACAGCCTCTCCGTCGTCGAATACGTCATCGGCACGACGATGACCCTGCTGCGCGGCGCCTATTTCGCCAATGCCGCGATGGTCGCCGGCGAATTCCCCAAGACCAAGCTGATCGGCCGCGAGATCGCCGGCAAGCTGATGGGTCTCGTCGGCTTCGGCTCGATCGCCCGCGACGTCGCCCATCATGCCCGCGCTCTCGGCATGGAGGTGGCGGCCTACCATCCGCGCTTGGCCGTCGATGATCCCGCCTGGAGCGGCGTGCGGCGGCTGGAGTTCAACGAATTGCTGGCGCAAGCCGACGTCATCAGCCTGCATGTCCCGCTGACCTCGGAGACCCGCGGCATGATCGACGCGAAGGCCATCGCCCGGATGAAGCCGGACGCGATCCTGATCAACACGGCGCGCGGCGGAATCATGGACGAAGCGGCATTGGTCAAGGCGCTCAAGGCCGGCAAGCTCGGCGGCGCCGCGATCGACGTCTACGAGCAGGAGCCGCTCGGCAAGGACGCCGCCAAGGTTTTTGCCGGCGCGCCGAACTTGATCCTGACGCCACATATCGCCGGCAACACGGTGGAGTCGAACGGGCGCGTGTCAGGGCTCGTGGCGGAGAAGGTCATGGCGGCGTTGGAGGAGCGGATTTAGGGCGCAGGTTGGTCGATCGAGAGCGACCGATTTCGACCCATCTCTGATGTTGGGTGAGATCTCGCTGAAAATGCCGATCAGTTTGCCGTGGCGCCGGATGCAGCCAAATCTAGCGACCGCCCCAACGGGGTGGCCCATGATCTAGGCTCTAGGTAATCAGTTTGAATTTTCGGAATTTTCTACATTATTCTCATCGAGAATTAACATTTTGAGGTTCCCTCAATCCGAAAGGCGATGAATCAGGTAGGCGTGAGATGGTAAATCGATCGATTAGCGTTATTTTCTTTATATTTGTTATTGCTATAAGTATAGCGAATTTGATCCCGCCGCAATCAGCCGAGCCGCCCGCTAACGGCAAGCTGGTACAGCTCGGGCGCGGAGATCAGAATGCTCTTCGGCAATCAGTCAGCAGAATGGTTGATGAATGCCTAAAGCACCATGAAATTCTCCGCGGGTACTCGAATACGGTAATACCCGCTGCAAAGAAACTGGCTACGGACGCTCTGCATAAAATCATATTTCTTAATTTTAATGGCGACCTTTCGAAGGAGAAGATTATTTCTAAAGCTTCGGAAATCGATATGAAATATTTTAATGACGCTAAAGATAGGATGAATTCTAACGAGTTAAATCAGTTAGAGAGACTTTCTAAAACTATTGCAGATCACCCTGATTTTGCAAAGTGCGTTATCGCAAAGTTGCGAGAAACTTAATCGACGGATGGTTGAATCTGAATCGATGTTGACTGGAATCTACGTAAAATTGACGTTCGCGTACTTCCGTATGGTCGAAACGCTGAAGTGACATTGAGTGTTTGTCCTCGCGTGAGCCATTCCACGCGCAGAATAAATCAGAGCGGCCCGTCGACAACTTCCGCTTTCGACCCTTTACAAGCGCTAGTTTGTCGCCGGCACTCACACGAAATCAAACCGATCGACATCGACCAGCCCCTTGTCGGTGATCTTGAGATGCGGGATCACCGGCAGGGTCAGGAAGGCGACCTGCAGGAAGGGCTCGGCCAGCACGACGCCAAGCGCCTTCGCCGCGGCGCGCAAGCGTTCCAGATCGTGCCGCACCGCTTCGAAGGGCTGTTCGCTCATCAGCCCGGCGACCGGCAGTGCCAGCTCCGCCGTGACCTTGCCACCATCGGCCACGGCGAAGCCGCCGCCGATCTCGATCAGGCGGTTGGCCGCTGCCGCCATCGAGGCCTCGTCGACGCCGACGATGCAGAGATTGTGGCTGTCATGCCCGACCGAGGAGGCGATGGCACCACGCTTCATGCCGAAGCCATGGACGAAGCCGCCAGCGATGCCGCCATTCTTCTCGTGGCGCTCGATCACGGTGACCTTGATTGCATCCTGCGCCAGGTCGGGCAGGGCCTCGCCGTCGCGCGCGGGCAGGGCCATCGCCAAGCGCTCGGTGATGATCCGCCCCGGCACGACGCCGATCACCGGCGTCTCGCCGTCGCGAGCCTTCACCGCGAAATCGGCAGGGGCGAGCTTGCGGCTCTTCACGCTGCCGAGTCCGACCGGTGCGATCACCGCCCGGTCCGCGAACAGCGCCTCCTCGACCAGCCGGCCTCCTGTCAGAACCTGCTTCACCGAGCAGGCGGCGAGATCCTCGACCAGTACGATATCGGCGCGCTTGCCCGGCCCGATGAAGCCGCGATCGAACAGTCCGAAATTCCGCGCCGCCGAGAGCGAGGCGATGCGATAGGTCGCCAGCACATCGGCGCCCTCGGCGATCGCCGTGCGGATCATGTAGTCGAGATGGCCTTCCTCGCCGATATCGAGCGGGTTGCGATCATCGGTGCAGAAGGCGAGGAAGGGCGAGGCGTCGCGCGAGATCAGCGGGATCAGCTGATGCAAATCCTTCGAGACCGAGCCCTCGCGGATCAGGATCGCCATGCCCTTGGCGAGCTTTTCGCGGGCCTCGCCGGCGGTCGTCGTCTCATGGTCGGTGCGGATGCCGGCGGCGAGATAGGCGTTGAGGTCCATGCCGCGCACCAGCGGCGCATGGCCGTCGATATGGCGGCCGGCGAAGGCTTCGAGCTTGGCGAGGCAGCCGGGATCGCGATGGATCACGCCCGGAAAGTTCATGAATTCGGCGAGGCCGATGACCTTGGGGTGGTCCATCAGGGCCGTCAGGTCGAGCGCTTCGAGCGCGGCGCCCGCCGTTTCCAGATGCGTCGCGGGCACGCAGCTCGACAGGTTGACGCGCAGATCCATCCGCATCGTCTCGGCGCAGGCGAGGAAATAGCGGATGCCCGCCGTTCCCAGCACGTTGGCAATCTCGTGCGGGTCGCAGATTGCGGTGGTCACGCCATGCGGCAGCACGCAGCGCTCGAACTCGAGCGGCGTCACCAGGGAGGATTCGATATGCAGATGCGTGTCGATGAAGCCCGGCACGGCGACCAGGCCGGTCGCATCGATGACGTTTTTGCCCTCATAGCGGCCATAGGTTCCGACGACGGTGTCGCCGCAGATGGCGATGTCGGTCTCGACCAGCGCTCCGGTAACGAGATCGAAGAGCCGCGCTCCCCTGACGACCAGGTCGGCCGGCTCGTCGCCATGGCCCTGAGCGATCCGGCGGGCGAGCTCTTGGCGTGCGACTCGGGCGGCATCGGTCATGGCGGGGTTCCGTTCTGGGGTCATGGCGCAAGCCTGCACGGCCCGGGCTGCATTGTCGACTTGGTCGCTTGCGCGGATCGGCCTAGATAGAGGCCGAACCTGGGAAGCCTGGAGACCCGCGCATGAAGCTCACCTGGTACGGCCATTCCGCTTTCCGCGTCGATATCGACGGCGCCGCCATCCTGATCGACCCGTTCTTCACCGGGAACCCAGCCTTCGAGGCCGATCCCATCGAGTGCACGAAGGGCGTGAACTACATCGTCGTCACCCACGGCCATGGCGACCATGTCGGCGATACCCTCGATATCGCCGGGAAGACCGGCGCGACGGTCATCACCAATTACGACCTCGCGATGCATCTCGCCTCGCAGGGGTTGAAGAAGTTTCAGCCGATGAACACCGGTGGCACTGTCGATCTCGGCCCGTTCAGCGTTACGCTCGTCCGCGCCGATCATTCGGCGGGAATGGGCGAGGCCGGTGTCAGCGTGCCGGTCGGCAACGCCAATGGCGCGATCCTCAAGGCGAAGGGCGAGAAGACGCTCTGGCACATGGGCGATACGGACATCTTCTCCGACATGGCGCTGCTGAGCGAGATTCATGGCGTCGAGGCCTGCATCTGCCCGATCGGCGACCGTTTCACCATGGGCGGCAAGGTCGCGGCCCTGGCGATGAGCCGCTTCGTCAAGCCGAAGGTCGCGATCCCCGCCCATTACGGCACCTTCCCGATCATCGACCAGAACGCCGACGCCTTCGTCGCCGGGATGCAAGGCACCGGCATCGAGGTCATCCTGCCCCGCAAGGGCGAGGCCTTCGCGATCTGAGCTCGGCGGTCATCCTCGGCCGGCGCGCCGCGAAAGGTCGGGGAATCGCATGACGCGGGGATGGTCGGCTCGAGCCCGACCATGACGTGCTTCGTCTTGGCCCTTACTTACGCGCCGCCATCTGCTATAGCGCGGCGAACCGTTTTCCGGCGCGATCCGCGCCCCATTCAGGAGCCCGCCATGTCGGTCGATCTCGCCACCGTCAAACGCGTCGCGCATCTCGCGCGCATCGCCGTGCCGGAGGCCGATCTGCCCAAGCTGCAAGGCGAGCTCAACGCCATCCTCGGCTTTGTCGAGCAGCTCAACGAGGTGAACGTGGATGGCGTCGAGCCGATGACCTCGGTGACGCCCATGGCGATGAAGCAGCGCGAGGACGTGGTCAACGACGGCGAGATCGCGGACAAGATCGTCGCCAATGCCCCGGCTTCCGAGGACAACTACTTCATGGTCCCGAAGGTGATCGAGTAGGCGCTGCCCGCGCCCTTCGAACACCCCGGAGGCGGGAAGCGCCGACCAGGGACCCTTGACCAGCCAACTCCGGAATATTCCCGTGACCGATCTCACCCGCCTGACGCTCACCGAGGCCCGCGACGGCCTCAAGGCCAAGCGTTTCTCCGCCACCGAACTGACCCAGGCCCATATCGCCGCCGTCGAGAAGGGGCGGGCCCTCAACGCCTATGTGCTCGAGACGCCGGAGCACGCCCTGAAGCAGGCCGCCGCCTCCGACGAGAACCTGGCGAAGGGCGAGGCGCGCCCGCTGGAGGGCCTGCCGCTTGGCATCAAGGATCTCTTCGCCACCGAGGGGGTGCGCACCACCGCCTGCTCGAAGATCCTTGGTAATTTCGTGCCGCCCTACGAATCGACGGTGTCGAGCCAGCTCTGGCGCGACGGCGCCGTGATGCTCGGCAAGCTCAACAACGACGAATTCGCCATGGGCTCTTCGAACGAGACCTCGGCTTTCGGCAGTGTCGTCAATCCGTGGCGCCGCAAAGGTTCCAATGTCGGCGCGGGGCAGGGGGGCGCCGTCGAGGGCAACCATCTCGTGCCGGGCGGCTCCTCGGGCGGCTCGGCCGCCGCCGTCGCTGCCGATCTCTGCCTTGCAGCCACGGCGACGGACACCGGCGGCTCGATCCGCCAGCCAGCCGCGTTCACCGGCACGGTGGGCATCAAACCGACCTATGGCCGCTGCTCGCGCTGGGGCATCGTCGCCTTTGCGTCCTCGCTCGATCAGGCCGGCCCGATCGGCAAGACCGTGCGTGATTGCGCGGCGATGCTGCGTTCCATGGCCGGGCACGATCCGAAGGACACGACCTCGGTCGATGCGCCGGTGCCGGACTATGAATACGCGGTCGGCCGCTCGGTGAAGGGCCGCCGGATCGGCATCCCGAGGGAGTACAGGCTGGAGGGGCTCAACCCCGAGATCGACGCGCTCTGGCAGAAGGGCATCGACTGGCTGAAGGCGGCGGGCGCCGAGATCGTCGAGATCTCCCTGCCGCATACGAAATACGCCCTGCCGGCCTATTACATCGTCGCCCCGGCCGAAGCCTCCTCGAACCTCGCCCGCTATGACGGCGTCCGCTACGGCCTGCGCGAGCAGGGCAGGGATATCGTCGAGATGTACGAGAAGACCCGTGCCGCCGGCTTCGGTCCCGAGGTCAAGCGTCGCATCATGATCGGCACCTATGTGCTCTCGGCCGGCTATTACGATGCCTACTACCTGCGTGCCCAGAAGGTCCGCACGCTGATCAAGCGCGATTTCGAGACAGTCTATGCCGACGGCATCGACGCCGTGCTGACGCCGGCGACGCCCTCGGCCGCCTTCGGCATCGGCGAGAAGGGCTCGGCCGACCCGGTCGAGATGTATCTGAACGACATCTTCACGGTGACGGTGAACATGGCGGGCCTGCCTGGTATCGCTGTGCCGGCGGGAGTGGACGGTCAGGGCCTGCCGCTTGGCCTGCAGCTCATCGGCCGGCCTTTCGACGAGGAGACACTGTTCTCGCTCGGCGAGGTGATCGAGCAGGCGGCGGGTCGCTTTCCGGTCGCCGAGCGCTGGTGGGGCTGAGCGCTCTGTGGGAGCCCTGTGCGATGGCCAGGGCTCGCGAGGCCTTGGCTGACGATGGGCGCGCCGCTTCGGCATTCGCCAGCAAGACCTGTTGACTCTTCGTCGGCGCGGGCGTCACATCGGTTGACGCTTGGGCAACCGGCATTCGATGCATGGTTTCGCGCGCGGGCTGATGCGCGAAAGGCGTGCTGAGGAGAAGGAGCCGCCCCGAGCGCAAGGCTGGGGGCTCCTGTGACAACAAGTCCGATCCATCCTGCGGCCACGCCGCATCTGCCATCCTTCATCACGCCGCCCGGCGAGACCGATATCCTGCTGATGGTGGCGATCGCGACCGTCATTGGTGCCGTGCTCGCGGTGGGCCTGTTGTTCCTGCGCCTGCACACGCTGCCGGAGCGGATGGCGCACAAGGCCCACAAGCTGCAGCTCGAGATCGTCGCGGTGCTCGGCCTGCTCGCGCTCTTCACCCATATTCATCTGTTCTGGGTGGCGGGCTTGCTGCTCGCCCTGATCGAGGTCCCGGATGTCTTCGGAACGCTGCGCCGGATGGCTGGCTCGCTGGAGAAGCTCGCCGGCCTGGCGCCTGGCGAAGGAGCGCGGGATCCGGAGCCGGACGTAGCGGAGGCGAAGGGCGAGCAGGACGGAGAACCCGGCCATGCTTGAGATCCTTCTATGCTCGCTGCTGACGATCCTGCCCGACTATCTCTATCGCCGCTACGGCCAGGGCAAGCGCCTCGGCCATGAGATCACGCTCTACTCCGTGTGGTTCGAGCTGCGCTGGGGCCTCGTCACCTGCCTGATGCTCGCGGTCGGGCTGATCACGGTGATCTTCTACAATCACCCCTCCACCACCAATGCGGCGCTGTTCTTCCGGACGGTGCCGATCGTGCCGGAGATGAACGGGCGGGTGGCGGAGATCTATGTCCGGCAGGGTGAGAAGATCGCGCAGGGTGCCCCGATCTTCAGGCTCGATAATTCCCAGCAGCAGGCCGCCGTCGAGACGGCGCGCCGCAAGATCGCCGAGATCGATGCGGCGGTCGTGGTCGCGGGGGTCGACATCCAGACCAACGAGGCCAAGATCGCGGAAGCCAGGAGCGGCTATCAGCAGGCTCTGGACGAGTTGCGGACCAAGCAGGAACTGAGGAGCCGCAATGCCGGTGTCGTCGCCGAACGCGAGATCGAGCGCCTGCAGAACCTGGCCGATGGCCGCCAGGCGGCGGTGAGTGCCGCGACCGCGGCGCGGGAGGCGGCGCAGACGCGGATCTCAACGCTGTTTCCCGCCGAGAAGGCGAGCGCCCAGGCGGCGCTGGCCCAGGCCGAGGTCGAGCTGTCCAAGACCCTGGTCAGGGCGGGCGTCGCCGGTCATATCGAACAGTTCGCACTGCGCGTCGGCGATGTCGTGAATCCCTTCATGCGCCCGGCTGGCGTCCTTATCCCCGAAGATGCGGGTCGCCGGGCTCTGCAGGCCGGCTTCAACCAGGTCGAGGCGCAGGTGCTCAAGGTCGGCATGATCGCCGAGGTCACCTGCCTGTCGAAGCCCTGGACGATCATCCCGATGGTGGTGACCGACGTGCAGGACTTCATCGCCGCCGGGCAGTTCCGCGGCGGAGAATTGCTGGTCGATGCCCAGCAGGTGAGGCAGCCCGGAACGATCCTCGCTTATCTGGAGCCGCTCTACGAGGGTGGCCTCGTTGGTGTCGTTCCCGGCAGCAGCTGCATCGCCAACGCCTATTCCAACAATCATGATCTGATCGAATCGGGAAAGCTCGGCTTCTTCCGGAAGATGGCGCTGCATGGCGTCGATGCCGTGGGCCTCGTGCATGCGCTGCTGCTGCGGGTCCAGGCGACGGTGCTGCCGATCAAGCTGCTCGTCTTCAGCGGGCATTGAGAGCGACGATCGAAACGGAAAAGGGCCGCTTGCGCGGCCCCTTCTACTTGTTCGGCTTCGTCGGGGGGCCTTCCATTCCATGCCCACCGACGGGATGGAGAGAGACGCCCGGCGATCGGGTCAGCCATGCGCGCCGGATGCATCGCCCGGCGCCGAGGCCGCCTTCCGACGCCCGCCGCGCAGCTCCGCCAGCCAGCGCACCATCACGTAGAAGACCGGCGTGAAGATCAGGCCGAAGACGGTGACGCCGAGCATGCCCGAGAACACCGCGATGCCCATCGCCTGACGCATCTCGGCGCCGGCGCCGACCGAGATGGTCAGTGGCAACACGCCGAGAATGAAGGCCATCGAGGTCATCAGAATCGGCCGCAGGCGGGTCCGCGCCGCGGCGATGGCCGCATCGCGCCGGTGCATGCCTTCCTCCTCCGCCTGCTTGGCGAACTCGACGATCAGGATCGCGTTCTTCGCCGCCAGGCCCACGAGCACCACCAGGCCGATATCGACCAGGATGTTGCGGTCGAGATTGGCGTAGTTCACCCCGAACATCGCCGCCAGAATACACATCGGCACGATCAGGATGACCGCAAGCGGCAACAGCCAGCTCTCGTAGAGCGCTGCCAGCAGCAGGAAGACGAACACCACTGCAAGGCCGAACGCGATGATCGCCGTGTTGCCCGCCAGCTTCTCCTGCAGCGCGATCTCGGTCCACTCGAAGCCGAAGCCCGCCGGCAGCCGCTCGGCCGCGATCTTCTCCACCGCCGCGATGCCCTGTCCGGTCGAGTAGCCGTGCTTCATCGAGAGCTGCACCTCCGCTGCCGGGTAGAGGTTGTAGCGCGGCACGCGATAGGCACCGGTCGTGTCGCGGAAGGCGGCGACCGAACCGATCGGCACCATCTCGCCATCCGCGTTGCGGGTCTTGAGACTGGCGACGTCGCGCGTGGTCAGGCGGAAGGGGTTGTCCGCCTGCGCCGTGACCCGGAAGGTGCGGCCCAACAGGTTGAAGTCGTTGATGTAGGCCGAGCCCATATAGATCGACAGCGTCTCGAAGATGCGGGTGATCGGCACGCCGAGCATTTCCGCCTTGGTGCGGTCGATATCGGCGTAGATCTGCGGCGTCTTCGTCGAGAACAGCGTGAAGGGCTGCTCGATGAAGGGCAGCTGCGCGGCGGAGCCGGCAACGGTCCAGGCGGCGCCTTCGAGCGCGGCGAGCCCGCGCCCGCCGCGGTCCTGCACATAGCCTTTGAGGCCGCCGCCATTGCCGATGCCGGAAATCGCCGGCGGCTCGATCACCAGGGTGAAGGCCTCGGGGATCGTGAACATCTGCTGGCGCAGATCGGCCAGGATGCCCTGCGTCGTCAGCCCTTCCTTCTCGCGGTCCTTGAACGGCGACAGCGTGACGAAGGCGACGCCGGCATTCGGCGCGATGGTGAAGGTCGCGCCGTCGAGGCCGGCGAAGGCCACGGTGTGGGCCACGCCGGGGCGCGACTGCAGCAGCTCGTTGGCCCTGCGCAGCACCGCATCGGTACGCTGCAGGGAGGCGCCGGGCGGCAGCTGCATCGCGACGATGAAGTAGCCTCGGTCGAGTTGCGGCACGAGGCCGGTCGGCGTCTGCATCAGGCGCTGCGCGGTGAGCGCGATCAGGCCGGCATAGACGATCAGCAGGATCACAGCGAGCCGGATCAGCCGTGAGGTAACGCGGCCATAGGTCCGCGACAGCCAGTCGAAGCCGGCGTTGAAATAGTGGAAGAACCAGCGGACCGGCGCGCCGAGCCTGTAGACCAGACCGTGCCGCTCGTTGGGGTCATGCTGCTTGTGGGGCTTCAGCAGAATCGCCGACATCGCCGGCGACAGCGTCAGCGAGACGAAGCAGGAGATCGCCGTCGAGGCCGCGATGGTGACCGCGAACTGCTGGTAGAACGTGCCCTGAAGCCCGCTGATGAAGGCGGTCGGGATGAACACGGCACAGAGCACGAGAGCGATGGCGAGAAGCGCGCCGCCGACCTCGTCCATGGTCTTGTGCGCGGCCTCGGCCGGCGTCATGCCCTGGGCGAGGTAGCGCTCGACGTTTTCGACCACGACGATCGCGTCGTCGACGACGATGCCGATCGCCAGCACCAGCGCCAGCAGCGAGATCGTGTTGAACGAGATGCCGACGCCGCTCATGATCAGGAAGGTGCCGACGAGCGAGACCGGGATCGCGACGATCGGGATAAGCGCGGCGCGCCAGGTCTGCAGGAACAGGATCACCACGACGACGACGAGGATGATCGCCTCAAGCAGCGTGTGCACCACGGCATTGACCGATTCCGCGATGAACTCGGTGGGATTGTAGATGATGCGGTGTTCGAGCCCGGGCGGGAAATCCTTCGCCATGGTGTTCATGGTCGAGATCAGCGCGTCCGACGTCGCGAGCGCGTTCGAGCCCGGGCGCTGGAAGACGCCGATGGCGACCGTGTTGTTGTTATCGAGATAGGCGTTCGTGGTGTAGTCCTGCGAGCCGAGCTCGACGCGCGCGATGTCGCGCACGCGGATCGTGCCGCCATCGGCGTCGGAGCGCACGACGATGTTCTCGAACTCCGAGACGTCGGTGAGCCGACCGAGCGTGTTGACGGCGAGCTGGAAGGCCTCGTTCGACTTGGCCGGCGGCTGGTTGAGCGCGCCGGCGGCGACCTGCACGTTCGCTGCCCTCAGCGCGGCCACCACGTCGCTGGCCGTGAGGTTGCGCGCCGCGACCTTGGCCGGGTCGAGCCAGATGCGCATCGAGAAGTCGCGCGCGCCGAAGACCTGGACGTCGCCGACGCCGTCGACGCGGGTGAGCACGTCCTTCACATAGAGCGAGGCGTAGTTCGAGATGTATTGCGGGTCGCGCGAGCCGTCCGGCGAGATCATGTTGATGACCATCAGGAAGTCGGGCGAGGCCTTGCGCACCTGGACGCCGAGCGCACGCACATCCTGCGGCAGGCGCGGCTCGGCCTGCGACACGCGGTTCTGCACCAGCACCTGCGCCTGGTCGATGTCGGTGCCGGCCTTGAACACGACGTTGATCGTCACCACGCCGTCGCCGGTCGACTGCGAGGTGATGTAGAGCATGTCGTCGACGCCGTTCACCTCCTGCTCGATCGGCGTCGCCACCGTAGCGGCGACCGTCTCGGCCGAGGCGCCGGGATAGGTGGCGCGGATCGACACCGTGGGTGGCGCGATCTCCGGATACTCCGCGATCGGCAGCGTGCGCAGCGCGATGGCGCCGGCGATCGTCAGCAGCACCGAGAGCACGGTGGCGAAGATCGGCCGGTCGATGAAGAAATGGGTGAAGCGGAACATGGAAGCTTCCTGTCCGGAAAAAGGCGGGCGGGCGCCCGCAGGCGCCCGAAGTGCGGTGGCCGGGCCGGCAGGGCGACCCTGAGGCCGTTCAGTTCGTGGTCGCGACCTTGATCTGGCCGGGCTGCGGCGTGACCGCGACGCCCGGGCGGACCATCGGGTTGGCATTGCCGCCGACGATGACCTTGTCCTGTGCGGTCAGCCCGGCGCGGATCACGCGCAGGCCCTCGCTGAGCGGGCCGAGCTCGACGATCTTCGGCACGACCTTGTTCTCGGGGCCAATCGTCAACACCACCTTGTGGGCCTGGTCGGAGGAGATCACCGTATCCGGCACCAGGAGCGCATCGGCCTCGCCCGCGAAGAGCCGCAGCCGCCCGAACACGCCGGGGGTCAGGAACTGATCCTTGTTGTCGAAGACGGCGCGTCCGCGAATGGTGGCCGAGCGGGCGTTCACCGCGTTGTCGATGAAGTTGACCTTGCCTTTACGCGTCCACTTCGTCTCGTCCGACAGCCGGACTTCGACGAGCGTGCCGGCATCGCGGCTGGCGTTGTCGCGCATGTTGGCCATCCGCGCATAGCGCAGGAAATCGGCCTCGGAGACGTCGAAGGTGAAGTAGACCGGATCGACCGCCACGATCGTCGTCAGCAGCGTCGCGCCCGACTGGCCGCCCGCGATCAGGTTGCCCGGGTCGACGCGGCGGTTCGAGATGCGGCCCGCGAGCGGCGCGCGCACCTCGGTCCATTCGAGGTTGAGCTGCGCATTCTTCAGCGTGGCCTCGGCTCCCTGCAGGGTGCCGATCGCGCTGTTCAGGTTGGCGCGGCGCTGATCGACGTCGCGCGCGGTGATCGTGCGGTTCTGCGTCAGACCCTCGGCGCGCTCGACCTCGTTCTGGGCCAGCTCGACCTGGGCCTTGGCCCGGGCGACGTCGGCCTGCGCCACGTCGACCGCCAGTTTGTAAGGCCGCTGATCGATGGTAAAGAGAAGGTCGCCCTTCTGGACGAGGGCGCCGTCACGGAAGTGAACGCTCTCGATGAAGCCGGAGACGCGGGCGCGGACCTCGACCTGTTCGCTGGCCTCGAAGCGGCCGGTGTACTCGTCCCAGTTGGTGACGCGCTTCGCAAGCGGGGTCGCGACCTGGACCGGCGGGGCGGGGGGCGCGCCCTGGGCCGAGGCGTCGAACGCGGGAAGGCTGGCCGAGGCGGCGATGGCAGCGAGCACCAGACCGATGAAACGGCTGCGTGACATGGGGAAACTCCGAATAGCTGGCCGGCGCAACCATGGCGGTTTTGCGGCCTTGGGCGCAAGAAGGGTGTGGGAGTGACGAATGTCAAGATCCATCACCCGTCATTTGGCGTCTTATTGCGCCAGATAAGCCACATTCCCGCCATCCGGTTGCAGGAGCGCAACGGGGCACGCGCCATCGAAGCGGTAGCACATGCCTCCGTGCAGCAACGGATGCTTGCCGCATGCGCGCCGACATCGTAACGCGTAAACGACCATTTCAGCCGGAAGAGACCAGATGAACGCGCATGTCCGCCCCGCCGACCCCAAGAAGCTGATCAAGGGCGCGACCGGGGATTGGGAAGTCGTGATCGGCATGGAGATCCACGCCCAGGTCACCTCGAACGCCAAGCTGTTCTCCGGTGCCTCGACCGGTTTCGGCGCCGAGCCGAACGCACATGTCAGTCTCGTCGATGCCGCGATGCCGGGCATGCTGCCGGTGATCAATGCCGAATGCATCCGCCAGGCGGTGCGCACGGGGCTGGGCCTCAATGCGCAGATCAACAACCGTTCGGTCTTCGACCGCAAGAACTATTTCTACCCCGATCTGCCGCAGGGCTACCAGATCAGCCAGTACAAGAGCCCGATCGTGGGCGAGGGCGAGATCGTCGTCGATCTGTCCCCGACCGAGCAGATTACCATCGGCATCGAGCGGCTGCACCTGGAGCAGGATGCCGGCAAGTCGATCCACGATCAGCATCCCACCATGAGCTTCGTCGACCTCAACCGCTCGGGCGTGGCGCTGATGGAGATCGTCTCGAAGCCGGACCTGCGCTCCTCGGAGGAGGCGAAGGCCTATGTCTCGAAGCTGCGCACCATCCTGCGCTATCTCGGCACCTGCGACGGCGACATGGAGAA
>ERZ778027.3450-NODE-3450-length-15839-cov-3.104283_pt1 | contig 15839 bp, 18 predicted proteins | sample MGYA00375757_ERZ778027 | MGnify/ENA primary metagenome ERZ778027 (study PRJEB29350, sample SAMN05389817) | bioreactor metagenome | isolation source: Ammonium sulfate bioreactor | place: South Africa: University of Cape Town | collected 2014-02-18 ... | reverse complement strand
AGGCGATCCAGGGCTCGAACTCCAAACTGATGAACGCTGTGCTGCGCAATACGATCGATGATCGCCGGCAGTCGATCCTCGGCCTGCTGAAGGATGACTTGAAGGAGATTGAGAACATTGCACAGGAGAGCCGACGACGCGTCAAGACACTTTCGGAGCTTCCTGGCAACACGGTGTGCGCGGATTGCGGTGGGCCTGGTACGTGAAGTGCGCTAGTTGGACGCGTCTCATCATCATCAGCATCATCACTTACAAACAAACCCATACAAACGGTGTCACTCGCCAGATCCCGTGTGGTGTTCGATCAACCTTGGTGTCTTTATCTGCATCGAGTGCTCGGGCGTACACCGCAACATGGGAGTTCACGTATCGCAAGTGCGCTCGCTGGCACTTGACGACCTCGATGATGAGCAAATCAGCGTACGTCGTGTCTCTCTCTCTCTCTCTCTCTCTCTCTCGCGATCTCTACCCCCTGTTCCGTGCTTCCACTGGGGCGAATGTTGATTGTTGCGGACGTGCTGATAGACACTTGAGAGCATTGGGAACTCGAAATCGAACGAAATCTACGAGCACTCGTTGCCACCAACCTTTGATCGATCGTCACTGCGTATCGGCGATGCCAAGACGGTTCGGTATGTGGAGTTACAATCCTCGTACTCCCTGTCCTCCTTCTCGTTCTCTGCCGCTGACACCAATGTGCTTGTTATCATTGTATGCAGAGCACGAAGGGACGAGTTCATTCGAGACAAGTACAAGAACAAGAAGTTCACATAACCTCTCCGCAGCCGACACGCGAGCGCCTTCACCATCACCATACCGAGTCCACACGTTGTACAACACACCCACGCCAGCCACAGCCAGCCGAGCCCCTTGTGCTACTGCGGTCTATATATATTTAAGCCACTATAGTCGTCCGATCGATCCAACCGCTCGTTGTACTGTACTTTACTAACTCGATAGCTACTGCTACCACCACCACCACTACTACCGAGTGGTGGTGCGCTCGCGGTACGCAGCCATCGCCTTGCGCACGTTCCCGTAGTGGTCGAACAGCTCCTGTGCCTCGTCCTCCGAGAGGTCCAGCTCGTCCATCAGCATACGCACTCCACGTGCAATCAGCTTGGTGTTGGTCGGCATCATGTCCACCATCCTGTGCACGCGAGAGAGAGAGAGCCATTCCGATGAGTGTCACTGGCGCGTAGTTAGCGCGAGTGTCGTACTTGTTGCCCTTGACGCGTCCCATGCGGATCATGCACGTAGTGGAGATCATGTTGAGCACGAGCTTCTGGGCCGTGCCGGCCTTCATCCGCGTGCTGCCGGTCACGAACTCGGGACCCACGACCACGACCACCGGAAAGTCTGCCACTTGCTCGACTACGGGCGTGGCAGATGCTGTCAGCATCCGTTCTCATGCATTCATTCGAGCGAGGATCGGATGCTCACGCACCTGGATTGCACACGATGCAGCCAGTAGCGATACCGCGCTTCTGGCACTCACGCAGGCCACCGACCACGTAGGGAGTGCGACCCGACGCAGCGATGCCGACCACCATGTCGTTGGCGTTGCACCCGTTCTGGGAGAGGTCGGTCCACGCTTGCGTAAAGTCGTCCTCGGCGAACTCGACGGCCTTGCGAATGGCAGCATCGCCTGATCGCGAGCCCACGAGCACGGCGCGTGAGACGGGCGTCGCGCGCTCGATGGCAGCGCCGAGGCCGCGACGTACCGCCAGCCATGATGCCAATCACCAACCCGAACGGCACGCCATACGTGGGCGGGCTGCCGTCCGCTCTCACGTAAGAACAACCTCACGATCGACCGACGATGCCTGGATTCGATTGTGGCGTCACGTACCACTCTGCAGCGTCGAGGATGCCGAGGCGCCCCGAGGTGCCGGCGCCAATGTAGAAGAGCCGGCCTCCTGCGTTGATGCGCGTCGATGCTGCCTCGACCAGCGCCTCGATCTGCGGCACTGCACCTCACACCTCTCAATCAGTCGACGACGACGACGACGACCCGATCGATTGGTGGCACAACCCACCCACCGCCACCGATCGATCGCGAGCGAGCGAGCGTACACGAGCGCTGCACGGCGAGCGGCACCGTCGCGTCCTCGCGATTGATCGATGCGAGGATCTCGCTGATCGGCATCTTCTCGAGGTCGTTGTACTGCGACGAAGCCTCGGTCATCGAGCTCGCCAACGCAGTGAGGTCGGGCGTGGCCATCGTGTGCGGTTGTCGGTGCGGACACGAGGCGATCGGCTGGTTGGTTCAGGAGCCCGAGGCACCCGAGGTACGTGCGCGGTGCGGCAGCGATGCAACGAGGTCGACAGCGACGTCGACGTCGACCTCGAGCACCATCGACCTCACTCACATCGCTGCTGCCTCGCCGTCGCTCACACCGCGCCCCTCACACCCGACTCACCGCAACAACAACAACAACACCACAACAACAGAACCATGCGACTCGTGGCGCGGATAGCAGTGATAGTCGTGGCGAGCGCGGCGGTCTACCTGCCGTACGAGCTGCGGCGCACGGCGGCCACAGGCACCTCGCTGTGGCAGTACACCGCCCGCGCCCTCGACCGCCGCGACCGCCAGCCCGCGCAGCCCCTCCAGTAGCCGCCGCCCCGAACCTCCCTCTCGCTCGCTCACGCCCTCGCTCTATGTATGTGCATATGCGCCCGTGCGCCCGTGCTCGTGAGCGGCGTCGAAGGTGCTTGGCGTCGAGGGCGCGGCCGCTCATTCGCTGCCGCCGTCGCCGCCCGCAACACGCGCCCTCCCCCTTGTACAAACCCTAAACCCCAAAGCCAATCTCAATCCCATTCGTCATGTTCAATCAAGCCGCGAGGCACACGGCGATGCTGGCCATGTTCGCGAGGCTGCAGCAGCGCTACGGCTGCGAGCTGGCGGCCCTGTGCGACGGCGCTCGCGTCGAGGAGCTCCACCTGCCGAGCCCGACCTCGACCTCGACCTCCAACTCGCTCACGCGTGACGCCATCCATCGACTCTTCACGCACCAGACTCTGGCTCTCGTGGTTCGGCGCTTCGTCGAGCCGGCGGCAGCGGCGCAGCTGGCGGCGCAGCTCGCAGCGCACGGCACCACGACGTGGCGCGTCGCGAACCCGAGCGGCCGCGACCACGTGGCGCACGACGAGGGCTTCGAGACCGAGCGCGTGTCGTCGGTCGGTATCCCGTTCACCGAGGCGCTGCGCGACGGCGACGCCGGCGTGCGTCGCTACTTCGACGCGGCGCTGCCGCACATGCGGCTGCTGCGGCAGCTGAGCCACCCGCACCCGTGCCCCATCGACAAGCTGCGCCTCGAGCTCGACGAGCTGTGGCCCGACGGCGCCTGCGTCTCGCACAACAAGCATGGCGAGCCCTACGCGGTCGGCGTCGCTCGCTTGATGCAGCCCGTGGCCATGACGCTCGAGCACGAGCACGAGCACGAGCACGAGCAGCCGCTGCCGCCGCTGGCAGGCAGCGCTCTAGTGCCGTCCAGACAGCCGTACCGCGATCCGCAGCAGCAGCAGCAAGCGCGCGTCGCTCAGGTGCTGCACCACATCCAGGGCTTCTGCCACGTCGACGACCTGAGTCCGATACGCGACGACCGAGGCCTCTTCAGCGCCAACGTCTATCTCCAGGTGCCCGAGCCTCCGCCGTCCTCGAGCTCGTCATCGGTCGAGGAATGGCGCCGTCTCGGCGAAGGCGGGCTCGAGGTGTGGGACCTTCGCGTATCGAGCCGCTGGGACTTCTACCGCAACGCCGTGACGCTGTCGATGCTGCTGAGCGAGGACGAGCGGCAGCAGGCGGTGCTGCGCGCCCAGCTGCCGCCGCCGCACCTGATCGTGCCCGAGCCGGGCGACCTCGTGCTGCTGGCTGCGCAGCGGCCTCACGCCGTGCGCGGCTTTCGGTTCGGCCAGCGCATCACGCTGCAGACCTTCATTCAACGCAACAAGCGCGGGCCCTTGATGCTCGATACATGAACGCAATCGAGCGAGCGAGCGAGCGAGCACTCACTCGAGCGCGTGTGCATAGATGTAGGTGTATTGCTATATGATACAACAACAACAACAACAGTGTTCAAGGCAAAGACCGAGCTAGATATACACACCCACCCACACACACGCGTACTCTAGATACAAGTACATTCGATCGGCATCCGAGCGGCCGTGAGCGAGAGTGACTCGGAGCCACTCGCGCCGCACCGCACCGCTCAACATGCGTGTGCGACAGAGCGCGCGATCCTACCGAAAGCGCTTCTTCTTCTCGACTGATAGATACAGATCCTTGCCAAAGAGTGCCATGCCGAAGCGAGGCCGCAGTAGCGGGTCCTGCTCGGTCGCAGGCTCGTACACGAGCCGCTGCGGCGTGCGGAACCGATCGAACGACGCCGCGCCGTCGTCGCTCGAGCTCTCGTCCTCGTCGGTCTCAACGATATCGCCCTCGATCTCCTCGAGTTGGCCCTCTCCGATACGCTGCCGTAGATACTGTGCCACGCCCCAGATCATAAAGTTGATGAAGCCTTGTAGCGGCAGTGTCAGTGCCATTACGAGTTCCTACAACCAAACGCACATACACACGCAGCATTCAGCATTCAGCATTGCGCTCGAAGGATTCGCTGCATCATCACACGTACCATATGGAAGAATGGCCTTCCACCGAGCGATTGAAACGAGACATCGATCAACGGCACGAGCCACACGACCAGGAAGGCCGGAAAGTACAAGAAGAAGTCGGTGACGACCTTCTGCAGGAAGAAGAGGTTGCGGCGATTGAACGAGATGGCGAACAGTACGACGTTGAACGTGAAGCTGATCACGAGCGGCAGGTAGAAGCACAGTATCCGCAGCGCTTGGTTGTTGCGTGGAATCCAGCACCTACACCGTGAACCGAATGAACGAATGAATGAGCGAATGAACGTTCAAGCAATCGGTTGGAAGGTTGGATGATTGCCGTTGAGAGCGACGCGACGACGATGGTCGTTCGGGCAGCAGCAGCCGCAGCGACGCGCCGCCGAGGCCTATCGTGTCAAGGAGCCGACGATGATGCCACGTACCAGTATCCAGCGTCTCCGTAGACGCCAGGAGCAAAGTAGAGGCCGAAGCCGAGCGTCAGCGGCATGCCCCACGAGATGGCGATGAAGGCCGCCAGCTGGCAGCGCAGCTGCAGCGTGACGTCGAAGTGGTCACGCAACTCGCAGCGCTTCATCGAGTAGATGGTGTAGAGGCAGAAGCAGATGCACGACACCCACATGACCGACGACAGCTGCGAGGATTGCAGCACGGCGGCCTCGACCAGGCACCAGCGCTGCGGCGTCGTGCCGCCGGGCTCGTGCACGACCGCCAGCGAGTACATCAGGCCCGTGACCGTGTCCGAGAGGCCGAGGCACAGCAGCAGCACCTGGCTAAAGTGCGTCACGAGCGACAGAACGCGGCGGTCTTTCCACAGCTGGTAGATGATGGCGATGCAGAGCAGCAGCGAGAAGGTCAACGACAGCAGCCCGGTGCACGCGTACGCGAGCTGTATCACGAGCCGCTGGAAGTCGGGGTTCGGTGCCGGCGTCATGCTGCTGCTGCTGCTGCTGCGGTCGTCTGTGTGCTTGTGGGGAGTTACTGCGAGTCGTCGATGACTCGTAGACGAGGCTCGGAGGTCGAGAGTACGCTAGAATCGAAGGATCTCGGCGTCGTGGTCGTCGGTGGCGGTGGTCGATCGAGAGAGGCTGCCTGCACCGCCGCAGCGGCTCATAGCGGCAGCGACACACGCACGCGAATGAGACTGCCGCTGGAGACAATGAGCGTCCCTGCGAGATTGATTGACCTACTGACTGACTGAACGAACGATGGTGGAATGGCGAGAGAGAGAGAGAGAGTGTCTTGCGCTTGGCGGCTGGTCTGGCGAGAGTGTGTGCTTATGAGCCCGAGCAGCGGCAGAAGCGACGTCGCGGCGACACAAGCCAGAGAGCAACGGTGGACGATGCTCCGATAGTGAGTCTCGAACCTCCAATCGATACTCGATGATGCAATCTATCGTAGCGAGTGTCGTTGGAACGATAGAAGAGTGCGATCAAGCACGATATACGCGCAACACGCATAGACTCGCGCACGAGCGAGCGAGAGTGGTTGCGACGGTGGAAGGCGAGACAAGCGAATGAGCCTGAGGAAAACTGCGTACTCGATCCACTTTCATTACTTCATTTCTCACAGAGACCAGCCCTACTCCTACCTGCACTGCGCGCTTTCACTCACGAAACTCAAATTCAACCTCCATGGAGAGTCCCTCTGAGAGCCCCCGTATCCCAACTCGCTTCCCAAACTCGCATTTCTTCTTCTCTCCTCCTCTCCACAGCAGCCACCTGCACGAATGACACCGATATTCGTTGGGCCCAATTCTGCTGGCACGGAGGCCGCGCCGCGACTACGGACTCATATCATACATGCTACACTCCATGGCGTCGTGTTGTGGTCGCTGTACGCGGGGGCGAGCGCGTGGTTGGTGCCCGACGAGGTCCGAGTGCGCGACGGCTGGTTGTCGCCCTCGCGCTCGCTGCCGAGCCACGAGTACCTCGAGTACTCGATGCGCTACGCCGTTCTAGCTGCAGCTGTCTCGGCTGCGAGCTTGGCGTTCTCGCTGCTACTCGGCACGCTGTTCCGATTCGTGTTGTTCATCGGCACAAGCACGGCATCGATGCAGGATCGACACGAGCGCTGGATCGCGAGCTCGGTTTGGTACACGATGCAAGCGCACGCCGTGCTGGTGCGTGTGATCGCCGTGGTCGACATGCTGGTGTTCCACATCTCGACACATCGGATCTATTCGCCATGGGTCGTTCATCTGTTGCTCCGGGTCGATTCGGCCGTCGGCACGCTTGGCTTCGGAGCTTGGGAGGTGCTGCTGTTCGTGAGCTTGCTCGCGTCGTCGTTCATGATCGAGCTGCTGCTCGCCTCTCTCGTGCTTCCGTCGATCGACCGCATGGTGGCGAAATACATTGCTGATACAAGCACTAGCGCCGATGCTGGTGGTGCTGCAGGCACCAGTCCAAGCAGCAACAGAAGCAGTGGCATCTTCTCCAAACGCCGTGCCAGCATCGTAGGCATCGTGTTGGTCGTTGCCGCGGCGTTGCTTTCGGTGACGCTGCTGCTGGACTCGACGCAAGACCTCATTGTGCCGTCGAGCACCCATGCCGTGCTTGTTCCGCACCACGTGATCAACGAGACAGACGCGTGGTCAATGCCATCGAACGCTACCAACGCCAGCCCGACCGCGACGGCGAGCTCGTATCAGCCAGCGAACATCACCCTCCTGCCGGTCTCGACCAATCGACCGAGATTCGTGAACGACCGCAGGAATCCGGCATTGGCGCAGCAGCTCGGGCTCGCTCGACTCTCGGACGACGATATTCGGCCTCCAAAGGAGTGGCTCCGCGGTCAGCTGCTGTACTCGGACCACCCGTTCCCGACGCAAGAGCACCGCTATCCTCGAACTGCCGATGCCGTCGTCTTCAGGAAACCCTCGCGAACGCCCAATGTCGTGTTCATTCTGTCGGACTCCTGGCGCGACTACGGTGACTACAACGACGTGCTGCTCCCCGGCATGACGGCCTTCGTAAAGGCTCACGTGCACACGGCCAAGTCGCTTCGCAGCCACTACAGCGGCGGCCACATCTCGCAATCGGGCATGTTCGCTGCGCTGTACTCGCTCAACGACTACTACCGCAAGTACTTTGACGACGCCTACTGGGCCGCCAGGATACAGCCCAGCTGGCCGATGCTGTGGCTGCTGGATGCCGGCTATCAGTTGCACGGTACATTGCCGATCCAGCGTGTGAGCTCGCTTCGCTCGGCTCTTCTCTCACACACCGGCGCCGCTGCGATAGTTGTCACAACGATGCCGTGGAGAGCCTGGCCTGGAGGCATCTTTATGTTCCACCACCGAATGCAACAATGGAGCTCGTATCTCGAGTTCGATACCGACGCAGAGACGCTTGCAGCTGCCACTCTCATCCTCGAGGGCAAGGAAGCACCGTGCACGGGGCAATCGTTCCGATCGCAGGCGTACCAGAGCTGGCTCGACAGCCGCAACCCGGACGAGCCACCTCCACCCATCTTCCTTCTCATCTTCTTGGGCGGCACGCACATGCCATACCTCTCACCCGATAACGAGAGCTTTGGCGATCGTGAGCTTACTTGGAGTACGTCACACGCTCGTTGCTTCGTTGATCCACGGCATCGATGATGATACTCACAACGATGGTGCAGAAAATCAACTCGAGCTCAAGTACCAACGGTCGATATGCTGGCTGGACAAGCAGCTCTTTGGCGACCCGGAGCAATTCCAAACTCCCAATTCCACCTGGACGAGCGGTTGGATCGCACCATTGCAACCGGCCATTCAACGAGACGAGTTGATGATGTTCGTGACCTCCGACCATGGCGAAGGCATGCAAGAGCATGGTACGTCGAGTTACCTTCAGCTTGGGCCGGTTGGAACGAATAGAGTACTGAGAGCAAGCACCCACGCAGTGTTCTCGCATTCGATTGGCTGCGGATTGTGGGATGAATGCATCCATGTTCCCATGATGGCGCTCGTGCCGTGTGGTTGGGCGCATATGCCTCCAGCGGTTCGTGCGGCAGCACCGAGAGAATCACAGCCATGTAATATGAGAGTAACTGTATTGCTGTGCACAGGCGCCAACGAGTCACGTCGATATCTGGCCAACGGTGGTCGACTGCATGCTGCGAAGTAGGATACCGCCATACAGTGAGTTTACGAGCGGAACTTCGTGGGCACGAAGACCCGGTTATCGTGAGGCAGTGGTGATCTCTGACATGGGTACGCTGGCTTGTGGTGGCGTGTATCGCTTTGCGCGACACCAGTTCACAAACTCGATGACGATGATGATGCCACAGAGTCATGGATTGAACCCGATCCCAAGGTCATACTCATTACGTCAAAGCACAAGTTTATGGTACGCGCCTTGGTTCGGTTGTGATATTCGACGTGCCTTTGACTCATCTCCGGGATGAGTAGCTGGCCGTAGTGCCTTGTCCTCTTTCACGAACAATCGTCGAGTCCGATCTGTTTTGCTTCGACATTCTCGCCATCACTGATCGCAAGGACAAGGAGGTCACTGGCGACGAAGTGCTCACGCTGCTTCCGACAATCGAGCGGCTGTTCTTCACGTTCGTCTTGCAACCGGTGCAATGGAAATACATCCATTGGCCACTCCCGGAGGAGCCGCAAGTGCAGTTGGCCGAAGCTGGCTCCGCAGCAAACGAGACGCACCATGAAGGCCTCCACTCGAACAACCGTACGCTGCATGTGGTGGAGGTGTTGCCCGATGTGCGACCGGCGATTGCTCACGAACTGGGCGTGTCGGGCCGGTTGCTGGATTTTGGCTGGTATCTTGTGGTGTTCGAGCTTGGTGTTGTGGCGTGCCTCGCGGCTCTTGGTGGCATTGTTGCCATCATCTGGTTGCGCTGGTGCCAAGAGAGGAGAGAGTAGTGTTGTATGCAAGTAACGCTTGTGGCTTGCAGAGGAATAAGAGTTGTTAATTTATCGGCAAGCGGCTCAATCAAGGAGCTGTGATTCAATGCAATATGCTTGGGTATATAGTACACGATTTCGAGGCAAAGAAAGAAGGGATACGCGCTATCGGCCACAGAGAGATATCTGCGTGTGGTGGCGTGGCGGGAGGGGGCGATTACATTGCAGGAGGAGGGGTGACCGAGATGCTCTCGCTGATGACGATGCCGATCACGACGGCAAAGGCGTACAGCAGATAGGTCGGAATCTCGGCACGGCGCAGCTCCTCAATGTCATCCTCGGGCAGCTGCGTGTTGACGACGCGCTCGTAGAGCGACATCGAGGCCATGGGCCACATTTGCAACAACACGGTGCCGGCGAAGAAGATGGCACCGAGCTCGAGCAGACCCTCTTGGTTGGCGAGGAACAGGATGAAGCGCACGAGGATCGAGATGGCGAGTGCCAAGATGGCGATCAGGTTGAACCACTCGAGGTTGTTGGTGCGGTCGGCACCGCCCGTGAGGCCCCAGCCCGAGCTGCCGGTGGCGGCCTCGACGAGGCCCAAGAACGACACCCACGAGTAGCTGAACCACGCTTCCTGGGCGCGCCACACGTCCTCGCCGCGCACCGAGCCGGCGTACGACAGCAGGTTGGCGCCGATCTTGAACAAGTAGTACGGCAAGAAGGTGTAGAGCAGCGCCAAGAACGACCAAATATTGTTCGAGTCAAAGTAGATTGGTCCCTAGATCGATGACACGCGACATGTATAATGAGTTTCCGTGAAGCGAGAACACGCTACAAACACTGTGTGTGTGTGTGTGTGAGAGAGAGAGAGAAGAACACATACCTCTCCAGAGAGTGCAAAGATGAATGCCACCAGCATATACAAGAGGGCGGTCGAGCCCGAGATGGGATACACCATAGTATCGAGCTTGAAGAATTGCTGAAAGATGCGCTTTCGTGACGTGCTGCGAATCTCGTCCTCGGGTCTGGGTCGGCCCTCCTCGCCCCACTCAATGTCTTCGGGCTTTCCGATGCCGAGCTTGTAGAGCAGGATCTCGATCGAACCCTTGCACCAACGCTTGCGCTGTTGCATCGAGGCGGCGACCGTCGTGGGGGCACGACCGACGGCGACCTTGTCCTCGACGTAGATTGAGAGGTAGCCGCGGTCGAGGAGGTTCATGCCGAGCAGCGCATCCTCGGTGAGACTCGGATACGGCAGGCCCTGCACGGACTGCAGTGCGCGACGGCGGAAGATGGCGTTGGTGCCGGCGAAGGCGCACGACTCGAAGCCGTCGCGGCCGCGCTGGATCGCCGTAAAGAAGATGCCATTGCGGCCGCAGAGAATGTCCTCGGGGCCGAGCGTGTCCCACGTAAAGTGCTGCGGCGCCTGCACGTAGGCGATCGAGTGGTTGGGCGTGTAGAGGCCATCCTGCTCGACGAACGTGTAGAACCACGGCAGCATGCGCGTGAGAATGTGGCGCTTGGGCTTCATGTCGTTGTCGAGCAGCAGCAGGTAGTCGGAGCTGAGACGCTCGTTGAAGATGGCGTTGTTGGCGTTGCCGGCCTTGTAGTGGTGCGTGCGTGGTGCCACGGGCTTGACGCGAGCGATCAGGTGCAGCTCGGGATGCCGCAACGGCGAGACGTCGGTGACCGGGAAGAAGGTGTAGCGTACGGTGGACTGCGCACAGTCGGGACGCAGCAGCGAGTGCTCGTCGGTGAAGCGCATCTCGTAGCCGACGTCGACCGTGAGGTTGTGCTCGGTTCGAAAGTACTCGACCATGGCGTTGGCCATCGAGTCGAGCATCTGACGGCCCATGCGAGTGGGCTTGAAGCCGAGAGCCGCGACGCGCTGCAGAACGTCCTCGTCGTCGGTGCGCACGTTGCCCATGAGGTTCGCGTTCTCCTCGTCATAAATCGCGTCGTAACCGCCGGTGCCAGCGCCAGCGCCAGCGCCTGCGGCTCCGGAGCCAGCATACGCGATCCCATCGTCATACGCGGCACCGGACGTGGTGTAGGGCTCGGGCGGTGGGCTGGGAAAGCTCGCGGCGCCGTGGCTGCCTCCTTGGCCGGTGATGGTGGCACGATAGGGCATGATGGTGGCGCGCGAGCTCTTGGGCTGCAGCGCCTCCTTGGCGGCGAGGTTGTGGTCCTTGGCGGCGATGGCGTCCTGCTGGTCGTCGCCCGACTTGGAGGTGCGCTTGCCGCAGCCAAAGAGCTGGAACTGGCGCTGGAAGAAGTCGACGAGGCCCCAGCACGGGCGCGGCTTGGCGCCCTTCTTCTTGATGGGTTTCCAGAAGCCGTCGTCGCACACGTGGATCTTGAGCTTGATCAACGAGTCCATGGTGTCGATGCGCAGACAGCCGTCGATCGTGCGGCGCGTGTCCTCAATGTCCTCGGTGCAATGGAAGATGCACGTGTCGACCGTGGGCGAGAGGTTGAACTTGGGTACGAGCTGGTTGAGCGAGCGCCATCGCCGTTGCACGGGCGAGCAAAAGTTGAGAAAGTACACGATGCCGAGCAGGTAGTTGATGAGCTCGGCGAACAGGAACACAAAGTACTCGACCACGCTCCAGATCGGCACCGAGTCGGCCTGCAGCACGTTGCCCCACACCAGCAGCCACAGCAGCCACCAGAAGCCGGCGATCGCAATCAGCACTTGTATCACGATGTTGGCCAGTCGCGATACGGGCTGCGAGCGAGCTCGCATGCCGCTCTCGGTCGGATTCATGGCCGTCTTGTCGTCCTCGACCGCACCGGCTCTCGGGGGCGGTCGCTTCTTCTTGAGCAGCTCGCGCTGTTGGCGCTGCTCGTTCTTGCGCTTGCGCCGCGCCTCTTGCTGCCACGTCGAGACAGGAGCCGCTGCCGATGACGACGAGGACGAGGATGACGACGATGGATCCTCGGGCATTCGCTGCAGCGGGCCGTAGATCTCGTGGTTGTTCCAGAGGCGAATGTGCTTGACGCCACGTTCGTTCGACTTGCCCGATTGCTGATCGATGACGATGGCGTAGCGATCGCCCTCGGCCGCCGTGTACACGGTGATGCGACAGTCGTAGGCCGACGCGATGGCGATCAGCAACAAGGGCGTGGGCGGCGTTCGCTTCTTGCGAATCTGCTTGCAGAAGAGATCCATGTCCTTGTTGGGCACGTAGTCGACGATGCGGATCGAGTGCCACACGAGGTCCTTGTTGTCGAGGAGCCAGCGCACGGCGCGAGCGCGAATCTCCTCGGGACCGTCGGGCGAGATTGGCAGATTGTGACCGACGTTGCTGACGGCAAACAGATAGCCGATGGCATCGAACATGGAGTTGTAGCGATCCGAGACGCGAAAGTTCGGACACGGCTCTTGCTTCTCGCGATGCAGTCGGTACGCGAGGCGCTGCTGGCACAGAATCGACTCGGCCGACGTCAGCTGCGACGACTCGAGCCATCGGCGCAGCGGCAGACGCGTCGAGTCGATGATGGTCTTCTTGGGCTTCTTGCGCATCTTGCTCGGCGGCTTGCCGAGATGCGCCGTCTTCTTCTTCTTGATGAACTCCTCCTCATCGTCCTCGCCGCTCTCGCTACCGTCGTCGTCGTCGGCCTTGGAGCCGCCCTTCTTGCCTGCTCGGTTCTTGCCGCCCTTGCCGCCGGCCGCCAGCGCCGGGTTCGGCTTGTCGAGCTTCAATGCCTTGGTGATCACGGCGTACAACACCGAGTACACCACCAAGATCACGAGCATCGCACCGAACAAGCATCCAAGAAACACGGCGACCTCTTTCGAGGTGTCAGCCGAATCGTTACACGCTTGTTTGTCGATGTTGAGGTACTTGCCAACTCGTACAACCGGCTTTGATGTTTCGCGAGAGATGAAAGAGGTTGGTTAGTTCAAAGACGAGGGAGTGTGTATGTGAGAGAGAGAGAGAGTTCATTCGGTTGATACGTACAACGTTGAGCGAGGAGCAATCCAGACCTTCCATGAGGAACAACACTCCCAACAAGGTGTTCAATGCTGATCGAATAAGCTCACTACCATCCACCACATGAACAAGAGCAGCGTGAGTGAGCGAGAGTGAGGACTTGCTCTCGTGCTCCGCAAGTTCGATTGGGTGTTGGGTCGATCGCATACGACTTGTAACTCAGGAACAGCGCCAAGAACGAGAACACGATGGCCATCGCTTCCAAGATCATCTGAATGCCGAGAGCTGTGTGATCGAACGAGCGTGAGCGAGCGTCTGGACGAGGTGCGGCGGCACCGGCAGCAGCGCAGCGCACATACTGACTTTGTCGGGGCCTTGGCCCAGCAGCGTGAGCAGCGCAGCCGACAAGATGGCGCCCGTGTACAAGCCGGTGCACAGGATCGGCAGCGGCATTTGTGTGATGAGGTACAGGATGACGAACACCGTCATGGTCACGAGGCCCACCAAGGCCGCCGTCACGTACGTGAAGCCCGATACCTGCATTGCCGGGTTGCCGTTCAGGTAGAACAGAGCCGACGACACGATGAAGCTGGCCACGCGATATGTCGATCGAGTATCAGCAGGCAGGTATCTCTGGCTCGTGGTGTCGCTAACCAAGGAGGAGAGGAAGAGCAGCACTCACTGTGACGTACCCGAGAGCGAAGCCGGCCAGGGCGTATTGGATGGAGTTGAGCGTGCGCTGCCACGAGGATCGAATGGGCGCCAGCAGGCACAGCAGCACGCCGCATGTGATCTCGATCGCTGCCTCCCACGAGCCATCGGGTTGCGTCGCCATCGTCGTAGCAATAACTCACTCGTTCTTGTGATTGTTGGTGCGTGTGCTTAGGGTGTGTGGTTTGGTATCGATGCTAGAACAGAGATTGGTACGAGATGATGGGCATTAACCGCGAGATCGACAGAGATAACGATTGGGTGGTTCTCGTGGTTGTGTGTGTGCAGATATCAAGTCCTCACACCCTCATAGCTCCCTCACGTGAGTACCGACTGTGCCCGCACACGCACACCAACCAACCAACCGAGCGACCAACTGAGAGAGGTGCGGAGGGCACGAGAGCAAGAGCAAGATCTCGAATGGCTCGATCGCTGGATCGGTGGATCGAGAGAGAGACGAAGCGAAGGAAGCTTCAGTAGCGCAATGGCGAGCCTCGAACACCGACATTGCCGTGGTGCGACTTTTTTCCTCTGGCGCCTTCTCTCTGGTTCGTTGGTTCGATCGATCAATCGCTTCGTTGCCTCGCTGCTGCTGCACCTCTCGCTCTCGATCACGCTGACAATCGATCGATACCTCCCCACCTACACTCTCATCTCAACCACTACACACCTCCCACATACAAGCCTTACTCATCCATCTGAGCACCTCGTAACTCTCATCTCTCTCTCTCTCTCTCTCTCTTGCTCTCGAGCAGCTTCTCGACTCCTTCAGTACACGAACCAGCGTGTTGTAATGTCCAGCTGGGACCACGAGTCACCACATCGATTCGAACGGATGCAAGAGTACCCCAATGCAGCCGAGCAGTCTCCGCTGATCTCCTCGACCTCGTCGTCGGCTGGCCGTCGCTACACGCTCGACAGCCAGATCCTCGACATCCAAGATGTGCCTGCGCGACCCAAGCGACCGTGGTACAAGAACATCTTCTCTCTCGAGGAGATCTTGTCGGCGCGCAACGTACCGTTGAACCACGACCTGCGCCCGTACCAAGCGGGCGCCGCCGGTCCCTTCGATCCCGAGAGCTATCCTCAGAACGTGATCCGCAACCAAAAGTACAGCGCCGTGTCGTTCGTGCCCGTGTGTCTGCTGGTGCAGTTCAAGTCCTTCATCAATCTCTTCTATCTCATCGTCTCGATCTCTCAGCTGATCCCCATCCTCAAAGTCGGTGCGTGGGCCGCATCTCGACATCGATAGCGCCATCGAATCGTTCGTTGTGTTCGTCGTGTTCTTACCTGCGGAATGCCCGCCGAGCAGGATTCTTCTTCACGTACATTGCGCCACTGGTGTTCGTCGTTGGCATCAGTATGGCCAAGGAGGGCTACGATGATTACAAACGACACAAGCGAGACCAGGAGGTCAACGGGCAACAGTACGAGCGCATCACGAGCTCGGGCGTCGTACCGATTCCAGCGTCCGATATCAAGGTCGGCCATTTCATCAAGGTCCACAAGAACCAGCGAGTACGTCACTAATAGTAGTGACAGTGGGAGTGGCGCGATCGAAATATCGCAGCGTTGGTGGTGTTGACCGTCATCTCGCGAACAGATCCCCGCAGACATGGTCGTGCTGCGTACGACCGAGACGAGTGGCGCCTCGTTCATCCGAACCGACCAACTTGACGGTGAGACGGACTGGAAGCTCCGTC
>ERZ778027.3434-NODE-3434-length-15943-cov-10.693228_pt1 | contig 15943 bp, 15 predicted proteins | sample MGYA00375757_ERZ778027 | MGnify/ENA primary metagenome ERZ778027 (study PRJEB29350, sample SAMN05389817) | bioreactor metagenome | isolation source: Ammonium sulfate bioreactor | place: South Africa: University of Cape Town | collected 2014-02-18 ... | reverse complement strand
GGCTCAAGAAACTCAAGATTTGCCAGCGCTTGCTTAAAAAAGTTCATCTAGGGAACAAATATATTGTCCTGTTTAGGGAGGTTTTTACTGTGGTTTGAAATTGTTAAAACAATGTTGTTATCGTTTAAGTACCACGCGATACCTACGGCATAAAACGTTCGCTTATCAAAAAGTCCAAATCATTTGTTCGTAGCTGCACTTTTATCAGTTGTTACAAGGCAATTACTACAAAATCGAACCGAAAGTACAATAATTTCATCAAGTAGAAAATGATTAATTAATGTTTCTAAGATGTTACGATGTTTATCTTTATTATTAAGAAAATTAAAACAAAACTTTTATAAAATAAAGATGATGGAAAAAAAAGAATTTCAGCTATTATAATTTTTTGGCTGGTGTACCGAAGAGTTCATATCGGTGTTCCCATTCGTATGCTGAAAGACATTCACGTCGTGGAATGAAGACATTTGGGTCGCTGATTCCAGCTGTTGTATCGAAGAATGATAAGTGTGAAATTCCGAATTGTTCACTGAAGCTTGTTCGTTGAACTGGGATACATCCGAGATAGGTCCATGTTGAAACGAAGTTGATTGTTTGATTTTGTGGTGTTGTGAAGTTTCCACCCCTAGAAAAAAAAACGATAAAATATAAACATAACAGTAAAGAAAGAACTTACCAGATTGTGACTAAAACATTAGCGCCTGGAACAGCTGATGAACCGATGTAGGCTTCACCGTATGATGTATCATTTGGTCGAATACCGAAATCACGCCATGGACGGGTGATTTCACGACGTGTGCAGTTACGGGCACGGTAGTTGTAGATGAATTCAACTTTTAAGTCGAAGAGAGCAATGACATCAAAGAAATCACGTTCATTGGGTTCATCGACTTCATCAAGAATACGTTCACGGTGATAGAGAGAATCGTAACTGAATCTTCCTTCAACTGTAAATTTTTGCTCTTCGTTGCTGTCGAAGAATCGTGCTTCCCATTGGGGTGGTGCTGTGCATGGAATTGGTGTTTGAGCAGCAGCAAAGCCAACTAAGCAGAGAACAAGAATTGCGAGCATTGTTTGTCGAATTGTCGGTGAAGAAACAGCAGATTAGTGAAAACTTCTGTTGTGAAATCGAGTGAGAATACAACCGTTTATATACGCACAGAGAGAGTGAGAAGGGTTTAGTAAATATTGGGTAAAGCAACCTTGACAAAGGGAAACCAACAAAAGATAACCACAATTTGCTGTTATCAAGAAAAAAAGAATAAAATACTTGTTTGCGAATATGTTTACCAGTGGTTGAAAAATAAATAAAATCCTTCTCTATATACGACAAACAAATTATCTTGTTACTGAAATAGAATACGAAGAAAAATTACAAAACGAAGTAGAAATCTTCGAGAAGATTTCTTTTTGATAAACATGAAATAACAAAGAAATTGTTGAGTAATATGACGATGCAATTTATTATTTCGATACGACGAGTTTTGAAGACACAGAACATTTTTGAAATTCTTAGGAAATTTTGTGTTTATTTTCAAATCGAAAGAAAAACTTCACAATGGAATCTATTTTTCGAAGAAAAAAGAAGAACAAATAAGAAAAGAAATCTATTGAAATTTGTCGGTTGGTTTGCCGAAGATTTCATATCGATGTTCCCATTCATAGTCCGAAAGACATTGACGTCGTGGAATAAATACATTTGGATCGCTAATACCAATTGTAACATCGAAGAATGAGAGATGTTGAGTATCATTCCATGGTGTGAATGTTGTTCGTGATACTGGAAGACATGATTGATATGTCCATTGTGAAATAAATTCGAATGTATGATTTTGTGGTGTTGTGAAGTTACCACCCCTATAAATTGAAAAATATTGACATGTGAAAATAATCTTAACCGTACAAAAGAAAGAACTTACCAGATTGTGACTAAGACACCAGCACCAGGAAAGCCTGATGAACCAACGTAGGCTTCACCGAATGATGTATCGTTTGCATTAATACCGAAGTTACGCCATGGACGAGTAAGTTCACGACGAGTGCAATTACGAGCACGGAAATCAAAGACATATTCAATTTGTGAATCGAAGAGAGCAAGAGTATCATAGAAATGTCGGCCAGCTGGATCATCAACTTCATCAGCAAGTCGTTCACGATGATAGACAGCATCATAACTAAATTTGCCTCGAGCTCGCCATTGATCTTTCTCATCGGTATCGTAAATTGAAGCTTCCCATGATTGTGGTGTTGTACATGGGGTTGGCACTTGAGCGATTGCAATGCCAATTAAACAGAGAAGAAAAACTGCTAACATTTGTTTCATTTCTGTGCTAACGAAAGAACAACAAAGACGGTAATAAATAGTCTTTAAACGAGGTGTTTATATAGGGACGTTCTTACAGAACAGAATAAAGTCAATATATCTTTACTAACCTTGACTTCATATAATAAAAAAAAAACATGACGACTAATAGAATAATTCGTTATCAGTAAAGTATGGTTTCAGGTATGTTATCAAAAAGCACTGGACAAAAAAACGAGAACAAACAGAATAATATTTTTTCTCTCATGTCATTATCTCATAATAACAATTTAATAGTCGCCTAGGACAAAAAAACGTATCATCGCAATTTCGAACGACAATCTTTTTGGACTATTTATTTTTGCATTAGAGAAACTATGATGGAATTAATCGAACAAATATAGAAGATTATATTTTTGTATTTGTTTTTAAAGAATTTTTTGTGTTGGTTTGCCGAAGATTTCATATCGGTGTTCCCATTCATAAGCCGATAGACATTCTCGTCGAGGAATAAATACATTTGGATCACGAAGACCAATTGTAACATCGAAAAATGATAAATGTGAAGTACCGTATTTTTGACTGAAAGTTGTTCGATGAACTGGAAGACATCCATTATATGTCCATTGAGAGATATATTCAATGGTATCATTGCTTGGTGTTGTAAAATTACCGCCCCTAGACACAATTAAAATTGAAATAGAAACAAAAGATAGAATTTTAGTTTTACCAGATTGTAACTAAAACACCGGAATTAGGATAAGATGATGAGCCAGCATAAGCTTCACCGTACGAGGTAGCATTTGGTCGAATACCGAAATCACGCCATTGTCGAGTAATCTCACGACGTGAGCAATTACGTGCTCGATAGTTATACACATATTCAATTTTAGCATCGAAAAGAGAAATAACATCAAAGAAATCGCTCGAAGTAGCTTCATCGACTTCGTCTTGAACACGTTCACGTTGATAGATAGCATCATAACTTATTCGACCATCGACACGCCAATGTTGTTGTTCATCAACATCGTGAATACGTGCTTCCCATTGATGTGGTGTCGTGCAAGGAACTGGTCGTTGAGCAACTGTAATGCCAACGAGACAAAGAGCAAAAATGACGAACATATTCAATGAAATTAAAATAACTAATATCACAAGGATAATTTACAATAAAAACTATCGGTTTATATATATGTGAAGGAGAAGGAGTGCTGGTACGTGATTAAAAACCGTCATTAAAGTACGGTTTTAGTAGCAGTATATTTTTGTTTTTTAATCTTTTGATTTCATTGTTATAAAGGTACTTAGTTTCGTAACTAGAAATCCTCAAAATTGCACTCAAAAGTGTTATTAGCAGACTCTCGTGAAATTTTATTGAATTTCATCGAACGTAAATAATCTGAATCATCTCGAACTCGAAACAACACAATTCTGCGGTATATCTTTTTCACCCACAAAGATTAGATTCAAGTGGAGCGTTACTTGCGTATATTATTTTCACCTTCAGATAAAAATAGTTCTAGAACATTCATAAGACAACACTTCGATAAATAGTATGAAGAAAAAAAAATGTCATCAAACGACACTTCAGGACAGGCTAAGAAAACATTGATGATGACGATGTTAAAATTTCGACTAAACAACGTTTAGTTCTATGAGTATACGAGAGATAAAGAGAGAAATGGTTTCGTTGGTTTGATGATACAATGAAGCTTTTTCTTTATTTTATTGGATAGAAACTAGTAGAACGTTTACATTGAATAAAATAAAATAGAACGAAAAAAAATGGAATTTGTCTATTGATGGATTTTCTTTGTTGGATGAGCACCGAAAAGAGCATCACGCATAGCATATTCTTCAGCTGTAAGACAGTGTGATGGTGGAATAAATACACTTGGATTGCTAATACCGGCAGTGATATCATAGAATTGGATTTCAGTACGGCCAAATTTGCTGCTGTGACTGATATGACGAACTGGAAGACATGATTGAAGTGTCCAGACACCAAAAGTACGAACTGTATCGTTTTGTTGACCAGTGTGATTACCTCCCCTAAACGCATAGATAGACATTTGATTTGAAATCAATCAGAATTTAAACTTACCATAATGTAGCTAAGACATTAGCGCCTGGAACAGCTGATGAACCAATATAAGCTTCACCGAGTGAAGTAGCATTTGCTCGAATACCAAAGTCACGCCATGCTCGTGTAAGTGGTTGACGTGTGCAATTGTTTGTTCTTAAATCGATGATAAATTCGAGTTTGGAATCAAATAAAGCGATGACATCATAAAATTTACCATCTCGACCAACACCAACTTCTTCAATAAGACGTTCACGATGATATGTAGCATCATAAGACAATCGACCACGAACGAAAACTCGTTGTGATTCATTGATATCAAAAAAGGTGGCTTCCCATTGTTGTGGTGTTGTGCACGGTTGTGGTTGTTGAGCAACAACAATACCGATTAAACAAAGTGCGAGAACAGCGTACATCTTCTTTTTCTCAAACAGAAACTAGACAACAATCGTATGATTTCAATAGAGATCAGGTCTTTTTATATATGAAGCACTCGGAAGATAAGCATTTAATATCATAGCCTTGAAGGGCAAACGAAAACTCATATGTAATTGTTGTTATCAGTAGAACATTTTCATTTTTGCGTTTAGATTTTGAAAGACAAAAGAAAATAAATAAAACAATATTGTGTTGTTAAGTAAATACGTTATTTCATTCTTTTTCTTCGCATTTGAAATAAATATATATGAAGATTAAGATTCGAGCATGTTGTTTTTTTTTCAAATTTTCATCATTATTTTTATTAAATACGAAAATAGCTCTGCTCGATGTCTCTCCCTCTCTCTCTCTCTTCTCGTGAACAAAACAAAAACTTGAAGAGAAAAAGAAAAGAAAGAAAAGATTTCATCAAATTCTCAAGAAGAACAAAACAAAAAAACAAGAGATAGATAATAATAATATAATAATAATAATAATAATAATTAGAAGGAATAAACTCTAGCACATGCACAATAAATAATCGAGAGAAAGACAACAAGAAAAAAAAAGATCAAATGAGAAAATGATATTATTGTAGAGCGAGAGAGAGAACTATACAGAGAGAGAACTCTTGTTCAGAAAAAGAAAAAATTCAATAAATTTTCTTCAATTAGATGGTTTTATACAATGAATCGACGTGTAAACGTACAAAGAGAATTGAAAGCAAAGAAACAATCGTACATATACATAGGACAGAAAAAAGAATCTTCTTAGTTTGTTTGTTTGTGTGCGTTTTTCAGAACTAATTTAAAACAAAACGAAAACGTACAGAAATGATTGACTGATATTTTGATTTTCGTTCAACTGGAAACATCCGAGCAAAGAAAACTTAAAAGAATATCTTCGGCTGAATTCGTATCAACAATGGGCTGGACTTGATTGGCAGCTTGTGGTCCGAGATACGTATCAGCCAAAGCATCAATATCGTCGAAAAGTGTCTAAAGACCAGCAAAAATCGAATCAATGAACGATGATAAATCGAAAAGCTTACCGATGAAACATCATCAGGAAAGAGAATATTTGTTGGATCTTTGAGATACGCAGCTAGATCATCAACATTACTCATGCCTTTGTTTTGTTCGTATTGTTGATATGGATTTAGAATTTGTTCGCCTGATGATCGTGGCCGTGTGAGAGGCGTCGGAGGTGCGGACAATGGATTTGGCGTTGGTGGCATCATAACAGGTGTATGTGGATTTGTACTTTGATTGTTGATTGTTTGAGGCGTTAATGGCGTATGTGGAAATGAGTATTGATGTGGAGCAACACGAGGTGTACCAACGCTCTAGAAAAAAAAATCCAATGATCATTTGATTAGAATTCGAAATTTCCTATGAAAAAAGATTTATTTACTGGTGGACCAGGTGTCATTTGTCGATCAGCTATATCACCACTTGGACAAAGTGCATCGGTTAGTGAATTGACCGAACCTGGTGCACCATAATGATACGGAACACCGAATTCAGCAGTACCAGTAAACTCTCCGTTGTTCAGTATTTGATGTGGTGTACCAGGATTACTCAATGGACTTGTAAAGATTTGAGATTGATGATGAGAAAGTGTTGTTGGCGATGCTTGAGTGTACATCGGATGATCTGGTGTAATAGATGTTGATTGAGATGGTGGAGGTAATTGCTGTGCTGGTGCATATGGATTTGAATTTGAATATACAGATGGATAGTAGGTTGCTGGTGAAGGCGGTATATATGCACGTTGTTGTTGTTGATGCTGTTGCACAGAAAGATTTAAAGATGTTGGAGGTACTGGTTGATATTTTGCGAGAGGCTCTTCATTTAATGATTGTGAACTTGGAGTTTTCTTTTTGGTTTTCGTTTTCGGTGCTTTCAATTTATTTGTTGCAGTCGAATCAGCTAGAATGCCATTGTAATTTTGTTCCATTGGCATTGATTGTTGGGAATGAGATTGTAAGTGCTGGTGTTGCATCTGATGCTGTCTCCAAGCAGCTTGTTGTTGCTGATAGCGATACCATGCTTCATGTTGCTGTTGTTGTTGAGGATGCTGATAGTACATTGGATGAGGTGATGAATGCACTGGATAGTGACCATTGTTCGTATGCATGTGCGGCGGACATTGGCACATCGGACCTGAAGCTTGTGGATACATAGATGGATGTTGTTGTTGTTGATGATGATGATGATGTGGTCCTGGTGGTGGCATTGGATATGGCATTGAACGAGATCGTGCTGCCATAATTTGTTGTTGACCGGGATGATATCCCATGACTGGACCGACTGAAGATTTGCCTGGCATCATACGTGTTTCGATTGGAACGGGTGTATACGACGGATTGTTGTTGTTAGGATTATTATTCATTGCAGGATTATAAACATCCTAGAATTGATTTTTTTTTATTCGAATTGAACATATTTCGAGTTTGTTCGAAAACTTACGGGTGTTGCAGTTGTCGTTGAAACTTCGTCGACTGATGTCGATGTCGATGTCGATGATGTTGCTGAAACAGGTGCATCATTTGAATCACTTTTCATTGAAATAGGCGTAGTACTTGGATTGGGATTCGGTGTTGTCGCTGTAGTTACCGATGGAGACAAAGGATTTGACAATGGTGTCGTATTCGATGGATTTTGAGGATATGAATATGTTGCTTTTAAATCAGTCATTTGATGTGGTAATGAATATGGAGATGATCGTGAACGAACTGAATGATAATTATGAATAGGCCCCACGCCACCTGATATCATTCGTTGTTGTTGTTGCTGTTGTTGTTGATGTATTCGCCATTCATCCATGGAGATCAATGGATGAATTGATAGAAATGAAATCTTTAATAGAGTAAATTTACTTGTTGAGGATTTTCAATTCTTTGATAGTTTTCTTCTTCTTCTCTCTCGTTTCAAGAGAAATAATCGACTAAATCATCTAAACTGGTAATAATCGTGTGTGTATGCAATGGAGAGAAAGAAACTGGTCGAAACAAACAGCCGAGAGAGAGAAAGAGAAGAGAAGAGGAGAAGAAGAAAAAGAAAAAAAGACACACGTCAAAACGTCGTACAGCTACAGCGGCAGCAGAGAAACGAACGAACGGAAGAGAAAAAAAACGAGAAAGAATCACTTGCACCAGCCAAACGTCTATCTGTCTCTCTTTCTTTTGTGTTGATGATGGTGGTGTTAGATGTTTCCTCTTCTCATTCTCGTCGTTGATTCGCGAATTGTATATAGGTACCTTCTCTCTTTCTTTGGCGTCGATATGTCACTGTCACTGGTCTCTTTCTTTTCTCGACAGACAGCAGAAGAAGAAGAAGAAAAGAAAGAGAAATGTAACCGATCAAAACTATCAAACGCTTCGCGTTGTTGCTTCGTCTGCCTATATCAACGAACGACGAAAAGAAAGGAAAGAGAAAAAAATTCTTCTTCTTCTTCTTTTGCTTGTTGCACATCGAATAATGGTCGTTATAGTTGGCGACGTATACTTGTCCTCTTCTTGCGTTTACTCGCTATTCAAAAGTGAAACGAAGAGAGACAGAGAGAGAAAAAGAATGTAGTAAATGGCCAAAAAGTCATCCAACTGATTTTTTTTATCGATAACAACCAATATTCTTGTTTGCAAGAACTACCTTTTCTTTTCTCCTCGATATATGTCGATTGTCATATTAATCATTAAATGGAAAAAGAGAACAAAAAATTATTTCGAACATTCTTCTTCTATCTAGAAGATATATATTTCAATTGTTCTCTTTCTCTTCTAGCGAACACGCTGATTTGTTTGATATATAGATTGAACTTGCATATGACTGGTTAGGTAGAAGATAGGACACTGACGAAGGAAGAGAAAGAAATAGAACGTAAATGAAGAGAACGACGAGGGATGAGGTCATCATCATCATGATCGTCGTCGTTTATGCTGTTGTTGTTGTTGTTGTGGTTATTATTATTGTTTGCTAAAGTATAGCCAAGGAATGAGAACGAATGATGAAAAGAGAATCGAGAGGTCATTGGCACAGTTTCAGTTTGACATATGATCGAGTGAGAACAAGAAAGAAAAAGTAGTGACCTATAGTTCGATGATTGACCCTTTTATCTGTTCAACAAAAAAAAACTGAACGAGTTCCTAAATATGTCGAAAAAAAAAAGAAGTTTTTCTCTTTCGAGAAGGAAAAATTATACGTTGAATAATCAAAAAAGAAAACGTGATAATATAATGAAAACGTCCTTCAACATCAACGCAATACTCGTTTGTTTAAGGTTCTTTCTTTCTTTCTTTATTGATTCGTTATAGATGTTCATCGAACAAATTTCGAATATCGAACATTTATTTCTTTGCTCTCTCTCTCTCTCTCGGTCTCTCTTGTACACGATGACGATTGATTTTCAAGGTTTAGAGAGAAATTTTACATACTTATCTTGATCGATTTGTTGCTCATTTAAAATGATTTCATTTTTTCAGTTAAAGGAAAAAAAGCTGAAGGAAGAAAGAAAGAAAGGAAGCAAGAAGTGCAAAGTTAGATTTGTTTCAAGAATATTCCTTTTTTTCCTTTTCCCTTCTCTATTCCTGCGTCATCATCATCTTTATATTTATTCTTCAAGAATCAAAATCTTAGTTATTTATTCTTTAGATATATTTTGCTTGCCTAGGAAAAAAAAGGGCACTTGGATTTTTTTTCTCTTTTGCTATTATTAGAGCCGATGCACTAAGACGATGAGCAAAGAGAGAAAAAAATTTGTTATAATCGTCAGAATAGTAGTAATTGCAACGATGACGACAGTAACAACAACAACAACAATAACATCATGAAGAAGAAAAAAAAACGAAGAAAAGGAAAAAAGGCAGAAAAGAGAAAGCGTAGGCAAATGTGAGTGGAATAAGACGAGACAGGCAAACAAAACCAGTTATAGGAAGGTGGAAAAAAAGGAGAAAAAAATACGAAATGTCTTCGAGTCAATGTCGTTTTCTCTATCTCTGTCTTAGATAAAAAGCAAAGTAACGATCAAGCAACACACCATGTGCGTGTATTTGAATATGTTATTTAGTCTTCTTATGTGAGGTCGAGGTCTCTGTTTTTTGTTGTTCCATTCGGTTCTCTCGCTCTGTCTGTCTCAATGTCGGCATTCTTGTTACAAGAGAACCAAAAAATCAACAATGGAGAAAAGTCTTTGAGATTTATGATGTTCATACTCAAAAAAAAAGAAACTTTCTCTTCAGAAGTAGCTTACCGTATTACTTGAATACTTGTTTTGTACTAGTCTGATTTCAATCAGTCACAATGACGCTGTCTGCCATGTTCGACAACGAAAAATGGAAGAATGTGAAAGAAAAGGAAAGAAAATCATGACGTAATGATGCAATAACTTGACAATGTTAGTAAAAGAAGAGGGGGAGAGGGAGAGAGACTATCCTTTCATCATCATGGTTCGTGTAGGTGGTCGCATCGTAGTTATGCTTCACATTCTTATCATATTTATTGACTGACAAATGAAGTAAGCACAGGAAAAAATGATGATAGCTTTTATGATCATGTATATATATTTATTTATATTGAATAATATCTTTGAAATTTTTTCATTCAAATTTGCAATTCGGTTGTCAAAGAACATGAAAGAAAGGAAGAAAGAGAAAAAGAGAAAAAAAAGAAAGTTGTCAATCATTTGTCATTGGAATTTTTTCTCTTCTTTTTTTTTTCGAGCTGCCTTTTTGTTTGCTCGACGAATCTATCAAATACATCTATCACAACTTCAAAAAAAAACGATTAATAGAGACATAAAGCATATTTCTAAATATGAAAATTCATTATTAGTAATTTTTTTCGTTTCTCTTTCCGCACATTTTTTCATTCTTTTGACGGGCACCTGTAAGCAGTGCGTTTAAACGGCACTGTAAGCATAATCATCAGCGGGGATTCAATCAATAATGGCAAACGAGTGTATACACATATATTTGTTGTATAATCATGATGTTCGTTCGTCAACAACACGTAGAAACAAGAACGAGAGAGAGAGAGAGAAAAATAAGATGAAGTTAGCAACAAATAGAGATCTCTTCTTTTATTCAGTACTATGCATGTCAAATGTTTCTTTGGCTTTTTTTTCGTAGTAGGCGTTTTTTGTTGTTGTTGTTGTTGTTGATAATGATGATGATGATGATGTTAGTATAGTGTATATGGGAGACTAGGAGACGATTTCTCCTTCTTCTTCGCGCTTTTTTTTAAAAACATAACAGACGGTTTTTTCTTGTTCTTCTTCTACCTGCAAGATACAAACCGGATGAAAGAAAAAGAGAGAGGGAGAGAAAAAGAAGAAGAAATCGACTACTCGTGAATGTAATACGAGCTACTAACATCACCCACTCTTATATTCGTGGATGATGATGCCGATCGTGCCGTACCAGTCTGCACATCATATAAAAGATAATATCTAGCTCGCGCAAACACGCGCTACTACCAAACAGATCGTTCTATGTTGCACGATCGGGGCAGAAACAAAGAAAGGCTTTTCTAGACATAACATCTACTCTCCCTCTCTCTCTATATATATATAACCTATATCTATACATATATAATTCGATTAACGATATACATGGTGATATGCTTTAGACGACTATTAAAAAAAAAGAAAAACAACTAAAAAAAGAATCAATTTCTTATTGATTTCATCTCAGACAGACAAAATCACAGAAATATTCAAAGAATTTCGTTGTTTTGAAATTTTTTTTTCTATTGATTTATTCCGTAGTTTTAGTTGCTAGACGGTAGTCACATGAGAAAAAAAACAACAATGCATAATGTTTCTTCATGAGACCTTATAAGACTATAATCATGAAAATTTTTCGTCTTTTTTATCTTGTAATACAAACAACTAATGGACGAAAGTGATTTTTTTACCTCGAAAATATTTCTTTTGCTTGTTCGTCATTGAAGTTAAGATTTTTTTATTATAATAAAGAAAGAATTTGCGCACTTACATTTACGTGTATGTCAAAGAAAGAGAAGAGAAAAAAGTGTATTTTATAGTCACAAATCGATCAAGCGTACTTAAATAGCATTTCAAGGATAACGGACCTGTTGTAAATGACTTTTCAGTTTTCAAATCAATTTTCTACAAGACGACAAAAAAGAACTGAAAATGTACAAATAGTGACAAAAAAAATGTTTTTATGTACTTATAACGTGCATAATTCTCTTAAAAACAAAAGTGACACAAAAAAAGGAAAGAAAACTTTGAGATCATATTGATGCTAATTTTGAATTTATTTACACAACAAATTATCGGTTTCATCTATCTTCTTGCTATGTCGAATCGTACTTATATGCCAAAGGATATCATGCATAAAATACTCGTCTGCGATATTTGCAGATATCATCCGAGGGTAAATCACGTCAATACTCTATCGATATTCGGAATGGACTCGTTGGAATTTGTTGAGTCATTTATTTATTGCGTATGTTCAATTGTATTCGTGCTTGTTAATACGCTCATTAGAATCGGTAGAAGAAGAAAAAAAAATTAACTAATCTTGACAACTCGAATAGCTCACGCTCGTTGTTATAATATACGTACATATAGAGGGGGGAAAAGTAGAATATTTTCATTCGATCGATTGAACGAGTTCTTTGAAAACAACAATGACAGATAATTGTACTGATACTTCAAATGAAAATTATGTCGTCTTTTGGTTTGATTATTTCGTATCGATTGGTTATATCGATAGTTCAGATGTGGTCAATATCTATGCACCGTATGGAAAATGTACACGTACATCATTGTGGATAACTTATTTGATTAATGTTATACATTTTTTCTTGCTATCAAGTGGAGTTCTGTATTTGTTGAGTCTTCATCGAAGTAAAACTCCGTTGAATTATTAGATTTCAAATCAATTCAATTGTTGTTGTAGATCAAATTGGTTTATGGTGGCCATTTGTTACATGGATTTCATCATTTTTTCTTTTTATTGCTGCTGCAATTCTTTTCATTTTACTTAGTAAGACGCGTTTTTAAATCATAAAAAAGTACTTTTTTTTTGTTAGATCTTAGTGTAAAATTATTTTCGATTCTTATCATTGCTTTTGAAATCGCTGGTCTTTTGATTTTAACAGTTTCATTATTTGCTGTCATACAATCTGTATTCAACATTGAATATCGTTATCAACGATGTTTATTTTCGTTTATAATTATTTTATTTGTTCTGACAATTGGTTGTTTTACGGCACAAATTATAATAACTCTGCATTGTTTATTCAATTTAAAATTTGTTTCCATGACTTTAGATTATAGTAAGAGTTTCAAAGTGATTAGTAGAGAAAACACGATTACTAATTGTTTCGTTTGTTTTTTTCTTCTAGGTTATTTGTCGGCAATTATTGCAGCGATCGGAACGACCATTTCTAGTCTTTTATTGGATCATTTCTTTTTATGGATTCGTAAGTCGATATCGAATTGGTAAATATATGCTTTAGTTAAAATTCTATTTTTAGTATTTCAACGAACGGGATCAATGAAGGTTGGTTCCACACCCTCAAGTCAATCCAGTAGAAGACACACACGAGCAACATCACCTGTTGATCCCGTAGTCTTATCTACTTTTCACAGTCATCCAAGACCGTACATTTATCATGTATACACTAATAGTGATCAAACACGACACTTTCATATCAAACCAACAAAAAACCGTATGTTGTTCAATTGATTTGCAAAGATTTTAGCAAAAAATTAGATCTCTGTTTAGAACCGACTGATGGACTATCGAATACAATGCAACTTGAAGAAGTTGGTTTCAAACGAAGAGATACATAACTTTTAACACAAGTTTTCAATCAGATTTTGTGACAGGAGTAAATTTACCATAGCCCCATGATTCTCCATCACCAAGAACATTTAAAATCCAAGAATCTGTCGAACGTGAATAACATTTCGTAGTTGTATTAAAACTGATCGTATCACTTGTCCATCGAGTTCCATAGTTCGAACTTGGATTAGTATTGAATGCTAATTTATTATTACTTGAACTATAAGTGATTTCTGTTGCTTGAAAATAATCGAAATTATAAATCGCTGTACCAAACCACGCTTGTGTAAATTGATCATTGGTTTTCGGTGTCGATAAACAAGCCATTTGAACACCGAAACTTTTTCGATAACTTGCACATTTATCCGCTTTTATTTTCCAATCATTCAACGAAGAATATTTTCCATCAGCAACTAAATACGATTCTAATAAATAAGTGTCATTCGAATTCAATTGCATATTGTCTCCAGCGAGTACATCCTCAGGATTCCATGCATTCATAATGACATTCATTCCTTTCGAATGACAGTATTGAATCATAGTCGATTGACGTTGTCGAGTTACTTTGTAATCATAACCAGCATCATCCCAAAAGATACCATTGGCACCCATCGCTTGCCACCCATCGACTGCTTGACGCATTTGTGTTTCATTTAAATTTTGTGTTGATACGCCGAGATCAACGTATCCGTAAACTTTTGTTTTATTTGCAATTAAATTTTCAATAATCGATTTGGTTTTCACATGATCGCCATGAGATGATTTCCAAATACCGTCACCAAAAACAAGTAAATCAAATTGTTTAAACCAGCTACTTGCTTTGGCTACATCACCTTTGCTATTCTCTACCAACGATGGCCATCCATAATAGATGCCTAAATATTTCGGCACCTTTATCGATGACAAACATGTTACACTCATCACTGAAATAATTGCAAATATGATGATTTTGACCAACATTTTTGTTTCGAAAATGAAATGATAACTGTTAAGTATTCCGTTCTTATATTGACATACCGATTAGTAACACGATAAACAATCGATGTTTTCGTCTTCAAGAACGAATAGAAAATAATATCATGTCCCTATTCTGTGATTGGCATTGTTTTTCTAAACACACCTCTCTGATCTCGAAGAATGAACAAAGTTCAAGCATATCAATCTATCGCTTTTAGTTCGAATAAAAATTTCATGTTGTTTTCATTGGTTTTACTTTCATATCTCGATCGAAGAAAAATAAAAATAGAATGAATTAGTGATTTGAAGGAAATAATTGCTTTTATTATTTCAGGTGCTCGAATGAATGAAAACAAATCAATCGATCGATCGATTGAGAAAGGTGATAAACTTTTTGTATGTCTTAGTCAAGGTGTTAAATTCAACGTTTGACAAGTGTGTGAAGAGTGAACGAATAATTATTATGATGATGATCATTATAACCTTCAATTCAATTCAATCATCTTTGAATTCAATACAATGTCAAGATATATGTAGTAGATTTAGTTGTGTTATTTTTTTAACATCAATGAGATCATATGTCTAGTGGAAACAGCTTGAAATGATTCATTATATAGCAAGAAACAAAGATTTGTAATCAAATGTTCTTTGCTTGCTGTCTTCGGTTATGATCAGAATGTGCTTGCACATTTATAGACTGTCGCGATTGGAAGATAATTACTTTGAACACTAATATAAATAAAGAAACATGTGTGTGTCTATCAGAAATTAGTCAGACATTGACTATTGAACACTCATCAATGGCAAATGAGAAAAAAACGAGTCGTTTTTGTCATGTACGATGCATTAGAATGGCTGCTTTGGTTATTACCTTGATTGAAGAGAGCAAAAATAATCATTTTCTAGACTGACTTTACTGTCTATAATCTACCGTATAATTAGTTTCATGGATTTTTGCTTGTCGATTAGCAGCTTTATAGGTCGTGTAGAGACAAAAGAAAAAAAAAAGAAAAAGAGTCCTTGTGATTATATACTGTTGTACATGAACAAGAGAGAGAGAGAGAGAGAGAGAGAGAACGAGAAGTATATTGAGCTTGTTCATTTAATTTATTTTAAGGTAAATGAGAATGAATGAACGAACTATTTTCTTTCTCTCTTCTCTCCTCTCTCTCCTATCAATGAATGACAACGAAGTAAAAGTGAAGAATGATTGCTTCCACTTGCTTTATGTGTGAAGTACCTGCTTGGCGTGTGCATACTTCAATATATGCGTAGTATATCAAGGTTCAATATCCTAAGTGAGTCGGTTAGTGGATAACAACATCACAAAAACAAAACATGATTGAACTTCTTTTATAAACATTGT
>ERZ778027.3421-NODE-3421-length-16019-cov-3.447570_pt1 | contig 16019 bp, 21 predicted proteins | sample MGYA00375757_ERZ778027 | MGnify/ENA primary metagenome ERZ778027 (study PRJEB29350, sample SAMN05389817) | bioreactor metagenome | isolation source: Ammonium sulfate bioreactor | place: South Africa: University of Cape Town | collected 2014-02-18 ... | reverse complement strand
CACTGCCATTACCACGACCTCCACCACCGCCTCCACCAGGCCTGCTGCCACTGCCACTGCCACTGCCACTGCTACTACGACCACGACGACGACAGCATCTCCAGCATCGTGGGCTGCTCGTCGCCGACGCACTAGGCAGGAGATGGAGGCTGAGAGCGAGGAGGAGGATCACGTATCCGCGAAGCGGCGCCGAACCGCCGAGCCGCCGAAGCCGAGCCTCAAGGACATTGCGACCGAGGAAGCCGGCGACGACGAGAAGGCGTGCGTCGTGTGCCTCACCAACAAGCTCAACACCTGCATCCTCGACTGCGGCCACGTGTGTGCGTGCTCGGCGTGCGTCGAGGCGCTCAAGACCTGCCCGCTGTGCCGGCGCGACATTCGCAAGGTGGTGCAGATCTTCATGGCGTAGCGCCGAGGCGAGCGCGGCGGCGGCCTTAATGAAATCAACGCAATGGCGAGCGTAGAGGAACGTCGTCGAGCTCGTGGTTGCGCTATGAGCAAGGAAAAAGCGAAAAATCATCGCTCTCTCGCTTGATCGCTTCTTCGCTGCCTCGCGCCACACACGCACAGCAGATCGCACACGCCGCGAGACAGCGATAGATCGAGCGAGGCTCCTCCGTTGGGGATCGATCACAGTAGCAGCAGCCGCACCACTCGTAGCAGCAGCAGCCAGCGGGCACGAGCATCATCATGAGCGACGACGAGGACTACCAGTTCGATGCCTTTGACGATGGCTCGTCTCGTACGCGCGCCACTCTCGCTCGCTCGTTCGCTCGCAAGAGATCGAAACGGAGCGACTGATGGGCTCGGCGGTGTTCTTGTGCGTGTGTAGGCCTCGTGGGCGAGAAGCAGGTCGACAAGATGCGCTCGTTCCTCGAGGAGTACTCGCAGCAGTTGCGCGAGATCGAGGAGGCCTTGCACGAGAGCCTCAGTGATGTACGCCAATGCCGCCGCTTTGGATCGATCTCGATCTCGCTCGTGCGAGGAACTCGAGAACTCACTCAAGCGTTCATATGGCGGTAGGTTTGGGACGCTACGGTCGACCCGATCGCCTTGAGCGTGGCTCCTTACGAGCAGACCAACATCCTCGAGCTTCTCAACACCGAGAACAAGCTCTTCAACAAGGTACACCGAGCCAGGAGAGTTCCACAAACTCCTCTCGCGTGCCTCTCGCGCTCACGCTCCCCCGTCATGGCAGGTCATGTTGGTGTTTGCGTCGCTCTGTACCGAGGCCAGCCAGTTGATTTCGATCGTACGCGAGCGACTAGACTCTTGAATCAACCATCCAGCACGGGCTTATCATTGTCGTTGTTGTTCTCGTGATGGCAGGCCAAGAGCAAGTTCTTTGGTCCGTTCTTGTTGTTCGGTCAAGAGACCACTGGCGAGCCCGAGGAAGGAGACGCGCAACTCAAGATCGGCAAGATGATGCCGTTCCTCATCGATCTCCAGGCCTACGTCAATCGAGGTACGATGACCTTCTTTGCCTTCGTTTCGTCTCACTCTCTCTCACTCACACGCTCTCTCCAGTGTACAAGGTGGTCAAGAACATGATCCAGCAGATGGCGTCGCTCTACCACAACCACCAGCAGCTCTACAACAAGTCCTTCAAGGGCGTGCACTTGAACACGGTCTTCCACATGATGAGCGAGCTGCTCACGGTGCTCATCACGCTCGACGAGGTCATCGGCCAGAACCCGAACTTCAAGCTCGCGTGGAGCATGTACAAGCGCATGTCCAAGTCGATCCGCTCTGACGCCGCGCGCTACGGCACCGACGAGGAGCGCATGCTGCAGTTCGAGAAGCTGATCTTGCAGATCGAGGGCTTCCTTCTCGATGGCCGCATCTATCACGTATGCCTCTCGCTCCAACTCTCGCTCCAACTCTCTCGCTGCAACTCTCGCACTCACTTGCCCTCGCAATGTAGAACTGCGTGTCGCAAGAGTTTGATGTGCCTGGCGTGATCGAGGTGCGCCGCAACGACGTCTTCCACAAGGAGTTTCTCTTGAACATCAAGGCCGTCTTCTCGCGCATGACCTCCAAGACCGGCGACTTGAACGACATCTACCAGCGCAAGCACTTTATCGGCTTGTGCTCGCTCTATGTATTTTACTTTATCTTGTTCAACGAGCCGTCGGACAAGAAGGTTCGCCCACTTCTCTCTCACTCTCGCTCTCTCGCTCTCTCTCCCCGTTATGCTCACGATTGCGCCACTGCCATCATCGAGTAGCTGTTCAAGTCCGTGTGGGACATGCACAAGACTATCCCGGTGATCCACCTGTGCGGCAACGTCGTGTGGTTCTCGGCCGACTTTTTGCGCCAGAAGGTCGCCTACATGGTCAAGACCGCGGTCGGCAACGCCGACGTCTCGCAGTTCCAGCAGGCGTACGTCAAGCAGCTGGACGCCACGTTCCAGACCGACGTCAATCGGCAGTACAAACAAGTTACCACGTGGATGGTGCGCATGGAGTCCAATCTCACCAACCGCGCCGATATGCGCAACATTCTCAACACGCGTATCTCGCTCTTGATCGCCGTACGTGTCCCTGCTGTCGCTACTGCTGTTGGTTGCACACTCACGCATCGTGTAGGGAGTGAAACTCGCGTACGAGATTGGCGACATGTTCAAGCAATACGTGTACCTCCACTCGTACCTGCGCATCAAGATCAAGCCATCGCGCATCCGAGCGCTGTGCCAGTGCTGCGAGATGCTCAAGGCCATCCAGAGCACCTTCCATCGCCGCAGCGCCATGATCGGCGAGAGCATCGCCTACATGATCCAGCAGATGGCCTTCTTCCTGCAGCGCGCCTTCTTCCCCATCAAGGTGCAGCTCGAGTCCACCAACAAGTACTCGGACCAGCGTCTCGACGTGCTGGCTGCCGCCAACCTCGCCATGCAGATGCTCAACGGCTGCGCCACCAAGCAGCGCCGCTTGTTGTTGCGTCTTTCGATGCACATCTTGTTCCAGATGGTAGGTCGATCGCCTCCACCTCCTCTACCTCCTCCTCTTCTGCTCACGCTGTGTGAATGTGTTTCTCATCGATTTGTGTGCGTGCGCAGCCGAGTATCAAGGACGATCAAATTGAGGACATCAAGAACCAAGTGCGCAAGCTCGACCTCATTTGCGACCTCGAGGACGCCATCAACGAGGCGTGCGACTGCTCGTTCTTCTTCTGGTCGCGCGCCATGGTGCCGCACTACTTTAAGGACATCTTCGAGAACCCCGACCAGGCGCAGAAGCTGCAGTACATGTTCGGCGCCTTCCGCGATGTCGTGCCGCTCTTTGCCACGACCTTTACGCCCGAGGACTTTGTCACTGCCTACAAGAAGGAGATCGACACGGCGTTGCATGACAACATCCTCAAGCCACTCTGTGATGCTATCGAGGTTCGTCCCGCTCGCGTTTGCTCGTTCGCTCTCATTTCAGTTTGTACCTAATGCATTTTCTCTCTCGCTCTCTCGCTCGCTTGCTCTAGATTGATCTCCGATACCACATTCACAGCCACTTGGAGGTGAGCGTGCGTGACCCGTTCAAGAACGGAGTCAAGGACCTTGCGGCGTTGATCAACATCAAGCCGCTGCGCTTCTTTGATCGCCGCATCAACCTCAAGGCGCACATTGAGCACTACCTCGACAAGACCTTCTACAACCTCACGACCGTGGCCTTGTACGACTGGAAGACCTACGCCGAGATGCGCAACCTCGCCAAGGAGAAGTATGGCCTGCAGCTCATGGAGGTGCATCTGCCGGGCCAGACGCTCGAGCAAGGTGTCGATGTGCTCGAGATCATGAGGAACATCCACATCTTCACCGACTCGTACAACTACAACTTGAACAACCAAATCTTTGTTCAGCGTAGTTCTGAGAGCAAGGTATCGTATCGTATCGCTTGTCTTGTATTGCGCTTCACCACACACTCACTCAATCAATCGTGGATGGTAGTTCTTGAATACGGTCAACATCGGACATATTGCCAACTCGTTGCGTAGTCATGGTGCTGGTATCATGAACACTACGGTATGTTCGTGTTGCTGCATTCATCCGTGCGTTCACTGCTGACTTGCTCTGTCTCTCTGATTGCTTCAGGTGAACTTTACGTACCAATTCTTGCGTCGCAAGTTCATCATCTTCTCGCAATTCCTCTACGACGACCACATCAAGTCGCGTCTCTACAAGGACATTCGCTTCTTCAAGGAGAAGAAGGACGAGCTCGACAGCAAGTACCCGTTCGACCGTGCCGTCAAGTTCAACCGCGAGATCCGCAAGCTGGGTCTGACGCCGGCCGGTCTCACGTACCTCGACCAATTCCGCAAGCTGATCACCGAGATCGGCAATGCCATGGGCTACATTCGCCTCGTGCGTTCGGGCGGTCTCTTGTTCACGTCGAACTCGATCAAGTTCGTGCCCGACCTCAGCAACATTGCCAAGTTCGGCGAGCTCGCCAAGAAGGCCAATCTCTCCAAGGAGACCATTGATGCTTGCATGTACGGATTCGAGCACCGAACGTGCCTCAGATCATGATCAACCATCACCATCTCCATCATGTGCGGTGTGGCTCACGGTGGAACGAAATAATGCGCAGGAACTTGGATCAAGTCACCGATCTCTTGAGCAAGAACTTTGCCGAGGGCACGGACTACTTCAAGATGCTGGTGCAGGTGTTTGCGCCGCAGTTCCGCAGCGAGGCCAACATGCATCTGCGCAACTTTTACATCATTGCGCCGCCGGTGACCTTCAACTTTGTCGAGCACATGCTCGTCTCCAAGGACAAGCTCAAGGCCAAGAAGGGCCAGGCCTTCACCGAGGGAGTCTTTTGCGACGATGGCTTTGCGATCGGTCTCGCCTACATTCTCAAGCTGCTCGACCAGACCGTGGCGTTCGATTCGCTGCACTGGTTCGAGGCCGTCACTGCACGTTATGAAGAGGAGGAAGCCAAGCTCGTTGCTGCCATGAACAAGAAGGTATGTTGTTGTTGTTGTCCTCTCTCTCTCTCTCTCTCCCTCTCTCTCTCTCTCTCACTCACTCGGTTTTGCCATCGTACAGGGTGCCAAGAAGGAGGAGCAACAGACAGCGATGCTGACGTTGAACAAACTCAAGGCCTATCGCGAGGAGTTCGAGTTGCTGCGCTTCTCGTTCTCGGGCGCTCGTATCTTCTTCAAGGACTAGGCTTCCGCTTGCCCACTTGTCTCTGCTGCCTCCTCTTGCTCTCGCTCTCGCATCCCCCTGCTCGTTCGCTCGCCTCTCTCTCTGTCTCTCTCTCTCTCTCTCGTCATTCATTCATTCATCTTGTGCTTCTACTTCATTTCATCACCACCATCAACCACCACAACGACTGCGCTCTCATTACCAAATGCCTCCCCGCTAGCTGCTCCGATCTCGATGCTGTCTCTGTCTCAATACAACAAATACAATATATCATGATATCCGCCGCCATCCCTCGTTATTCTCACTTGGGTGCCGTGGCAAACTCGAATGACAGGTGCTTGCTCAAGCGACTCATCAGCAGGCGCGTGTAAAAGTCGCGGTAGTCCTTGGGCATCGCCGTCAGATGCGACTCGATCGTCTCACTCAGCGCGAACGCCGCCGCCGCAGGCGCGAGATCGGCGTTGCCAAAGAGGTCCTTCTTGGCGTACAACGCCTGCGGCAGGTGGCGCCAAAAGATGTTGACTGAGATGGCGGCCTCGAGCGACAGCACGTTGTGGAACCACATGGCCGGCAGGAACAGCATGTCGCCCGCCTCGAGCTCGAGGCTCTCGCACGGCGCCGAGCGGAAGAGCGGATAGGCGGCGTCGAGTGCCGCCTGGCCCGCGTGGTCGAGGTCGGCAAAGTGCACGACTTCCGACGACGAGCCCTGGAGATAGAGGCAGTGGGCGTAGTGCGGCGGCCACAGCCACACGCGCTTGGTGCCCGAGACCTGGCACAGAACGTTGTCCATCACGTCGTAGTGCGTCCAGAGTCGCATGCCGCGCGAGCCGATGCGCAGCACGCTCGAAAAGTACGCGTCGCCTCGCACGAACTCGGGCACGAAGCTCGGCAGCTCAAAGTCCTTGGCGATCTCGGGGAAGGCGTGCCACAGGTCCGACGTGTCCTTGCGAGCGTTCTCGCCGAGCGAGCGCAGGTACAGGTACTCGGTGGCACCGCTCGGCGTCGGCCTGTCGCCGAGAGTGCGCTGCACGAGCTCCGACATGGCCATGACGGTGTAGGTGAAGTTCTTGCGCACAAAGTCGAACTCGGCCTCGCGTCCGACGTGAACCGACACGCGCTTGCTGCCGCATTGTCGCGAGAGGTACTCGGCACTCCAGGTCGTACGAGCCGAGCCGAACGCGTTGCCCTTGATGACCACCGGCTGTCGCTGCTCGAGAATCTCGAGAAAGCCAGCTTGCGTCAGTGAGCTCGCTTGAATTACGCGCACAGACGATGGTGGTGGTGGTGGTGGTGGCCGCGACACTCCAGTAGGTTCGTTGGTGCTTGTCTGGCTCGTCTGGCTGGGCTGGCTCGTATCGATCGTCATTCGAGAGGAAGCATTCCAACCGAACGCCAGTGCCACAAACGGCTCATCAAAGTGGCTGCCGAACGAGAAGCAGTTGCCGCCGCCTCCGACCACCACGACCATATCGTGGCGATTCGATCGCGTTGCCGTGTGGTTGACCCACATTGGCACCGTGGTGCTGTCGGCTGCCGATGGCCGAGACACCGGCGGTGGTTCGAGCGCACGAGAGAGACACTGCACGCGGGCGTGTCCGCTGCGCTCGAGCTCCATCACCACGAGCTTCTCGTGCCATGCGAGACAGCGATCGCTCACGCCTCCCACGAGCAACAGACGTGTCGGTTGATCGGGCGCCGATAGCAGCACCGTCTGATGCGAGTATCGGCGCAACAGCAGCCGCGTCTCGAGCGACAAGGACTGATCGAGCTCCACTCGCTGCCACGTTGCTGTGCGGCCTTGGATCTCGAGCAGCCACGCATCGTCGCACGGCTGTTCGTACTGATCGAGGCCTCCAATCATCACCAAGCGAGAGCGGCCACTACCATCGTCGTCGCTCTCGATCAGCGTCATTGTGTGCGAGTGTCGCGGTGACGGCACCGCTCTGCCGGGCTCGCTCGTGATCGTCGTCCAGCGAACATGCTCGCCTTCGACCGCCAGAACGTGCAGCTGCTCGAGCGAGTTCGCATGATGGCAGCCACACACGAGCACTCGGTTCTTCTCGATCGCTGTGGCAGAGTGGCGCCATCGGCTTGCTGGTGCCTGCTCTGAATCCGGTGCGAGAAAGAGCTGCTGCCAGCGAGCCGCGAGGCCGTTGCGCGTTCGCAAGACCTCGAGCACATGCACGTCCGACAGCGGTCGACTCGGGCCCTCACGGCCGCCGTACAGCACCATGCGACCGCTGCCATCTCGCAGGCGCGTGAGCGAGTGGCCCAGTCGAGCCACCGGTTGGAAGCCGTGCACGTTGGTGAGCGGCTCGCATTCGAGCGTCGCGAAGCGCACGACCACGAGGTCGGCGAGTCGTCGTTGCTTGTTACTGCCGCCCCAGCCGCCGAACACGACCATCAGCTCGTCGTCGACGGCTTCCGCCGCGTGCTTGTATCGCTTGAGCACCTTGGAGTCGGCCTCCGGCGATGCAGTGCGCCAACGAACGGCCTCGTTGTCATCGGGTTCCTCGAGTGGTTGTTGCACTTGACGTCGTCGAAATGGTGGCGCCGTTTGATCTGAGGTATCGTCAGAGTTGCAACAACAAGCTCGCAACGAGAACGAGAAGCCACTCGATGCTTGCGTCGGCGACAGGGCTTGCGATACTGCCACGAGCACAAAGTAGTGCGCACACTTGAGGTGCCACTCCTCGAACTCATCGAACGGCTCGATGCGCGAGATACGACGCCGTTCCTCGAGCGACAACGCGTGGTAGTACAGCTCGTTCATGTCCATGAGCTCGACGCTCGCCCAGCCGAGCTGCAGGAAGCGCTCCTCGTAGGCTTGCAGCGTCGGGTATCGCTCGATGCATTGCAGCGGCGAGCCGATGCGATGGAAGTGCTTGACCATCACTTGCCCGAAGGCGTCGTGCGGATGCGTCTGCTCGTACAGCACGAAGGTCGAGCTCGTGAATCGACGCGCGCACCATTCGATCAAGCGAGACGACGCCACGTGATCCATGTACGTGATGACGCACTCGGACAGCAACAAGGTCGGCGCATCGAACGCGATCCCATGAGCTACGAGCGCTGCCTCGAGCTGTACGATATCTGCGAGATCTCCATCGACCAATCGAAGCTGGCGTCGCTGCCTCGAAGGACTCGATCGCTCGCTCTTGCCATCGGCATCACTCTCGCTCGCCTCGATCCATTGATGCAACTCGACATTGGCATCGATGACTTGTCGCTTGCGAGCCAACAACGTGCCAAAGTCCACCTCGTAGTACACGTCGTTCTCGCGCAGCTGTCCCGTCTCGGCCAGCCAAAAGAACGTCGTGTCGAACCCTGCACCGAGTGATACGATCTGTCGTCGAACGCCATCGATCGCCGATCGCTCGAGGAACTTGGACACGAGCAGTCTCACGGCCGCCGCTCGAATGTAGTAGCCTCGATTGATCAAGGGCGATCGTCGCGCAGGCTTGGGCACGAAGAACCGACCGAACTCGTCAGCAATGTAGCCCAAGCGAGCCATCGAACGTTTGCTCTTGATCGAACTGTCGTTCGTTGCTTGAACCAATGCTGCAGCTGCGGCATCAGTGGCATCACTTGATTGTGGCATTGTTCAATGAGTTGATCAATAAGAGAGGATATCGATATCTCCCACTCAACAACACCAATACACGAGTAGTAATGATGAGGTGGATATCAATAGGGGAGGAGATATCGATATCCCCCAACTCAACACCAATACAAACGAGCAGTAATGGTGAGGTGGATATCAATAGGAGGATATCGATATCCCCCACTCAACAACACCAATACACACGAGCAGTAATGGTGAGGTGGATATCAATAGGGAGGGGGATATTCGATATCCTCCAACTCAACAATACGAATACACGAGTGCCACGTCGATGAGGTGTGAGCACGAGCAAGGCAACAAGCAACAAATGGCGTCAGGAACAGTGATCGAGCCTCTCTCGCTCATTCGTTTGGTTGCTCGCTGCCGCACCCATCAATCAATCAATCCATCAATCTCTCGCGCCATATCTCGAGCAGCGAGCGCCAGCGAGACTCATCATGTCGTTGATCGTACTCACCGTCTTGAGCATGCTCGCTGCGATGCTGGTCACTTGGGTCATGTCGAAGGTCGACGAGTACTACGCCAAGAAGAGGATCTCGCGCCCAGCGACCACCAAGACTGCAGCGCCCTCTCCGACAAGCTCGATCTCACCGTCTACCACGAGCAAGCCCTCCTCCTCATCCCCATCGTCAACGCCGAGACCTGCTGCACCACCAGTGCCGTCTTCTGCTTCGTCGAGCCAACGCAACAGCGAGTTCGACTTTGGAGCAACGGGGCATCTGTTGCCTGCGATGACCATCGTGTATGGCACGCAGAGTGGCACGGCTGAGAGGTTCGCTCGTGAGCTAGCCGACGAGGCACGCTCCAAGCGATGGCCCAAGGTCGACGTGATCGATGCCGAAGACTACGACATTGACTCTCTCTCGAGCGAGGAGCTCGTGATGCTCGTCGTGGCCACCTACACCGACGGAACGTAAGGCTGCTCGATCCTTCGCACGATCGATCGCTTGACTGGCTGCCACACGATGGTTCCTGACAATCGAGCGATCGATTCCTCTGCTCCGTCCATATAGGCCCACCAAGTCTTGTGAGAAGCTCTATCGTCACGTGGACGATGAGGTGCATGAGCCTCGAGCAGGCAACCTCCTTCGTTCGGTGCGCTTCGCTGTGTTCGGCCTCGGCAACTCGCTCTATCCCAAGTTCAACGTCGGTATGCTCGATCAACTCGATGGCAATGACGCCACTGCTGGCGGCACATTACCCGCATCTCGCCGGCGCTGATTAATCGAATGCGTGCGGTGTACGTATAGTGGGCAAGAACTTTGATCGATGGCTGGCTCGAATGGGAGCCGTGCGAGTGGCGCCCCTGGGCGTCGGCGATGAGAACCACGACCAAGACCTCGCGTTCACGGCATTCCGCAAGTCGTTCTGGGCCAATCTGCAGAAGGCCGAGGAGGACCTACGTCGTGCAACCGAGAAGGGAGTCTCGGGTCCGATTGGCGATGAAGATGATGACGATGACGATGACGATGCGAATGGCGCCACTGGCGAGCCGCTGGTATGCCCAGCAGCAACCGAGCAATGCGTATTCTTGGCCTGCTCACTCACTCGCTGCTACTCGCACAACATCAGCTCGATATTGAGGACCTCGGTGCAGTTGCCAAGGGAATCAACAAGGCCAAGCGTGCCAAGAGCAAGAAGGTCACCAAGCAATCCAGTGACCCCTCGAGTGAGTCGAGTGACGCGAGCGAGGTTGCCATCAATCCTCGGCCTCCTCGCGCCTCGCGAGAAGAAGGCTCCGAGGCCAGCGCTGGTGGATGTGGCTCGGATGATGAGGCTGCGAATGGCGATGATGACGATGACGACGATGACGACGAGGAAGAGACTGCTGTCGATCCATCGAAGCCGGTATGTGTTGGCGTCACAAGAACGAGAGGGACTTGCCTAACGAACGAACGAATGGCGCTCGGTAGCTGGGTGTGATGCTGAGCTCGACGCACAAGAAGGTGCTCTCGAAGCAAGGCTACAAGATCATTGGCAGCCACAGTGCCGTGAAGCTGTGCCGCTGGACCAAGAGCATGCTGCGTGGCCGCGGCGGCTGCTACAAGCACACGTTCTACGGCATCGCGTCGCACCGCTGCATGGAGATGACGCCCAGCATGGCGTGCGCCAACAAGTGCGTCTTCTGCTGGCGCCACCACAAGAACCCCGTCACGCGCGAGTGGCGCTGGGTTGCCGACGATCCCGAGATGATCCTCTCGTCGGGCATCGAGAAACATCAACAAATGATCAAGGTTCTCTCTCTCTCTCTCGTGTAGTGTGGAAACGTCGTGTTGTTACTAACGTTGAAGGTGCGGTGTGCCAGACGTGTCGCGGAGTGCCGGGTGTGATTCCCGAGCGCTTTGAGGAGGGCTTGAAAGTGCGCCACTGCGCCCTATCGCTCGTCGGCGAGCCAATCATCTATCCGTCGATGAACGAGCTGCTGCAGCTGATGCACGACCGAGGCATCAGCAGTTTCCTCGTTACCAATGCCCAGTTTCCCGACAAGATCGAGACCCTGAAGCCTGCGACGCAACTCTACGTCTCGATCGATGCTCCGACTGAAGGTACTGAGCGAGTGTGCGTGTGTGCGTTCCTTTCCTCGTTCCGTTCGACTCACGATATTGCGACTGTGCCCGTTGGTGCATCAGAAACCTTGAAGCGAATCGATCGGCCACTGTTCACTGACTTTTGGCAGCGATTCCTCGATTGCTTGGCGGCACTGTCACGAAAGCGCCAGCGAACCGTGTACCGCTTGACGCTCGTCAAGGGCTGGAACGTCACTGAGGTTGGTGGCTGGCGAGCCGAGGCGCCGCGCCTCCGCGTTGCTCTCGTACTCACTCAGGCGCATGTTGGTGCGCTGGCGCACGCGTGTGTAGATGGACCAGTATGCCGAGTTGATTCGCATCGGCAAGCCAGACTTTATCGAGGTCAAGGGCGTGACGTTCGCAGGTGGGGGCAAGCGCAACCAGCTGACGATGGAGAACGTACCGTGGCACGAGGAGGTGATCCGCTTCTGCGAGGACCTCGGCGCCGCGATCGAGCGCCTGGGCGATGCCGCCGTGCCGCGATACGAGATCGCCTCGGAGCACGAGCACTCGTGCTGCATCCTGATGGCCAACGTCGACAAGTTCAAGCGCGACGGCGAGTGGTACACGTGGATCGACTTTGACAAGTTCATCGAGCTGCAGGCGCGCGCGGAGCCGTTCGGCAGCGAGGACTACCTGGCCAAGACGCCCGACTGGGCCGTGTACGGCCACTCGCAGCGCGGCTTCGACCCCGAGGAACTGCGCTTCCGCAAGCAGCGCAAGCCCAACGAGTACATTACCAATGGTTGCTAAGCGCCTAGCCAGCCAGCCAGCCAGTCAGCCATCGATCTGGCGATTGACACACACACAAACAATCCATCCTCCTACCGAGGCTCGATCACCATCGTCTCATATCAACAACTCTCTCTTGTGGTATATTGTTGCATACAACCGAGCTACCAAGCAACCGTAACGCGTTTGCGTGACTGAGTGAGTGAGTGAGTGAGAGCGCCCAAGAGTGAGTGCGACGTTGCTACTCCTCCTTCCAGAACGACGTCGAGGTCGATGACGCGGTCGCGCCAGTTCCGGAACTCGTGGCGTTGGCGGGGAACAAGGCTCGCATCGCGATCGTGAGAAGCATCTGCCAGACGTTGAGCCCCAGCATCAACGAGTACTCGAACGCAAGCGCCTGCTGCAACTCGGTGCTGATGCTCCATTGCGCTCGCTCGGGATACGGCGAGTGCAGGCGCGCGTACGTCAGCGCCTCGCTCTCGATCGAGCCGATGACGAAGAACGCGTGGTACAGGATGACGAACAACGTGATGGCGCCGAGGACGTCGAGCACGTGGCGCAGTAGTGGCGCCTGTCGTCGTAGGCTCCCGATGAGGCAGTTGACGACGGCGTTGTAGAGGCCGAACGGCAGCAGCAGCAGGAGCACCAGGTGCACGACGCCCAGCACGGGCTGCTCGCCCTTCCACTCGAGGTACTCGACGAACATGGAGAAGCGACGGTGCTCGACCGTGAAGGCCCACAACGAGAAGTCCATCAACGAGAGAGTCAGATAGAAGGTGCCGATCGCGACGCCGAAGCACGTATCGAGCCATTCGACGCCATTCTTGCGAGGCGGAGGCGGCATCGCTGTGGTGCTGCGGCTGCTGCGTGCGAAGAGAGGAAGAGAAGCAAAGAACAGCAGCGCGATCGCCTTCGTCGTTGTTGTTCGGCTTCCCGCTCGCGCTCGCACCTCTTCAGCAACAACATCCATCCACCAACAATCCACCAACAACAGCCAATCAGCAGTCGAGCTCAATCATGACCGAGCTCCTCAAAGCTCTCATCGGATGCGACGCTGCCACCGTCAAGCAACTGCTCGATGACGCGACAGCAGCCACCAACGTCACGACATTGCTCGAGACACCGTTCGACGCATCGACGCTGGATCTCTCGCATCTCCCTCGATCCGAGCGTCAGCCACTGGTCAAGCTCTCGGGCATGAAGCCGCTCGAACTCGCCGTATCGCGAGCATTGACTCTCGTGGCATCTCAGTCGGGCGCGCGCCGAGCACGCCATGGCGCCGCATCACGAGAGGACCTGCAAGCTGCGTCGTTCGAGTGTGTGCGCGCTCTCGTCGGCGTTCACGGCTCGTTGGATCGCGAGCGCCGAACATTGGAGCTGGGTGGAGCGCTGCTACTCGCGGCGCAGATCGAGAACTCGCTCCCGTTGATCACGTTGGTATGATCGCGATGGCTCACCAAGACCTCGATACGCGTTCTCGGCTCATGATGACCATGATGGTGCTGCAGCTGCTAGATGCCAATGCTGCTGTCGATCACGTTGACAAGGCGCTCAACACGCCGCTGCTGCTGAGTGCCATGCGAGCCGACGACGCAGCAGTGTCTGTACTACTCAATCGCTCAGCCAATGTCGCACACTGCAACGATCAAGGCAACACGGCACTGCACAAGCTGGCAAGTTGCGGAGCCAGACACGGAGAGGATCGAGCTGTCGCGACGGCCGTGACGTTGATCGCACGCGGATGCCCGGTGCAGCAGCTGAACAAGCAGCGAGAGAGCTGTCTCATGAAGGCGTGTCGGCAGGGTTCGGAGCCGTTGGTGCGTGTGTTGCTCGAGCACATGCCGCGTGACGGCAACCAGGTGTCGCTCGATGGCCACAATACACGAGGTATCATTGCAACCGCTCAACTGATGGAATGCGATCGTTCATTGCTGATGATGAATCGGTACTGCACAAACACACATAGGAGATACTTGCTTGCATGAAGCCAGTGCCGCGCATCACGCTCACGTGATCGAGCGTCTGCTGGAGTACGGCGTCTCGCCGACACTGCGCAATTCGATCGATGGCAACACGGCGCTCCATTGCGTGGCGAGCGGTGCCACCAACCAACAGCAACAGCAACTCAACGTCGGTTCGATCTACGCCAACGAGTCAGCGATCGTCACTTCGATCGGGCTGATGTCACTGCAGGCGAACAACGCCAACGCAGGAGCGATTGCCGTCATCGATAAGCTGCTCGCCAAGGCGCCGGAGCTGCTCGAGAGCCGCAACCATCGCGGTGAGACGCCGCTGCTCTCGTTCGTGGCAGCCTCACGAACCAGCAACGCGCATCATCTGCAGCTGATCGAGCATCTGCTGGAGTGCCGTGCCGATGCTGGAGCCACGCTCACGGACGGCACGTCAGCGTTGCAACTCGCTGTGGCTGCGGCATCGCTGCCGGTCATGGCGCGATTGCTTGAGCGCGGCGCCGAGGTGCCTGCCTCGATCGAGCTCTCACTCGCAGCGAGTGGCGACACGATTCTCCATCGTCTCAGCGCGAGCGAGGAGTACTGCCGCTTGCTGGTGCCCTTCCTACAGGGTGCTCACGCGGTGCCGCCCGAGCGACTCATCTCCGACACGATGCTCGACTCGCAACATCGCCGATCGGCACTTCACGTGGCAGCCAAGAACGACGTGGCCGAGGCCGTCGAGCTGCTACTGTCACACGGCGGCGCGCCGCTCCTGACGCACCGCGATGCCCACGGACAAGTGCCGCTTCAGCTGGCAGTGCAGGAGTTCGCTACCAACTCGATCGCACACCTGCTCGATGCCTACCATGCGCACAATCTGCACATCGAGGCATCCGAGCGAGAAGCTCTTGCTACGGCCCGCGACGGCGACGGCAACACGATCCTCCACGCCTTTGCGCGGAGCGGCCTCGACACAGCGATCGAGCGACTGGTGGCAGAGTGCGGCACGGACGCGATCGACCCCAATGTCGGCTGCTTGCAACGCGATGCCTTCGTCGATGACGGCACGCCGCTTCACGCCGCCGCACGCACCGACCAGCCGGCGAGCATCCGCGTGCTGCTTCGCCTCGCGGCCGACGTCAACCACAACGACAACTTTCATCAGCGAACGCCACTGCACGTCGCATGCCAACTCGGTGCTCGTCGTTGCGTCGAGGAGTTGCTCCGCGCCGCCGACGTGAATCTGACACTACGCTCGCGCTCGGGCGAGAGCATTCTCGAAGCTGCCGAGGACGGTCGTGATGACGAGTGCATCGCCATGGTTCGAAGTGCGCTCGGATTGCCGCCTCGGAGTCAGACGATGATTGTGTCGTTCGATGATCTATGAGGCAGATGGATGGTCGCAATACAGGCATCGCTCTTACTCGCTCTCTCACTGTTCTCGATCACGGTATTGGGAATGGAATACAGCTCAGGAAAGCGACAGGAGACGTGCGGCAAGCAGGCGGCGCCTGCGGTCTGTACAGAAGCAACGAGCGCGACACGAGCGAGACACGAGGACACGACACGGCGGGCGATATGGGCAGCGAGTGCCGGCCTTCTAGTTTGACGACGACGACGACCAGGACTACTTGGATGGCTGGCTGAGCTTGATGTGCGTGTAGGCGATCAAGCCAACGACGGCCACGACGACGCCGGTCGAGTTCTCGAACGTCACGGGGGCATTGAATAGCAGCACGCCACCGATGAGGATCAGCACGAGCTTGAAGTGGCCGACGGCGTTGTAGGTGATGGGCGACGTCTTGCCGATCAGCAAGAAGATCGAGAGGTTCACGAAGAACGACGCGAGGCACGACAGTCCGAGCACGACCTGCGAGAGCACTGCTGATCAGATCATGCGCAGAGGCGATCAATCAATCTCTCTCTCGAAGGTGGGAGTCTACCTGTGCCTCGGTGGTCCATTCGAAGCTCTGCAGCAACGACAGATCATCGAACACCGG
>ERZ778027.3416-NODE-3416-length-16029-cov-12.125391_pt1 | contig 16029 bp, 18 predicted proteins | sample MGYA00375757_ERZ778027 | MGnify/ENA primary metagenome ERZ778027 (study PRJEB29350, sample SAMN05389817) | bioreactor metagenome | isolation source: Ammonium sulfate bioreactor | place: South Africa: University of Cape Town | collected 2014-02-18 ... | reverse complement strand
TTTCACCATCAACAACTTTTGAAACACTTATGGACGTGTTATTTGTGGAAGAATGGAAAATCAATATGTCATATATTCATTATTTTCAACAATGTCAACCATCATTTTGTCAATACTCTATAGAACAAAGAAAGAATATATTGTATATATTGACAATGATCATTAGTTTGCATGCTGGATTGAACAGTATTTTGAAAATAATTATTCCGAAGATAGTTGCAATGATTTACCGGAAACGACAACAACAACAACAAAATTCACACGTTTTGATTATTCAAGCCGATAGTAAGAGTTTTCAATTGAAAAACGATTTTTCCATGACATTTTTTCTAGTTTCTCTTAACTATCGCTTCGTTAAACTATGGCAAAAAGTAATGAAATCTATTCTGGAATTAAATATTTTTGACGATCAATCAACAGATGAACACAAAAAAAAGAATCAACGGATATCAACAAGAGTTTATTTTATACTATTGTTTTTGCTATTAAGTATTTTTACACTTTTTACATCATTAAAAACACAATCAAAAATATTAACAATAAATGAACCAACGCACACTCAATTTACAAGCTTAGTCAATGTCCATCCAAATAATCTTAAATGTCCATGTAATCAAATAGCAATACGATACGATGAATTTATATCTTTTAAACCGATGACACATCAAATTTGTTCAAGTTCATGGCTTTCACTTTTCTCGAATTTTACATTGTTGTGGAATTCATTTATTGCAAATGTAAATGATTTTCGATTCCGAGCATTGGATCATTTCAATATTCTAAAAATATTTTGTAAATTTACCAATACTACCATTATGAATAGTTTGACAAAATTTTATGCAAATGAATATGTCACTTTAAATGCAATTGAGACAGATTTATTTCAAAGACAAATAAGTTCATTTATTGAGATATTTCAACTAACAACACAACAGTTATTCAAACAAACATTGGACATGATTCGGCATATGTTATTTGATAATCTTTTTGCATCAGAAAATGCTCGAAGTGTTGAATTTTATTTTCTTAATTATACTGACTTTGGACAAATTTTTCCAGGAATTACAAATATAAACGGATGTACATGTTCGACTAGTATGGCATGCAAACTACGCTCAGATATTCAACCAGATTCTAGTATTCTTTTCCAGGAATTTCCTGACATTTATGCAGCTTGCTCAGTTGTTGAGTCAGTATTATTTTCTACTCTTGAATGCTTTTTTGATGAACAATGTATTTTACGAATGAAATCTTACATGAAGCCAGGCCTAGCATCATACACGGATTTACATGCTATGCCTATATTAAATATGAGTTCTTACAAAAGGAACACATCCATAGGAGTCATGCTTGAAAAATTATTTATTGAAGATTGGAATACAAATTATTCTCATGAGAAATATTATTCTCAGTGTAAACCGTCATATTGTTCCTATACAGTTCAACATCGACCAGAATTTGTATATGTGCTGTCACAAGTAATTGTTATCTTTGGTGGATTATCGATTTTTCTTAGATTCGTCGTACTCATTATTATGAACAATATCAGAAAGGATAATAGACAACAACAACCAACAGTAACAACTTCAGTTGTTGTAACGATGCGTCATGGTATACAATTAGCAAAACAAAAAATATTACAGTTGAATTTTTTTCAAGATCGATCACGTAATCATCTTGTTGTTCGACAACAACGACTATCAACACGATTTTATCTCATTGGCTTATTTGTTAGTTTAATAGTTCTTGGGTTATATGTATCAATTAGTAACATAACTATTAATAAAAGTATTTTATTGAATTCTCAAAATCAATATGAAAAATTACAAATTCTTTATCCGAACGCTCTTCATTGTCCATGCAATCAGATATCAATGGAATATGAACAATTTATTCAGATTAATTTAACATACCATCAAATTTGTTTATCAGATTTTGTCAAACAAGAATGGATCAATTATTTGTATGAGTTTTGGTACGTGAATCAGATGAATTTTCGATCTACAGCTACTAGTCAATTCTTGTCGCTTTCATCATTATGTCAATTAACAAGGCAAATCATTGAAACAAATATCAATTCGTTCTATACAAATAAATATCTAACATCTGAATTGATCTCATTCGATCATTTCGAGATTCAGATGAATTCAACCATAGATTTATTGAAAAAAACTATGCCTCGAACATTTAAAAGAACATTAGATACAATTCGTGGACTGATTCAAGGCAATTCACTTTTAACTGGCTATCAGACTAGTTGGAAATTATCTATGATAGATTTATATCAGTATGCACCACTGTATACAAATCCTCAATCCTATGGCAACTCATGTAGTTGTGCTCTATCAGCAAAATGTACACAACCTGCAATTATTACATACGAATATCCTACAGGTTTACCTGGCCTATTCATTGGGTGTTATCCACTTGAAGCACTATTACAATCATCGTTAGAATGTTTCTATGATCAAAAATGTCTAGATTTAGTTATACAATATATGAATATAACAAATAAGACGATTACTATGCAAGTTCTCGACTCATATCTATTATCATCAAGTGATTTTTTAATGAATGAAACAATTGAACAAATGGTTGATCGATTATTCATTGATCAATGGTATATAAATCAATCATATGATAAATATTTTGAACAGTGTGCCGTAACAAAATGTACATATTCATATGTGCAAAAATTTGATATATTGTATCTTGTTACAACTCTCATGGGTTTATATGATGGTTTATCAAAAATACTGAAAATCATTGTGCCATTGATTATTTATAGTATTCTTTGGATTGTTAATCAGAAAACAACACGTATTATACCAATTAATGAAACTGAAAATAATCTTCAATAAAACATTATTTAATCTCTCTCTGTACATTTCATACGTATAATCTTCTAACAAAAAAAAACAAGCAACGTTCATCGAGAGTCGATTCACTTGACCCTCGACTGAATGCATTAGTGTGCGCATAAATAAAAGTTTCACCATACATAAGGTGTTCCAAAATAACCAATCGAATAATAAATTGTATAATATATAATGAACAAAAAGACGTCTGCTTTGAGTTGATACCCATTGATCATGAAAGATTAATATATGCCGTTCGATACTAGCCCATGCAAATAATGTTACTTGAAGGGAATAAATACATGGGATAATCAATAGAAACCCAAATTGTATAAAAGGTGCGTGAAACCGGCCAAGGAACATAATATAATTATTAAGTGATTGACGAAATGTTCGATCAGATACAAGAAACCAGAGTACAAATATTGTACAAATCAAAGATAAGGTATTAAAAATTAAAAAATATCAAAATCGGAGTACTCTCAAATTGTGTAGAAAGGAGTAAATAGCATTCGAGATGGATCACCGTGTTGAATATCTCCTATCAGTCTCAATAATATTAATTTATTTCAGCTTATATATCTTGTTCGCAATAGAAGCAAAAACTATTTTTATTGTGAAAAATATTACATTATCACGTATTTAACTATCGAGTACTTTGTAGTATATTAGGTAATTTGCGTAAGCTTGTGCATCACGATAGATAACATAAATAGAAGAATTATCAGTAGTTGAATGATATCCTTGCGGACATATGACTGTACCTTGATTGCCTACTGTTGATTTACCAAGAAGAACAGAACACAAAAACATTGTACATATTCTTGATGTTCGATGAGGCTTTGTATAGCGATGACTTTCTGTTGCTTTGCTAGAAAAGTAAACGCCATAGCCATACCATGTTCCTATTACGTATAATATAGGCAAACATATCATATCATTTCGAATAGATCAAATGAAAAATAAATTTACCATGTACTGTACCAGCCCGACTACGATCGAATCCATGTTCTATAATAGACTGATGAATTTTTTTATCATTAGCACATCCGTGATAGAGAATACGTTGTGTATCTTGTTTTAATATATCTTCAAAATGTATTTTTTCAATTAAATGTTGTCGATACAATCGCTTGTTCTGAATTCTTTGTATACGAGTTACATTGACCGTATGTTCTGCCGACATTGATAACACAAATTCAGTTGAAATAGTTTGATATTCTTCCGATTTCATGGGAATATCGAATTGTATTGGATACTCAGTATTTTTAGCGGCCCAATACGAAGGCAATCTATCACTTCGTAGTCGATTTTCAGAAAAGTACTGTTTCAATTTATGATACTGCTGAAACATATCGTAAACGGCTTGTTTCTGTTGTTCTATAATAAATGAAACACGTTGAATAGTTGATATATCAATTTGAAATTGATGATATGTCTCAGATATCATTGCTTCTGCTACTGTTTTCGTATCACAATTAAAACGGCCACAACCTATACAAATATGAAAATAGATCACTTTTAATAACTAACCAAGGAAATTAAAACTATTCCATTACCAATTGCTGGAAATGCCAATGATTTACATTTAAGTTCAACTGCTTTTTGCATAGTAGTTAATATAAATAGTCGAAGCGATCTTTGTATTCCATGTTCACTTGTTTCATCAGGTCTCCAAGGATTAAAAATAAGTGTTCGACAAGGTAAATTATTCGACGGTATTGCAATGCATTGAGTTCTATCTAAAGTTTCCGCATCTATACGAGATATGCGCAATATTGCCTTCATAAGTTCATCAGACGTTGAACAGACTACGATAGCATCAACCTAAAATGACATTTATTCAATGCAAGAACATTCCTTTGTTTATGAAACCTCTTCATTAACAAGATCACCGAATTTAATGTTGAGCGAACAAGTCTTTTTTTGTCGTTGTTTTGAATATAATACAGTTGCTACATCAGAAGTGCTTGTTGGCAAACTTTCAGTAGTCTCATCGAATGCATAAACCTTGTAACTATATCCTATGTCAGCTAGAACATTGTCAATATCAATAAATTTGTTGGTGTTATTGTCATGAACATAGCCAATTATTGTGAATGAATTAAGATTATTTTGTCGTTCAATTCGATAACTGCATGCCGAAGAAACACAGGTCCATTCAAGTAGAATTGCATTTTGATCATGTAATACAACAGCAGTTAAATTAGTCGGAGAGTGTAAGACTGCTCTTCCACATATAGTCATCGAACGTGAACTTACACCAGCACTATCTATTGATGCAACTGAATACCAATAATCAATATCATTTTGCAAATTAGAATCAGTGTACGAACTGATTGTTGGATCAGTGATCGTTTCTATAGAATAAATATAACAATTTTCTTTTAGAAACACATCTTTCAGTTACCGATAGGAGATAGTATGACAGTATCTTTTGTTTTTGCTCGATAAATACAATATCCATTTGAATTTGACATAGGTGTCCATTCTAGCACAATTGTACCACTGAGATTGTTTGATGCAGTCACTGTTAAATCGTTTGGTGATGGAATACGAGGACAAAATGAAACTTCGACTGAACGATCGCTTTCGTTTGCTTCATCAAGAGATGTGACAGTATATTGATAAGTAATACCAAAAATGAACCATCGATGGTCAATTTTTGTACTATTGACGAATGGATTATTTATTCTTTTGATAATTCCAAATGTTTCGTTTGAAGAGTCACTCTTTTGTCTGACTATATAACCTTGAACATTGTTTAATGGGTCCCATTCCAATAATATAGAATAATCATTTCGATTTTCCATTTCCAATGATATAACGACATTACTAGGTGGTGGAGCACGAGGCAAAATTGAAACTGTTTGTGATTGATAGCTCGCACCTGCTTGATCTACTGATTCAACCATGTAATAATACTTGACGCCAAAACTAAACCTATTTTCTGTTATTTCAGTTTTTGACGGTGAATAAATCTTTGCGACAGTGTAGTATGGACTATCAGAAGTATTCTCAGCACGTCGAACGCGATAGCATTGGCAATTCTTAATTGGTTTCCATCTTAAATTGATCAAACTGTTTGTCTGATCATCAAACGAGATAGTTAGATCTTTGACAGGCGGAACTCGAGGACACACAGACGTAGGCTTTGATCGACCACTTTCACCGATTTGATCCAGTGACACAACTGTGTAAGTATACCGAACGCCAAATATGAAAGAAGTATCTACGGTTTTTGTAATTGAAAAAGAATCTATTGTTTTGATAATCGTAACTTTATCATTGGGTATATTGGTTGTAGTTGTACGTTGAACGATGTAACCTTTACAGTTCGTCACTGGTTTCCATTGTATAACGATAGAAGTACTATCCTCTCGATCATAAAAAGACGTGACATCTTTTGGTGATGGAGCTCGAGGACATATCGTAACTTGACGTGATCGTTTGCTTTCGCCAGCTTGATCAATAGAGACAACAAAGTAATAATATGTCATTCCAAATGTTAATGAAGTATCATTCAATTTTGTTGTAAAATAAACATCAAAAGTGTCTATCACGAGCATGCCTCTGACGGTTTTTTGTAATTTTTTAACTACATATCTGTCACAATTCAAAACTGAACTCCATTTTAACGAGATGTACGTACCAGTATCTTCGTCATAGGTTACAACCAGATTGCTAGGAGCTGGTGCACGAGGACATACAGAATATTCATTCGATTGATCACTTTCTCCAGCACTATCCAAAGAGGCAACAGTATAATAATATGTTGTTCCAAATATAAAAGAAGTATCTTCGACACTGGTAATTCTACAATCGTGTATTCTTGTTTTGATAGGTATTTGTTCGTTATCGAAGAAACTGTTTGCTTTTCTTCGATTAACAACATAACCCTCACAATTCAAAACTGATGTCCATTGTAGTTTGATGAAATTTTCAAAATATTCATCGTATGTTACTGTTAAACCTGAAGGTGGTGGAGCTCGAGGAAAAATCATTGCTATAGTAGATTGTCCACTTTCTCCAGCTTTGTCTATGGACACAATTTTATAATAATATTTAATTCCAAAAGTGAACCAATGATCTGCAAAGTTTGTAACTGTTGGATCAGTGAATCGTGCCAAAAAACCAAATGAATAATTCTCTGGATATGTTGCTCGTTTAATAATATATCCATCACAATTATTGACCATTGACCAATTTAGAATAATCGAATTACTTTCACTTGTGCTATATGAAACGTTCAGATCCCGAGGAGCAAGTGCACGAGAACGACCAGTTTGAGTACTTGCTAACAGGCTAGTCCCAAACCGATTTTGCGCTTTAATTTTTATTTTATATACGATACCATTTACGATAGATATACAATGTCTATTTGTTACTATATCTGATAAGGTACACCATACGACATTTGTATCATCCATTTTGCAATAACAAATTTGATAGCTATCAGCATTCGACTGCAGGTCCCAAGTTATTACGACTTGAGCATCTTGCCAATCGCAATGGATATTTGAAGGTGTTGATGGACATATTAATATCTTATAGATGATAAATATTAATGCCAAAACAAAAAGTAAAACAAAAGCAAACATTTTATCAGTATGTTTTTGAATGAAAAATAAAAAAAATAAATTCACATGGTACGTAAAAGAACTTGTTTTTCTGTCATTTGTCGCCGAAAAAGAAAGGAAAAAAAAGTAAATGTTGATTGGATGCTTATGAAACCATGGAAGTGTTAGTTGTGTAGGATGAGGGTGTATGTGAAGAGATCACAGTTTATTTGTAACAAATAAACACACTACAGAAAACTACAGTAACACAGAAGGAAAACAGAAACAACCAGGACAAGTGAAGAGAGACAAAGATCAGAGAGAGAGAGAACAGAAAACACACACGTATATATATATGGTAATATATATATATACGTAATAGCGTGACCGATGCCTCGATGTAGTAAACCAAGGTCATGTTGATCATGAAAGATTAATATATGCCGTTAGATACTGGCCCATGCAAATAATGTTACTTGAAGAGAATAAATACATGGGATAATCAATAGAAACCCAAATTGTACAAAAGGTGCGTGAAGCCGGTCAAGGAACACCCTAGTCGACTATCTTGTAAGTAAGATCTTGGTCAAGATCTTGACTCCATAAGACTTTCTTTAAAGATCTTGGTACGATCTTTGGTACGGATGTCTCAGATATAACTCAAGAAATAATTTGATAAAATAAACAAATTTTCTTGCTAAGATCTTGCCAAGATCTTACTTGGCCCTCCCAAGATTTCAAGATTTTACTTACAAGATAGTCGACCAGGGAAATATCATAGTTTGATCCTCCTTTTATTCGAGAGGAACAAAAGAATTCCGGACGCACCTGCCTTTCGAATCAAAAGAAAATTGAATTCATTTCTAAGGGTTTCATCAAACTTACTATAATTAACTGTATAGAAACAAACACGCTTTTCGATAATAATATGAATTTCTATAGTTTGACTATATTAATTACTCGCATTTGATTTATACGTAGCATTTCAATAGAAAAGGTTTGTTCTGTGTTGCACAATTCACTTCAGTGAAAGTAGAACAATTTTTCTATGCCTCAAATGTTTAATAAATTCGACGATCGATCGAAATCTTCAGTGATTTCATGCTCAACAATATCTGATATTCGACAAAATGCATGGTTATTTCCATTGGAAAGCGGAAACGAATATACAAACCAGTATGCAAAATCATCTTTTTCTGAGGAAGAAGAAAGAAATTCGTTGAAGTAATAATAATAATAATCATCATTTTATAAATATGATTTCATAGACGGCGCAGAACGGACACTGGTTTATCAAAGTGGAAGAGCTGTTGTTGTGGTTTAATAATCGGCGCATTACTCGCCACTATTGCTTTAGCTGCAATACTAACGCTATGGGTATATAAAAATCAACAAAATATATTAGGTAATGTTGTTAGGCTGAGTACAATTGAGAAAACATATAACTACATTTAATCAATAATCTTTGATCGAGAATAAAAACAATGAAGCACATTGTAATTACAAGCATATTTTTAGATTTTTGACTTTTATATTGAATTTCATACGATATAATTATTTGCCAGATTCTTATTTTTTATAAACTATTCTAGTGACGACAATATCAACCACAACAGCGACTACAACAACAACTGTCACAACAACGACTACAACAACAACTACCACAACAACGACAACACCAACAACTACTACAACAGCGACAACAACAACTCAGACAACAACGACTACGCCAGTGCCTTGCTCTTGTAGTACTGACTGTGTCCTTACTAGTACTAGTCATAGTCATTGTGTCGGTTGTGGTGAGTATGGTTACGGTATTCATCTTGGTACTGAGAATGGTTGTAATATTAGCGTTCCTCATAGTACTAAAGTTTGTTATTATAATGGTATTATTACTTATGGCACTTATTGCAGTCTTGGTCTTTGTACTATTGGTACCACGTTCGGTAATAATGCCCTTTGTCTCTAACTGATATAAAACTTTTTCAAACTGAGTTTTCTATGTATAACATATACGTTTTTCGAATCAACAAGTCTTTTTACAGTAGTTTGAACACCCTCAAAATCATTTTCATCATCTATAATAAGACGCAAACAATTATACTCTTTCAATCCAGCAGTATAATAAAAATTCGAATTAATGTTTGCTGTTCGTCAATTGAATTAATAGTAAGACAAGAAAAAAAAGTGAGCATACGTTGTAATCATCTCTTTCAGGAAAGAGGAATTTGAAGGAAAAAAATTCATGCACATGTCTAATTATTTAAATTATCTATTTTTGCAGCCTCGATTAGAATAACAAATATTCGTCTATTGATATTTGTCAAATAATTTTCAATCATTTATGATTGAGACATTAATTTAATATTTGAGAAGAGACGAAGGAGAAAAGAACGACATTGAATTTTTTATGTTTTGACGCTTTTCATTTTGGTATAGTAAAACTCAATGACTACAAATCAACTTCATATACATGTTAAACCAATTATTGATCAAATAGCATCAACAATTGTTCATGCTCGACAATTTCAAAATGATCTTCGACAACAATACACACATGATAGGTCTGCACTCAATGAATTAAATCAACATTTTCATTTATTCGTCGATCGTATTCAATTATTACAATTACAGAATTTTAAATATCTTGCTGCAATTGCAGATATTCGTCAACAATTTCCTAATATTGATTTTATTGATACAAAACAAGATTATACAGCTGCCAAAAATAATTTCGTTTCAGTATCAAATAACAAAATTGACTACGAATGGGACTATCAAATATTTCAACTACAAATTGCAATCTATCAACAATTAATTGCAATTGCAGAACAATCGAGTAACAAACAACTTTTATCATTAGAACAAGAATTGCATCAATCAACATCTGTTCTCGATGGTCTACGTTCATCCTACGAACAATTACAATATGATGTCGATAGTCTTCAGAGACAAAACAATACGTTATCAAAACAGTATCTAACATTGACAATTGACTGGGGTAATGTCAAGAGACAACAAAGTAAATGGGATCTCGGCATAGATACATTAAAAAATTACATTGCATTCTATCAAAACTTACGTTTATATACCGCACAGTAAATACATTCGAATCATAAGAAAAATTGATTCAATTCTTCTTTCATATATAGAGAATCGAATTGCTGGGCATTTGATATCAATCAATATTGTGCATTAGAATTGAATAAATTAATAGGCAGAATACGTGGTGATTGTGAAGATTTCTATAGAAATGTTTATCAAGAAATGGTGCTTTATTATAATAGAAAAACCGATGAATTACAAACAGTTGTAAAACACGAATTGGAATGTCAACAAAATGAAGTCGAACAATTTGTAAAGACTCAACAGAAAATGCAAATCGAATTGAATAAACAAGAAGGAGCTTTGAATCATGAAAAGCAGATCTTTTCCGAGTTGAATGACATTTACAGTAAGTCGAATCGAATCGAATATATCATTGAATTCTTTTCTTTTTGCAAAGGACAATTAGAAGTAGAACTTGCAAGTCTTCAACTTTATTATAACGAACGATTGACAGAACAGTCGAATGAATTGTACGATGTGCAAGATTGTATAATGACAATCGTCGATGATATCGACGAGATAAAACGCAGGTGAAACACAAGATAAATATTGATAATACATAGTCTTTTGGTTTTTTAGTAAAGTAAATTTACAGATGGAAATTATTATCTATCGACAATTATTGGAAGCTAATGGAATAGAACCACCGGCCTTAGTTGTTCGTCGACTTCAATTGAATGAAAATGAAAAAAATGGAGGTGTTATTATAGAAAGTCGGCGAAAAGGATCGATTGGCATTAGTAAATATGAGATGAAATTTTGAGTTTTTCTATTTTAAAAATAATTTCTGTAGAAGAATGTGCTCCCAATGGTTCATACATTAGTTTAATGAATTTTTCAGCACGTAAATCTATTGATATTTCAAGATGGAGTTTATTACGACATATTATCGATACAAATACTAAATTACATTATACAATTCCTGATGGATATCGACTTGAACATGGTAGAGAATTGAGAATTTACGCAAAATTCTTTCATAATAGTTGGCGTGATCCTCAAGTACTTGTGAATAACAATATTGATTCTTGGAGTATGTCTTTGTGAAATATCTAGAATTCCTTATTTGATTTTCATTTAGATGATGGTAATAAAATCAAAACATATTTATTCAATCGAAATGGTGATGAAGAAGCAGTATATAAACAGTCGACTACAATTCGAAAATGTTGCTAAACAGAACAGACTAACATTTGTAGCTAGAAATTTTAGAAAAATATGAATAAACGTAGCATATAATTCAGACAAAAAAATACATTTGACGTGAGCATGACACAGCAAAATTAAAGAACGTAAGAAAAGTACGAACGCGGCCGCGCGTACGTACGTACCGACAATATAAATATTCTCGCATTGATTCTCATTTTTCTAAGTAAAATATGCCTTCACAACAACGAGTGTTTTTAGTTACAGGAGCTAATAAAGGTATTGGATTTGAAGTTGTCAAAAAACTTTCAGCGAAACATCCGAATGATTTAATTCTACTTGGCAGTCGTGATGAAAAACGAGGTAAAGAAGCTTTAATTCAACTTGGTTCACCGTCAAATGTCAAAGTTCTTGTACTCGATGTTTCATCGAAATCAAGTATCGAACAAGCAAAAAAAGAAATTGTAAACAAATACCATGGTCATATCGATGTACTTATCAATAATGCTGGTATTCTCACGGACAAATTAGCTTTGAAACAATTACAAGAAGTTTTCAATACGAATTTTTACGGAGTTAAAAATATGAACGATACGTTGTCACCATTATTACGAAATAATGGTCGTATCGTCAATGTTAGTAGTACTTTGGGTGCAGTGGCATTGAAACATTGTTCAGAAGAATTAAAAGCGAAATTTCTCGATCCAAATTTAACTGAAACTCAATTGGAACAATTATTTGTACCGTAAGTTAATGAATATCATTTGCATTTAGTAATAATTATATATTTTTCGTTCAATCTTACAAGATTGTTTAAAGCTGTTGAACAAGGACAAGATTTGAAAACAATTGGCATTGAACCGATTACAATTCCAGGCATTGCAAATGGCAACTACGCCGCTTACTGTATATCAAAATTAGGTCTCAATATTCTCACGAAATTGGAAGCTCGTGATTGGAATAGAAAATATTCAGCAAAAAATGTACTTATTAGTGCTGTTTGTCCAGGATATTGTTCAACAGACATCAATAACAAAGCAGAAGGTGGTCGATCACCCGAACTCGGTGCTGATTCAGTTTTACATTCTGTCTACACTGAAAATCTCGAGAATGGACAATTTTGGCGAGATGGTGAGCAGTTACCATTGGAGATACAGTTATGAGACGAGAGTTTTTTTTCTTTTCTATAATCACGATTATTATATTAAAAAAAAAGATGAATGAATATTTGTCTTTAATTATAACAATGATGCACTCCATTTTTGATAATATTTCCATTTTTATCAGCTTCATGATAATGAGGTTTTCCTTCTGTGGGATGTGGATGATGTACGGGTTTATTTTTTCCACTTGCAAGAAATGCACCTTCTTCAGCAGCTTTCTGACTATTGTACTGAATAAAATGTAGCTTTGGTTTACCGCTTGGACCAGATCCACGATGACAGTAATCGTCGCCTTGATAGCCACTCATTTTTGAAAAAGTATATACTGTTTTCTGGGTATTTATTTACGATTATGTTGGAAATTTCTGTCGACGATCGTAAAATGCGTACACAGAACGAAAAAAAAGAAGAAAAAAAACCCAATTACAGTGACTCAAATATTATTGGCTCATCCTTACACGACAACTTTATTTTTGCTACGACACAAGAACTAGAGAGAAAATAAATCGACTGTGACTATAATCATATAGTCTAAGGTTACTAGTATACATGCTGTAAGTTTCAGCTTTCGAGTTGCTTTCGTTCTTGTTTTATTCACGAAACAATATAAATCTGTTAAAATTCTTATCTTTTTTTACAATCGAAGAAACAAAGTCTACGTATTACAGAACAAACTCGAAAGTAAATTTAGTCAAATAAAAAATTAGCAAAAATTTGAAGAATAAAGAACTTATAGACGATGTGCTATTTGATTGTATAAATTTTTTTGATTGAATCGAACAATCGAAACCAGAATATTTTTCGTAACATTGACATATTCCGAATTGAAAATAGGATGATGATTCACAAGTTCCGTGATTTGAACAATCATTATAGCAATAGATTGGATTGGTTAAATAATGATTTATTTTCTATTAATAAATCACCACTAATTTAATTGTATGTTTTTCATTGATTCGACTAGTAAATCGTTGATGTACAGCTTTATTATATTTAAATTTATATGGAATACCAATACTTGAAAAAGATGCAATTTTTGCTTCATTTTCAATGCCAATGCCTTCATTTTTTTATATAATTTATTTGATATACTGATGATTTCCTGATTCTTCAACATCAGCAGTATACGTACAACATGGCAGATGATTAATAGTCGAAATCAAATTATCCGATAGTTCAAGTCTATCAATCATAGCACGTGTTTCAATTGAATTTTGATACGAAAATAAATGTGATTGAATTTCAATTGGAAGAGAAATATCAACTTTATGATTTATCGATTGAAATAAATCTTCTAATGTGCTGATTGTTTTAGTTTTTGCAGCACAAGTTGTCGATAGTAAACAATCTAATTCCATATGTTCAGCTATATATTTTCGTGTACATATGACAATCACTTGTATAACAAACTGGACTACCATACAATGGATTATATCCCATGCCGATCTTATTGGAATTTTCAAGCCAATTAGGATTGAAACTATGTTTTGAATGATTCTTATGTGATCGAGATTTATTCTTTTTATCGGCACAGGAAACATATTTCAATGGATCGAGAAGTACTAGGACAAATAAAATGAAAGTATAAGCAGAGAAGAATATAAATATATTATCTAGAGTTTAGATAAGGACTTTCATTCTTTACCAAACTTTTAACATGCTCACATACATTGTAATTTTACTTTGTGGTATTAGTATTGAAGTATTTTGTCAAAATAATACGATCGTTTTTCAAAGTGGTGAATCAGGCTATTCATGTATTCGAATACCATCTCTTCTAACAACTTCAAAAGGAACATTATTAGCTTTTGGTGAAGGACGATTATTGACTTGTGCAGATGATACACAAAAGGATATTGTCTATAAACGAAGTACAAACAATGGACAAACATGGTCGGAATTGAAAATATTAGTTCGTGGAAATGCGAGTAGTGATAGTTTTAATCGTGTGGGCAATTTTGTACCTGTACAATTGAGATATAATCAAAGAATTCTAGTACCATTCACTAAAAATGATGTTTGGCTTATGCAATCATTTTCTGACGATGATGGTTTAACATTTTCAATACCGGAAATGATTGTTAATGTTACGAAACCTGAATGGAAATTTCTTATGTTAGGACCACCAAATGGACTTTTACTACGGTCCAATCGTGTAGTAGTTCCAGGTGCTTTTTCATTAGGTAATCCTTATGCAACATCAGACTTTGTCATGTTAAATGATCACAATGGTCAAGTAGATAAATGGTATCTCGGTGGAATAATTACTCTTGAAAATTATCATCCGAATGAATGTCAAGCAGTAGAATTATCGAAGAATAATTCAATATTTGTCAATTCTCGAACAGTTGATATAGTCAGAGTCGGTTCGTATAGTGACGATGGTGGATTGACTTTTAGTAGAAGTCAAGTATTGAAAACACTGACGGAACCAAGAGATGGCTGCGAAGGATCGACAATATATCATGAAAGTACACGTCATTTATTCTATTCAGGTTTAGCTGTTAATGGAAGTGCGCGAACAAATTTGACATTGTATGCAAGTGAAGATGAAGGTGAAAATTGGTCAGTTGTTAAATTAATCTATTCGGGACCATCAGCTTATTCTTCGCTCGCCATTTTGAGTGATCAATCTATTGGCATTCTATTTGAAGGTGGCCTAAAAAATCCATACGAATATTTCTTTTTTACAATAATCTATAATAAAATCTAGAACGAGAAAGAAATACGTCACAAATAATAATTTATTTTAGTATTTTAAGTGCTCATTCAAATATAACTGCAACATCTGGTATGCTTCGCTCTCTATAATTTTCAAATTATTTAGCAATCCATCAGTTAAATGAAAAAGAAAACGAGAAGAGAAATATTCGCGGAAAGTTAGTTGTCAATATGAATACTAATAGCAACGTAGTGCAATTTGAAGGGTAAAACTAATAAAAAAAAGACGAAATAAACTGTATTGATATTTACTAATGACTTTATAGATCAAAGGATAATGGTTCGACGAGTGGACTATTTCGTAAATATCTCATACGTATACTGATTATTATCGTAATTATCACAATTGGTCTCATTACATCCATTGTTTTCTTTATCCGATCAAATCGTAAGTTTTATTTAATGTAACTAATAATTGAAATGATCTGTTTTATAGATAATTCAGATTCAGTAAAAGTCACGGAAACAACATCA
>ERZ778027.3414-NODE-3414-length-16034-cov-4.969272_pt1 | contig 16034 bp, 32 predicted proteins | sample MGYA00375757_ERZ778027 | MGnify/ENA primary metagenome ERZ778027 (study PRJEB29350, sample SAMN05389817) | bioreactor metagenome | isolation source: Ammonium sulfate bioreactor | place: South Africa: University of Cape Town | collected 2014-02-18 ... | reverse complement strand
ACTTGGATGGATCGTTCAGGTCGTCCGGGTGAATGCCGCTCGATAGCAGCATGGTACGCCATTCAGGTCCGAGCTTCTCAAACTACACGAATGACCACACACGAAAACACACGAAAGCACACATTGGATCCAATGCATTGGTATCGAGAGCGATTGAGCGAGAGATTGCTGGTCAACCAACAGCAACGGCGGATGGGCACGTACGACGCCGCTATCGTGCTCTTTCGATAGTTGATGGTGTTGTTGGCTCGAAGACTCGACGCCTCGTGGGGTCAACTGGTTGTTCCAGCAGCATCCATCGTAATAGATGGTTAGAGATAGCAGCATCCATCCAGAGCGCCATGCCGTTAGCGACATCATCAGAAACATCATCGATATGATCGAGATCACGCAGGTTGCAACCAACGCGAGATCGATCGCATCCAACTCGTTCAAGGCATGTCTTGCTCCTCGATCGATTCTCGATCGATTCGAATGGATCTCTATCGCATGGATGGATGGATGGATGGCTGTTGTACCTTCTTGAGCTTCTTCTTGAGGTCGGAGAAGACGCCCTTGTCGCTCGCAGGCGCGTCGTTATTCAACGACTTGAGCGTCGGCAACGGACCATGACCCGTACTACTACTAGCTGCTGTCGGTGTTGTTGTTGTTGTAGCGGCTGTCGCGGCTGCAGTCGAAGTGGCGGCTGAGATTGTGGTCGAGGATTTGCCGGCTGCTCGCGCTACTGCTCAAGTATCCAAACGCGCGATACGATCAGATATCGCAACGACAACGAGCTCTCTCTCTCGGCCTGTGGTTCTATCTCTTGCAGGGGACTCCCTCGTAGGGTGTGGATGCGATGTGGTAGCATGTGGTGTCGGTACCAGAAGCCACGAGATCGTCTTGGAAGCGAAGGAGGTACACGTGCTTGGGTCCGCTCTTGACCAGCGGGAAGAGCGCCGACGGTATCGGAGGCACCAGCTCCTCCTGACCCGACTCGTTGCGTACGACGATGACGCTCGGTCGCTTACCGTCGAACAAGAAGGTCAACAGCGTCATGAAGCTCTTCTCGTCGCTACGTTGGCGCACACGGACTTGCTTGATCTCGCCCGTGATCGAGTCTTCGAGTTGTATCAGCTTCGACATGATGGCTCGAGGACGATAGAAGGACACACGCGCTCTCTCGCTCTCGCTCCACACGCAGTGGGGGGTTTGGAATGACTAGGGGTGTGTCTCGATGGGGTATAGAGTGGTACTCGAGAGCTACGAGAGAAGGAGTGTGTGGCTGACTGATGTGCTGCTGCTGCTGCTGCTGCGAGCGGGAGAGCGAAGGAATGAAGCTCGGCTGAGCGAGTGCTGCTTCCATCTTCAAATCCAATCCAGTCCAATCCAATCCATCATTCATTAAAACAAAATACAACTCATCAAGGTGGTTGAGGAGGGTGGCGATGGTGGCGGTGGTGGTGGTGGTGATGGCTGAAGAGGTGGTTGGTTGGTCATATGTATGGCCTCGATACGGGGTCAACCAAGTGTGCATATGAGATAACAATACTACTGAACGAGCCTCGCGGCGTACTGGCGAGCCGCCTCATTCATCGTCGCTGCTGCTGTCGTCGGTGCGGATGTTGGCGAAGCGAGCCTTGAGTGCGTCGCCAATGTTCATGGGTGCCGGCGCTGGTGCCTTGCCACCACCGCCGCCGCCGCCGCCGCTCTTGGACTTGGAGGCGGCAGGCGACGGCTGCTTGTGCTTGTCGACCTTCTTGAGCGCCTTGCCCATTCGAATCGACTCGAGCAGCGCATTGCGGCCTTGTTGCGGCTGTGGCACTGATGGACGGCAGAATGGGCGTAAGTGAGTGGGAAGCCGAGATTCGCAGCAATGCAAGAGAGCGTACGCTGGACGTTGGCAGGAGGAGGCGGCGGCGGGACAGGTGGCGCGGGAGGCGGAGGCGGAGGCGGCGGACCTCCGCCCGAAATGGGCGCCGTCGAGACGGGCGGCAGCTGTGTGCTGGAGTGCGACTTGGTGGAGGGCGCTCGAGGCGAGATTGGTGGCGAGGCAGGCGTGACAGTGGAGCGAGTGCTGCTGCCACTGGAGGGCGAAGTGGTCGCAGAGACCGATGGAGCGCCTGCGAGTGCTGCAGCACCAGCGGTGTTGACCGAGGCCGTGGCGGTGGAGCTTGGCCGCGTGACCGATGCCACGGTGTTGGCCTTGACGACAGTGCGGCGCGGCGACACGGTGCGCTGCACGGCAGCCGATGACTTGCGCTGCGCCGAGCTGGCACTGGCTCGCGGCGACACGATCGGGCTCTTGGCTCCCGAGCCGTCGTCTTCCTCGTTGTCTTCGGCCGGCGCTTGCGGCGGCGTGCGAATGTCTTGCAGCATGGTCGGGATAGTGGCGGCAACCTCTTGCAGAAACTCGCGAGCGCGCTTCTTGAGCTTCAACTGTGGGCACACACGCAAGCAAGGCGCAATCAGTACAACGCGGCGACCAGCAGCAAGCTGCTCCTGCTGGCCAGCGGCTGTGAGTGTATCGTACCGGCTGCACCTCGGGCAAGGTGAAATCGGCCTGCGAGAAGACCGGGAACTTGAGGAGGTCGCTGATGGTCGGCGGCGAGGCGTCGGGCGCCGGCTCGAAGATGCACTTGAGCACCTCGTAGAATGGCTTCGGGCACGTGGCAGGAATGGGCGCGATGCCTCCCGTTCGCGAGGTCGGCTCTACGAGGCGTGAGTGAGCGAGTGAGTGAGCGAGGCCGGTGCTGGTCAACGCGTGGCGTCATGAGTGCGCGGCACGTACTCGAAACGCCAAGAGCCAACTCGTACAGCAAGTGTCCGAAGCACTCGACCTCGGGCTTGGCATTCGACTCGAGAAAGTAGAACGGCGCCACTCCGAGCAACGTGTTCTCGACCTCCGACAGCCTGAACCGATCGAGTTGCACATGGAATGAGCGCTGCGGTGCGCAAGCCTCGGCATGGATGAGCGTGTACGTACATGCAGACTTTCTTGTCGTTGAGGATCACGTTGCCCGAGTGCAGGTGAGGGTACGGGAAGCCAATGTGCTCGAGGTACGACAGAGCCTCAAGCACCTGACGGCCGTAGAGCGCAATCTCCTTGGCGCCGAGTGCTCGTCCGCCTGATTTGTACTTGTAGTCGTACGTGTACCGCGGCGTGCTCTGTTGATGCAGTAGTGAGCGACCGATTGAGAGAACGAACGAGCGAACGAGCGAACAAGACGTACGCGATAGACTTGATCGCGCAAGCTGCCCTTGCTCTCGTATCGGCGCACGGTGACGGCCTTGCCTTGCTCGATCATGTACTCGCAACGACTCACGGGCATGATCAACGGGTGCTGCAGATTGGTGAGAATCCACTTGAAGAAGCGCGAGCCGACGTCGGACGAGAGTGACACGGGCGCTCGAGCGCCATTGACGATCGAGATCAGCGCTTGATACTTGCTGCCGTTCTCCTCGACATCCAGCATCGCGTACGCCTTGACGTTTGGTCGGCGCCATCCTGTCGAACGAGAGATTGTGAGCAGAGGTGAGCAGGAGTGAGCCGGAGTGAGCAGGAGTGAACCGCTGGCTCATGTGTGGAAGGAACGTACCGATGCCCTCGAGCGCCTTGTTGAACGACAGGCCTGGATGCGAGCGAATGTAGAACTGCGCTGTCAAGATCTCCTCGTCTGCAAGTAGTAGCGATTGATTCGAGTACGAGATACGAGGCGCCAGTCATGATCGTGTGGATCATATCGATGGAGAGTCATCGCATCATCATCAATCAGCAGCAGCAGCATCAAGTATTAAACATCAATCACTCAAGCGCGAACTATCAATCATCAACCATCCATCTCGAGCTCCAGCCCGCTTCCTATCCAGCTCTCTCTGGATCGAGACAACAAACGGTGATAGCAGTGCGCCTACGGGCCTCGAGCATCGGGGCGTACCAAAGTCCTTGGAGGGAGCGGTGCCCTCGGTCTTGCTGCGCTCGCTCAGGCTGCTGTAGCAGTGCAGGCACACTCGCTGCTTGCCGACGTACTCGAACTCGGGTGGCAGGTCGATGTAGTAGTTCGAGCAGTTGAAACAAAAGATACATCCGCACGCTGGTGGTATCGGGCAGTGGTTAGTATTGGTCGAATCAGTCAGGCAAGCGAGCGAGCGAGCGAGAGTGATCGATATGATGATCAATGTGCGAGTGAGATAGATATCTAGATACCTCGACAGTGGTGCTGTTGGATCATATGCCACCGCCGACACGAGACAACGAATCACAGGCAATCGTTAGCTTGTGTTCCATGAGCTTCTCGACGATGGCAAGCTTGCCCGATATCGCGATACGATCAAGCGAGCAAACGAGCGAGCGAGGGAGCGAGATACATGATCGTACCCTTCGAAGCCACATCGAGAAGGCCGACAGACACGCCTTGCATTCGAGCGCCTCGGCATCTGGCACCCAGGTAGGTCGTGCAGACAAGGATCCTTTGGCATTCGGATCAACGAATTCACCGCGTGCCGCGTCCCACACGACGGAATCCATGGCGCACACACGAGAGATAGAGATATCGAGTGCAGATATTCGAGAGCGAGCGAGAGAGATAATTCGAGTGATATCAAGCTCGATCACAAGAACTCGAATATTCTCGAGGTAGTGTCGGAGGTATAGGACTTGGCACTCGGGTTTGGTTTCGTTGGTTGGGCCTCAGGATACCCAATCCAAGCGCGCGAGAGAGATCGAGTGTGTACGATCGTGTGTTGGTGTTGTTGAGGCGAAGAGGGAGATGAGAGAGTGCTCGAGTACCGAAGCGAAAACGCGAACAAACGAAGTCGCACACCGAAGAAGAAAATCGAAACCGAAAAAACCGTAGCGAGTGCGGAGAGTGGCTCAGACGCGACTTCTGTCAGCAATTGTCGTGTCGCTGCTTTTTATTGCTCGTTCGAGCTTCTGCGTCGAGCTCAGTGTTCCCGCCACTTTGGTGCATCATTCGTTTCTTTGCTCGCTCGCGCACGCATCCACTCTCCTCTCTCGGCGCTCTCATCACACTCTCTCGACCTCGAGAGGTCCAACTCTGATATCCCATCTATCTAGCTATCTATCCACCACACCATGGCGTCGGCAGGTGTCCCCACAAGCGACGCCACCACCACTCCCACGGTCGCCAACACACCTGACGCCGCCACACCAACCGACTGGCGCACTCGCTTGTTCGAGCTGTTCGAGAAGCAACAACGCGAGATCCAGGAGCTGCTCTTCTCGCTCAATCCCGTACAATCGGCCGAGGTCGTGCATTGGCAACGCGAGTACAGCAAGCTCCAAGCCAAGAACGCCATTCTCGAGCACGAGCTCTCGGTGTTGAAGGAGCAGCTCGAGATCGTACTCGCGTCGGCTCGCACGCAGCAAGTGCAGCAGGCGCAGCAACACCAAGACCAACTCAAGCAACTCGCGAACCAGGTTCGACCGACACCATGAACCAACGAGAGAGCGAGAGAGGAGCTTGCTGTCATTCTCATCGCTTGTGTGTGTGTGTGTTACAGAGCAATCGGCCCGTTGCGTATGGACCTTCGTTGCGCGAGATGATCGATGCGGCGCTCCGACTTCAACGGTGGTATCGCCGTGTACGAAGCCAACATCGCTGGCACAACCTCGGTACGTAGTCGTAACTGCTGGGTGGCTTCGTTCCGTGATCCACGCGAGACTCACTCGTTGGTACAGTCAAGCAATACAGCCATCTGCCGTGTGCCGTACCGATCAAGCAACGTAACGCCGTTGCCCGCGAGGTGCTCACGTCCGAGGAGACCTACGTTCGCTCGCTCAACGTCATCATCGCCGTACGTCGTCGCGTTGGCCATGTCGATGATGTAGAGATGATGGCTCACTCGTTCTGGTTCTCTCGCTCTCGTTCAATGGCATAGAAATTCATGATTCCGCTCGAGAGCGACTTGGTGAGCGGTGTGCAGATGAGCAAGGCCGAGATCAAGGACCTCTTCTCGCCGGTGCTGTTCGATATCTTCAACGTCAATCAGCCACTCCTTCGGTACGCTCCTCAAATACCATCGATCTACTCCTCGCAGACAGACATAGAGAGAGAACGAGCGGGGAGAATCTCACTTGCTCGAATCGAATCAGTGAGCTCGAGGTGCAATACGAGCATTGGCCAAGCAAGCCGTACCAGATCGGACCGTTGCTCAACAAGGCCGTGTCGACCTTCAAGTGCTACAGTGACTACGCCGCCAACTGGCCCAAGTCGCTCATGGTGCTCGGTCGCTGGCGACAGAAGGCGCCGTTCGTCGAGTGGCTCGCGAGTCTGCGCGACGATCCGGTGGTCGGCCGCCAGAGCATCGACGATCTCTTGGCGCTGCCGTTCGATCGCATCTCGCGCTACGCCTCGATGCTCGACGACCTGTTGCGCCTCACCGAGGACGACCATCCCGAGTACGACGGCTTGGCGCTCGCACTCTCCAAGATGAAGGCCTTCGCCGAGTCGTTCTACGACCTCAAGCGCAAGGTACGCCGCCGAGATGATGTGATGCGCCAGCGATCGCTGGATGATTGGCGTTGGTTCTCTCACTCACGATGCGGCGATTCGGTGCAGTTCGAGTATATGGCCCTCGTGTACCAAACGCAGACCAAAATCGCCAACGCACCGAACCTCGTCAAGCCGCACCGTCGACTCATTCGAGAGGGCGAGCTGATGGAGTTGCTCACCAATGAGTTTGGCGCTCGCTCTGGTGCACTCCGGTACGAGCCGCATCGTGCTCTCGTGCTCTTGTTCGTGCTCGTGCTCACATTGACAAACGAACGATTGGCAGAACCGTATACTTGTTCTCGGACCTGCTGTTGGTTGCCATGCCCGACAAGGCCAAGAGCTGCAAGACGTTGTTGCCGCTCCACGGTGCTTCGATTCACCAGGACGTCGAGGGTCCACCCGAGTACTTGATCGGCTTCTCGGTGCACAGCGGCTCTCACAAGGTGACGCTCGAGTTCAGCACCAAGGAGCTCAAGGAGAGCTGGCTCAAGGACATCTCGACCGAGATTGCGCGTCTGACTGATAGCGAGCGAGTGGTACGCGGCACCCCTTGCTCTCGCCGAGAGCACTCGCGCAATCGGTCACTCACGTTCGCCCTGTGGGGGTGTGTAGTTCCCGTACAAGTCGAGCGTGATCCAGAAGCGCATGAACATCTCGCATCGGTGGTGTCGGCGAACGTGCTTCGTCGAGAGCGGCCTGTTCCACGTCGTGTCCGAGTCGACCGGCATCTCGTCGGTGATCCTGCCGCTGGCCGAGTGTTCGATCTCGGTCAGCGAGAAGCCGGTCTTTGGGCAGAGCTTCGCCTTCAGTCTGCGCCATCCCAACGAGCACACGCCGCCGTTGGTGCTCACGACCAAGACACCGAACGAACTTCGCGAGTGGATCCAGTTCTTGCAGCTGGCACGCAAGCAGGCGCTCTCGATGCCGCAGCTGTCATCGATCGGCTCGCAGCCAGTGTCGTTCCTCTCTGCCGCGCCGCCATCGACCGTCGCCGCCATCGCCGCTGCCAATGGCCCCTCGGCATCGAAGCCCGCGACCGCGACCGCCACGCCCGCCACCAACGGCACCACGAGCAACGGTTCGACGCCAGCGACCGGCTCGACGACGAGCTTGCCTGGCTCTGCAAGCTCCACCGCCTCTGCCACCGCCGCTTCGGCTCCAGTCGTCGTAACTCCGGCTGCAGCAGCGTCCACAGTTGGCGCACCAGCGTCTTCTGCTCTCCCGACCTCTGCCTCCACGCCAGCCACGGTCGAGGCCAGCTCCGCAGAGCACACCAAGCGAGACGCCGAGCCTGCCACTGCAGCTGTGCAGCCAGCAACCGCAGCCACCGGGGCTGGTACGGTGTTCAACACGGCGCCCGAGTCGACTGGCACGTTGTACCGCGCTCATGTGTCGTTGCCCCCGAAGAGTGCCACTGTGGCCCCGACTTCGGCTGCCGCCGCTCCCAAGACCTCCACTGCAGCCTCAGCTTCGGCTGCAACCGCTGCTGCTGCTCCAAAGACCTCCACTGTAGCCCCAGCTTCGGCTGCAACAACTGCTGTCAAGCAATCACCAAGTGCCACGCCATTGGTTGCTCCGGCGGCGGTGTCATCAGCGGCTGCGACCGCGACTCCGGCAAGTGGATCAGCAGCGAATGGCGGCACGGGCAAGACGACCAACGCCGCTTCGAGCACGCCAGCGGCTCAAGCAGCAGCCTCGGCAACACCCAGCAACAACGGCGGCAGCAAGGACGTTTGGGTTGAGTACACGACTGACTCCGGCATTCCGTACTATTACAACGCCGTTACCAAGGAGTCTCGTTGGCTCAAGCCGACGTAAGGAGCAGACAACAGCAGCAACATACATATCAGCGTCAACATCAGCGTTATCAATAATCCACAGTGTTGATTGTAATTAGAAGTTATCATAAATGGTTGGATTTCGTTTCGAGAACGTGAGATAGATAGATAGATAGATAGGTTGGCAGATAGATAATAATGCGGTTGATTGGTCGGTCGAGAGATGGAGAGATAGATAGGTAGATCACGATAGATAGAGAAGACAGGAACGACAAAGCATATTCTTTCTTATGAGGCACGTAGAACTACAATAGATGGGGCGCTGGCGCAGCCGGTGATCGGTGAGCATCTCTCACTCACTCGGCCGTCTCGTCGTGCTGCTCGTCCTCGGTCGCAACGAGAACCGGAACGGCGATCGCGGTCGAGGCCGGCGGTGGCTCTTGGTCGGCGTCGTACGACGAGTCCCTAGCGGCGATCGCCGGAGCGCTGACGCTCAGTTGCACGTCGCCATCGCCCGAGGAGCCGAGTGATTGCGTCAAGGGCGAGCGCTTGGTCGGCTCGGCGGCACCCGGCGGAGCGAGGAAGCCGCCGAGCGTCGCGTTGGGCATCGAGTTGGTCTTGGCGAGCGGCGACACCGAGAGGCTCATGGAGCGCGGGCGCGACATGCGCATGCTCTTGCGTCGGTTCTGCGGCGTCAGAGGGCGGTCCTTAGTGAGATGCACGAGTTTGCCAGGCTCTTGCTCATCGGCGCCTTCGGAGGCCGAGCGAGCAGGATCGGGCTCGGGCTCATCGACCGGCGGAGCGGGCTTGCGGCCGAGACTCGGAGGCGGGCCCATGCCGGGCAGCATCAAGCCACCGCCGAGCATGTTGCCGAGGCGCGCCGCCATGGCGTTCTTCTTCTCGTCGGCAAAGCCGCCGCCACCGCGACCAGCAGCCATGGCCTCCTTGGAGAATGGCGACGGGCCGCTGGTGTACATGCTCTGCGCACGGCGACGCGACGCCATCATGTCCGACGGGTCGGAAGAGGCCAGATCGCCTCCCAGCGCACCGCCAGGGAAGAGCTTGTTGCCCAGAGCCGAAACCTTGCCTGGTTGGCGTGCAGGTGTCGGTGATGCGGCAGGCGACGACGAGGCAGCAGCAGCAGGAGCGGGAGCGTCTGCCTTGGAGTCGGAAGCATCTGGGGCGCTCGGTGGTGGCGCGCTGTCGGCAGGCGTAGCCGTAGGTCGAGGGCGAGCTCCCGGAGGCGCGAGGGTCGACGGCGAAGCGGCGCCAGGAGGCGCAAGAGAGCCTCGGCCTCGGCCTGCAGCTACGCCAGCGCCTCGACCGCGGGCAGAAGGTGTAGTAGGGCTTGATGGCGATGCGGCACCGGCAGCCTCGGCCTTGGCTCGCAGGGCAGCAATGCCACCTCCACCAGTCGAAGGTGATGCGGCACCAGCAGCGGGCGATGCAGCACCGGCAGCAGGTGCGGCACCGGCAGCCTCGGCCTTGGCTCGCAGGGCAGCAATGCCACCTCCACCAGTCGAAGGTGATGCGGCACCAGCAGCGGGCGATGCAGCACTAGCACCAGCAGCAGCAGCCTCGGCCTTGGCTCGCAAAGCAGCGATGCCGCCTCCACCAGGAGCAGCACCAGGCGCCGCGCCGCGTCCACGACCTCGAGGAGCAGCTCCTCCTCGTGTTGCTGCTGCGCCGGCTGGTGTGCTCGCAGGAGCCGCAGCGGCAGGAGCTGCAGTCTCTGCAACTGGCTCTGCAGCAGGTGCTACAGGCTCCTCGGCGGCAGGTGTAGCAGCAGCAGCAGGAGCAGGAGCAGGCTCCTCGGCAGCAGGGGCGGGCGCTGCGTCGACAGCGGCTGTCGGTTCGGGCACGGCCTCGGCCTTCGCAGCAGGTACCGGCGACGCAGGCACGGTGGGCGGCGAGGCTGGCGTCGGAGCGTTCGAGATCGAAGCGCCGCGGCCTCGACCAGCAGGACCACCGCGCGGTGCTCCTCGACGGCGTGCAGCACCAGGCGGCGCGGCAGCTGGCGCAGCAGCAGCAGCAGCATCGACCTTGGGCTGCAAGAACGGGCTCGCGATTCGACCAGCCGATCGCGGGCTGAGCGGAGCAGCAGCCGGCGCAGCGGTTTCGACCTTGGGCTGCAGGAATGGGCTCGAGATTCGACTGGCCGATCGTGGGCTGAGCGGAGCAGAAGCAGCCGGCGCAGCAGCAGCGGCGTCGCTCTTGGGCTGCAGGAACGGGCTCGAGATTCGACCGGCCGAGCGCGGGCTGGTTGGTGCCGCACTGCCAGCCCCGCTGCCGGCGCTGTTGGTCGGCAACGGGATCTTCAGGTTCAGACCGCTACCGCCAGCGGGTGCAGCAGGAGTCGATGCAGCACTTGCGGCTGCTGTCGATGGTGCTGATGATGATGCTGCTGCTGCTGATGTGGCAGCACCGCCGCGAGCAGCGCCTCGCACAGCAGAGCCAGCGCCTCGCGCAGCAGCAGGCGACGACGGGCCACCGCCTCCTCGAGCAGGCGCGGCACCATTCGGTCCTCCACCTCGAGCCGCCGTCGTGGAGGCTCCAGCAGTAGCACCACCACCACCACCACCAGCAGCACTAGCGCCACCGCGAGCGGCGCCAGGCGACGCAGGGCCGCCACCGCGAGCACCTCGAGCAGCGCCAGCCGTCGCGCCGCCTCGTGCAGCCGACGGAGGAGTGCTCTCACCGGCTTGCAAGAAGGGGCTGGTCACGAGCTTGCGAGGTGCTGGCGAGCCACCAGCACTAGCAGCACCAGCCGCCGGTGCCGCGCCGCTCGAACCAGCGGTCGAGAGCGACGGCGGCGCGCTGGCGGGCTTCTTGTCTTGTTGGAGGAACGGGTTGCCCGAGAGCTTGCTCATGTCGTGAGCGGCGACGAGCGATACACGGGCTCCCACGCACACGAGGAACACAAAAGGAACACAGGCGCAGCAGCAGCAGCAGCAGCAAAGTGAGAGTGTGAGAGAGTGTGAGAGGCGCGCTCAGCAGCAGCAGCGATAATGAATGGTGCTGATGGTGGTGATGCAGCGGCAGCAAGCAAAGAGCACTGCGCTCGTCGACATCGACCATCGACCACCTTGCGTGTGCGGCACGTGAGGCCTGAGCGACCCAAACCAATGGCACGGTGCTCGAGAGTACGGCCACTACGTACCGAAGGCCTCAGCGTGGGGGCTCGGGTTGGTGCTCCGCAACACCTCTTGCCTATCCTCCCTCTCCTCTCCACTGGGCGCACGTGAATATCCGAGCAGGAGGCCCGAACAGCCGGCTCGACCAACCCTAACCCAACTCTCGCTGTCGCTCAGCCGACCCGCCACTCTTGACCACGGATCCTACATCTTACGGGAGCGGTATCCGCCAGTCGATCAACCGCTCCCCCTCCCCTCCGAGTTGGGACAGAGAGACAGAGAGAGAGCCAGGGGCAGAGGCGGCAGATATCCATCCAGCAGCGGCCTCCGATCGATCGGCAGAGGCAAGCAACCAACGATCGATCGAAGCATCTCTCTTTCTCTCTTTTGCTCTCTCAGAGCCTCAGCAGTCTCTCTCTCCCTCTCATTCGCCATTCGTTCCCTCGCCTCCTGCCGCGCGCTGCTCTCCCCCTCTCGTGTGGTGGCCATCTATTCCCACTCCCTCCCTCCCTCTCTCGCGCGGATAACCTCGGGTCGTTGCGTGTGCGCTCGCGTGTGTGTGCCGTCGGCCTCCCTCGCACCCCCTCCACCGCACCACACCACCATGGCCGAACCACCGGTCGTGAACGTCAAGACCCTCCTGAGCCGCTTCGAGGCCAAGCCGAACGATGCGGCGCCGTCGTCATCATCCGGCGCCCCCGGCACGCCGTCCAAGTCTCCCGGTGGCGCCATCAAGCGACGACCGCAATCGATGGTCGGTACGTCGTCGTCGGCGATCACCCACGCACACCACGACGACGATGTGGCGTCGCCATCGGCCGCGTCGCCCGCGTCGCCCTCGCCCAGCGGCGGCAGCAGCGGCGGTGCGAGCAGCCTGCTGTCGGCCGGTGGCTCGCGCAAGTTCATCAAGGTCGAGTTCCAGAGCGAGCAGACCTTCAAGACCATCGTCATTGCGCCCGAGACCACGGCCGCCGAGGCCATCAACATGTTGTTCCAGAAGGTACCGCGACCGCGATCGCGCCCGATCGCGTTCGCTCGCGCCCATGTACTCACCTACGCGCTCGCTCTCTCGTGTGTGTCGTCTTCGTCATCGTCGATGTAGGTCGTCAAGGGCTTCTCGAAGGAGGAGCAGGCGAAGCTCACCGGCAAGTACAAGGGCTGGGTGCTGTCGGTGCCGCCGTCGCACCGCGAGCTGAACGACACCGACCTCATCATGCAGTACCTCCAGGACCCGCCGCCGAGCTCCGACACGGCGAGCAAGAGCGGTAGCGGCGGCGGTAGCGCCATGCCGGTGCTCCAGTTCAAGCCGGGGCCCAACGCCACCCCGGGCGCCACGGCCGCGTCGTCGTCATCATCCGGCTCGTCGGGTTCGTCGGCGTCGTCCGGCTCGTCGTCGGGCGCCTCGTCGTCGTCGGGCTCGTCATCGTCGGGCTCGTTCACCATCTCGGAGCCGGTGTTCATCAAGAAGGACTCGGGCGCGAGCACGAGCGCGCAGCAGAGCACCAAGGTGGTCGAGATGCTGGCGCTGCAGTGCAACCAGCTCGCGGCCGACAACGAGCGCCTGCGCAAGAAGCTCGAGCGCACGCGTGGCCGCGGCGGCGCCAAGAACAAGCTCCAGGTCGATCTCAACAACATTGAGGTGCAGGAGAAGCTGGCGTCGATCGGCGGCAGCATGGCGGCCGTCTACGGCGTCTACGTCGATGGCTGGCTGTGCGCCATGAAGGAGATCTTCATCGAGAACCCCGAGGACGCCTCGGCGGTCGAGAACGAGATCAACCTCGTCGAGGACCTTCCTGCGCACCCGAACCTCGTCAGGTACCGCGACTCGCATCGCTCACTCAGCGTCAGATAGTCTCTCTCGATCTCTCGCTTACTTGTTGTATGCTAGATACTTTTTCCACCATCGCTCCGATCGTCATCTGCGCTTGTTCATGACGAAATACGCCGGAACACTGAGCAACTTCATCGAGAAGCGTCGAGCACAGAACTGCGGCGGCTTCGCGCCCGCCGATCTCAAACGCTTCATACTCGATATCGCGCGCGGTTTGCAGTTCCTACACTCGAACAAGATCATTCATCGAGGTACGCGTGCAGAGGAGCACCACGACGAAGACCATCATCGTTTCCATTTGGTGAGTGGCCGCTGACCATGGATGATGGATGGCGTCCTCGACACAGACCTGAAGGCTGAGAACATCTTCGTCACGATCAACGAGCACAAGGAGATTGCGCGATGCGCTGTCGGCGACTTTGATACGGCCAAGAAGCTGAACAAGGACACGGTTGCACGCACTTGCATCGGTACTCCGTCGTTCATTGCTCCTGAGGTCTTGACGGCGCGAGAGCGTGCTGGTGACTACAACTTTAAGGCCGATGGTATGGCTACTCTCGATCCACTCCACTCGCAATCCCAGCAAGCTGACATCATTAACACCAAACTAACTCTCTCTCGTGCTCGCTCTCTCTCTCTCGTTAGTGTATTCGTATGGAATGATCATCTACGAATGTCTGACGCTCAAGCAACCGTACGACGGCATCCCACCATTGCAAATCTCGATGAAGATCGTCGCCGGCGAGCGACCCGAGCTGCCCGAGCTGCCTGACGACTACCAGCCATTCGTCGACTTGCATCTGCGTTGTACCGAGATGGAACCCGAAGACCGACCGACCGTGGCTGCCATCATCAAGGAGCTCGAGGCCCTCGAAGTGTAGCATGTCGATTACGATGGTCGACGTTGTCGGTATCAGTATCATCAACACAAACAGCAGCGGCGGCGGCATCACCAATGCACCACTTCCACATCAACAACGCTTGTGGAATCGCCGCTCTCACACTCTCACTCTATCTCCCTCTATCTATCTATCTAGTATTCTCGTACGTCTTTATCTCGTCGGCAGCCATGTCTGCCTCATATGTGTTGTGGTGACTCTCGAGTATTGTATAGTAGCAGTAGCAGCTCGGTAGCGCAGTAGTTCCACCATCATCGTCATCATTCGTTAGCATTCGTTAGCATATCGGTTGCAGTACCTATACTCTGTCATCAACCACGAAGAAGCAGCATCATCAACAACAACAACATCACCGTTATCAGCTACAGTACCTGCTGCGCACACACACATTCGTTCTCTCTCTATCTCTCGATCGCGATTGTTCTTGGTATATCAGGTAAACCTCATCATGTATTTGACGCGCCATCACGTGACAATTCGATTGCATTGCTTGCTGGCCCTCTCTCCATCGCCCACGCTCTCACTTGCGGTGGCGCGTGGTGGCGCTGACGAGTGGTCAAGAACCTTGGTGGTGCCGCAAGGATGCTGGCACAATCCAGCAGCGCTCCTCGTGGTATCACGCGCGGCGTGTCATGGCGTCGAGGCATGAAGCTGCTGGCGCTCTCGCTCGCGGTCTTGTCGATCGTGACGACGGCGGCCTTGTACGCGTCGTACAGCTCGTTGGTGCTTCTCGAGCCTGCAACCATGAACGAAGAATGGGCGCAAGCGAGCCTCGTCGAGCATGATGAGGCGGCGGCGGTGGCCGAGTATCGATGGGTGTTTGCGTTGGGCTCGTGCCGCGATCACGACGAGCAAGGAGCGTCGGCAGCATCGTCGGCATCGTTTGAATCGTCCGAGCTGCCAATTGCTGTCGAGCGCATCGGCAGCAGACTATGGAGCATCTCGGCCGACTACCGGCCTGATCGCCACACGATCGAGGTGTTGGGAGTGGCGGATCTCACAGTGCCACAGCGTCATTGGTGCGAGTTCGAGCTGCCGCGCTCCAATGGCATCGCCGACGAGGCGGAGGCGGAGCTCGGCGACCATGGCGCAGTGGCCGCCGAGATCATCGAAGGCACTCGCTTCCCGACGCAGGTACTGCTTCGAGATGTGGCCGGGCAGGCGATCTTGATCGTGTGCGAGATACCACACGCGTGGCGAGATGCATTCGATGAGTGTCGTCGCGGTGCGACCGACGAGCACTCGCGAGCGATCGACGTCTCGATGTCGATCGTCGATCTGTCGGATCGCGACGCCCAGCCGCAGCAACTGATGGGCTTCGCACTCCATGGACCGAGAGTTCCCGAGGAGCAGCGAGCGGATCGCGCACATGCTTGCGTGCTCGTGTCCTCGGGCATGGCGAGCTATCGCGGCGTCGGCACCATTCCGCTGGCGTCGCTGCTGGCCGAATGGATCGCGTACCACACGTCGGTGCTCGATGTGGCACACGTGACAGTGTACACTTTGTTCGATGCCAAAGACGAGAGCAATGCCGACGTGTCCTGGGCTCTCGAACGCATGCAACGATCGGGCTTGGTGAGCGTCATCGATTGGCGCCCCGTGGCACAGGGCACTCCGGCGCGCAACCAGGCGCAGGTGGCACAACTCAACCACTGCCTGATGGCCAATCGACCCTACGCACGCTACTTGCTCACGCTCGACATGGACGAGTTCCTGGCGCTGAACTGCTCGATGGCTGCTCGATACCAACCTACGATGCCAAGCACCAACGACAACGACAACGACAACGACGATGAAGTGTGCACGGCCTCACGATGGGCACGCATCAACCACATGGCCGAGCGCTCGGCTGCCGCGTGCTTCCCGAGATACCGCTTCCACATCGTGCCCGGCGTCGA
>ERZ778027.3412-NODE-3412-length-16040-cov-14.212887_pt1 | contig 16040 bp, 17 predicted proteins | sample MGYA00375757_ERZ778027 | MGnify/ENA primary metagenome ERZ778027 (study PRJEB29350, sample SAMN05389817) | bioreactor metagenome | isolation source: Ammonium sulfate bioreactor | place: South Africa: University of Cape Town | collected 2014-02-18 ... | reverse complement strand
TTCATACAATAATAAACGACTTGTCGCTCATTTTTTGCTTCTTTATCTGCTGAAACGCGTAAACAATCATGTTGTAATACTTGATCACTGTTTTCAACTGCATCTGTATAATAAAGATTTATCTGTGGTATTGCTGCAATGAAACGTAGAAGAAGAAACAAGAACAAACAGTTCTTTGTGAACATTTTCTGTGAAGAAAATGATTATCAAATCGAAGTCTATTTCTTTCTAGAAATTTATCTATCCGTATGTGTAACTCACGTCAATGATTTTATTCTAATAAATATACTTTGTAATTATTTATAAGCGAATTAATATTTGACATTTCTAAATCAATCTTTTACGCGTTGTTCCGAACTTGATAAAATGATATTCAATTTACTTTTTATGCATATGTCATATAATTTTATTTGAAAACAGGTGTTTTTGTGTAGATCGTTTTAATTCAAGAACGAAGCTGAAGCTAATAAACATTTCTATTTTTTTTTTCTATTTTTCTGCGACAAATACAATTGAAAGACTTGTATTGTTCGAAGAAAATGCTCTTTTTGAAAATTTGTTGTATAATTGTTAACCTTTTCCAGCCGACTACCAGAATACAAATAGTAAAACAATCTGTTTATAAATTTGCATTGTGTCCAGTTGATGAAGATAAGAGAATTTTACTTTTCAAAAGTAAAAGTTGCTTTCTATACAGAATGTAGTGATGTATCCATTGGAATACATCCGGTCACTATGAATCAAAATTTATTTCTCAAACTTACATAAATACTCATTGATTATTCTCAAGATTTTCTTACAGAGTACTTATTAGCAAACGTGAGTTAGACAAATCTAGTGGATATTTAAGGTTAATTTCAGCATTTATTGAATTTAATAATGAGCTATCTCGTTCTATCAGCCATAGTGCTTGTGAAATATTAATAATAAAAGCATCAGATTTCTTTGTGAGACTTCTATTTTGAAATGAAGATGCTGAGAGACAGAGACCTATTATTTACTATTGATAAGTCAATAAGTTGAAAAATGTGAAAAAGATCATTGTTGTTTTTTTCCATCGATTTGACGGTAGAACAGATAGGGATGAGAAACAGCTGATTTAAATTTTTTGATAACTATGAAAAACAATTCTCTCTAGAGAGCAAATTAATTTAAATATAAGAACAATTTAATTGGTTTTACGTGTAGTGAAGATAAGAATATCAATTAAATCAATTCTCCTATCCAAATAGGATCCACATCGGTGATAATCAATATCGGAGACCTTTTCATTCCTGATCCAACGAAATCTCAAGTAAAGACAAGGAAAAAAACATAGAATTTAATCATCGAATTCCAACGATGTAGTATATAAATGAGATTTAAGAAATGGCAATGGGCCTTTTTCAACAAAAATAGTCAGTGATTCATTAGTAATTACAGCAAAAGACATACGTATATCGTCTATTTTTATACCTTTGAAATTATGTCAATGAGCGGGCGGATGGGAGAAAAAAAAGATCAATAATCAACTAGGTGAGAAAAACTACGCTTCATTGCTCATGTTTTTCTCCTGACATTAAATTTACATATATATATATATACATAAGCAAAAACATTATCGAAAGCAAAACAACAATATGCTGCTTCGATTTGCTCGAGATTTAACACCACAACAAATATGGTATTTGGGAATCGGAAGTTTCCCAGCAATTCTTTTTGCTACTCTTTATTTGGGTCAAATACGTATGCAATTGTATTCAAATAATATATTTGATCCCTATTATGAAGTCAATCAAAGTTATCCTGTATTAAACACACAATGCACGAAAAAATATTTAACATATCGTTCAATTGATGGTCGATGTAATAATATCGAAGTACTATCGATGGGAATGTGTAAAAATCGATTTGGTAGAAATACAAATATAACTATTAAACAAGTACTAGCTAATTCGAATAAGATTTTATATCCAAATCCGATTAAATTAAATAATCTAATGAAAAGAAAAAATGGAAAATTTATCGAATCTCCAAATATAAATTTATTAGCTGCTGCATGGATACAATTTCAAACTCATGATTGGTTTTTACATAGTACAGATAATAATGCACAACCAATTCAAGTTCCCAATTTAAATAATAAAGGAATTTATTTAAAAATTCAACCAACATTAAGAGATTCAAAAGGTTTTACATATAATGATGCGACACATTGGTGGGATGCGAGTATGATCTATGGATCAAATAGTGAACAACAGAAAAAAGTACGAACATTTAAAAATGGAAAATTAGTTGTTAATCGTCTGGACAAAACAACAGGTTTACCAATAACAGCAGTTACGAATAATTGGTGGATTGGTTTGTCATTAATGCATCATTTATTTATTGCTGAACATAATTATTTAGCTGGAACTTTAGCGAAAAAATATCCTAAATGGAATGATGAAGATATATATCAACATACGCGTTTAATTCTAGCTGCTATTCTAGCTAAAATTCATACTGTCGAATGGACACCAACTATTTTGAAAAGTCCTGTTCTTAATGCTGGAATGAATATTAATTGGTATGGTATCTCTCATGTTTTCAATTATACTATTGAACAATTCAAACAATTCGGCGTACCTGACGCAGCTCTACCGGTCTTAGCAGCCGTACAAAAAGGTGTTGGTGGTGCGAGAAATTTGTATGGACGGCCATATGCTATGAGTGAGGAATTTGTGTCAGTATATCGTATGCATCCATTACTACCTGATCAAATTCAAATTCGACCAATTGATAGAAAGAAAAGTCAAAGTTACGATACTATTTCAATGTCGAAATTATTATTTCAAAATGCTGAAATTGAATTAAAAAATTATGGAATTAATAATTGGATGAATACATTTGGCTATCTACGTGCTGGACATTTAACTTTCAATAATTATCCGAATTTTTTAACACAAGTGAAATTGCCAGATAATAAAACTGTTAATGTTGGTGTTATTGATATTATACGAGATCGAGAACGATTAGGTCTACGTTATAATGAACTTCGACGACAATTAAAATTGCAACCATTGACTTCATTTTCAGATTTAGCTGTTACAAAACAAGAAGCACAAGAATTAAAACAGATCTATGATAATAATATTGAATTAGTTGATGTTTTTGTTGGTTTAATGGCTGAAGCCAATTGGCCAGCTGGTTATGGCTTTTCAACTACAGCTTTCTATATATTTATTATTATGGCATCACGTCGTTTAGAAACTGATCGTTTCTATAAAGAATATTTCAATCCTGACATTTACACTCAATTTGGAATTGACTACATTTCAAAGACGAATTTTAAAAATATTTTATTACGCCATGTACCTTGCCTTTCAAATAATTTGCGTAATGTTACTAATATATTTGCACCATGGTGATCATCTATTTTTTCTTCTATATTTGAGTAAAAAATAAATAGTAAAATTTAATTAACTATGAGTTTTATTTAAAAAATCAGTTATTGCAATACGACATTTGCCCGACAATAATACTCGATCATGTTGTCGTGTTAAACGTTGATGATAATAATTTTCATCTATTCCATTATTAGTATATTCTCCAGATTGATCTGTAAATTTTAAATATTGCCCTTGTTTAAACCAACGTTCTTCAATGCCATCATGTGATTTCATTGATTGAAATTCAAGTTGTTCAAGTTTATCCTGTTGTTTATCATATAAAATCCAATAGAAAATTTGATCGATAGGATCTGTTTCTTTAGCATTAAGATCTTGTATTTCCAAAATTGAAATCATTTGATTATCAAGTAAAAATAGAATATCATACGAATTCATTGTTACAATGAGAAAAATAAACAATAGAAGAGATACAAACGAAGCCAAATTTTTCTCTTATCTATTTTTATTTGGTAGTTTTCGTTTGATTTGAAAGCCAATTAAAACCTTTATAGAGACCGTCGCCACTTGTAGCACACGTTGGTTGAATAAACCAATGACGGTTATGTAACGAATGAAGACCGAATCTATCGATTATTTCAGTTTTAGTCATTGCATTGGGTAAATCCTTTGAAATAAAAGAAAATATTATTCTGAATCTCAAACATTAAAATTAACATACTTGTTTGTTAGCAAATATCAAAAGAGCAACATTGCGTAATTCGTCTTCAGCTAATAGACGATGAAGTTCATTGCATGCTTCATCAATACGGTCACGATCACTACTATCGATGACAAAAATTAAACCCTGAATATTTTGAAAGTAATGTTTCCATAGTGCACGAATTTTCTCTTGGCCACCAAGATCCAAAGCATATAATGTGAGATTTTTGTATTCGAGTGTATCAACAGAGAAACCAATTGCTGGAATCGTCGTAATAACTTCACCTAACTTTAATTTAAATAAAATCGTTGTCTTACCAGCTGAATCAAGACCAAGCATTAGAAATTTTCTTTCTTTTTTTCTGAAAATATTTCCCATTTTTCTAATCGTGTTATACTCGCACTTACAAAGCGACAGGACGCTTTTTAAATACCTTTGAAAGGTGATATCATGACTGAATATGTCCACGTCAGCAAGTCTTGCGTAATAACGTAAGAGAAATGGTTTGAGTCCGTGATATTTTCTTGTGGTTTTTTTTCACAGAAAAGAAAGAAGAACGATGTTTTATTATCTGTCTGCCGGTAATCGCTATAGATACTCGATGTGTTCTTCTCTTTACTTCACTTTTTTTTCCTTTTTCCAAGTAAACAAAATGAATAGTTGCGTTAGCATCCGTGGAATTACAATAAATCTTCATCAAAATAATCTAGTCTATTTTACTGATGAACGTATATCAGGAATAGTTAATTGGAGTAATGAACATAAGATAGTTGAAACGGACCAAGTCTATATAATGCTAGTTGGAGAAATTAAGTTTTTAATATGCAAAACAAAGGTAAATCCAGCAGATGGAAGCAGAAAGGCTGTTACCAAGAATTATCGTGTTCAATTTTATTCGTCGAAAATTTCTTTAGCTCAAAATCACAATCTGAAGGCGAATTGATTGCTTTTCGTCAAGGACAATATTCATAGCCATTCGAATTTTCTTTACCTGATCATCTTCCACCTTCAATATGTCCATTGAAAATGTATCCTCATGTCAGATACTATTTACAAGTTTTTATCGAACCGCCATGGGGCAAACCAAAAGAAAAAGACTTACGATTTCTGACAATTTATCCACGTGTTAATCTATCAGAAAATTCTCAATGGTTGCAACAAACTATTTTTGGAAATCAAAACAGAGCACAAGTTTCATTGACAGGTATTATTAACAAAATAGGCTTTATTCCTGACGAATTAATTGAATTTACGATTGAAATTAATAATCCACGGCAACTCTCAATAAGACATATTGCCCTATTCATTTTTCAATTATTTAAATATGGTGGAATTTCATATAAGAAGGAAATATTTCGAACTACAGTGCCAAATATTCAAGATACTAATTGTCGGCAAATAGAAGAAAATTTCTCTGTCAATACATCTTATCTTTCGCTGCCACCAACATATGAATTTCTATGTACATTTCCAAAACTTCTCACGATTTCTAATCAATATTTTATCAAATTTACTGCTGATTTTCAAGGGATAGGTGCAGATTTTGATATTAAAATACCAATTATTATTGCAACTGAGCCAAAATCTCATAACTGTGAAGATTTATTTACGTTGGATATTCAAGACATACATGTCAGACTTGAAACTTGAATTCAACTTTTAAATTGGACACTATAACTGCCTGATTTTTCCTTTTTAAATTATTAATAGAGCCAAATATTTCCAAATAAAATAATTTCAGTTAGTAAATCTATAAAATGAGTACGAATCTCTAAAGCCCAAGCAATATTTGCTGTTAAATTTGCACAATCATTGAACTTGATTCAATGCAATAGATGTATGAATAATTTATGCGTTTACTTTCGTATATAATTATATGTAGTTATCTGTGGATGAAAAGATAACGTGTAGTTGAGTGTTATCTTTCAACAAATATTTCACGATCACATTATAACAGAAAGAAAAACAAATTCTTATAATTGAGTTTTGAATGGAAATTCAATTTGACATTAAAATCGATTTGTATAACTAACTGAACATTTTTTACTAATTGAAATTATCGAAAAAATATTCAGATAATGTTAGTGTTTATAACTTCATTTCGCTCACTTTATTTCGTTTACTTTTCTTGTTTATCAATAACGAAATAAATTTTCCAACTGCGTATTATCGTTATCTAGAAGGAAAAAACTAATGGTCAATGTTGGAAAGACGAAGAAAAATGATTCAATGAATTTGTAGAAAAAACCAACAATATGAGAGAAGATCGACGTATAAATACTTGTCTGTATTTGTGTCGTAGTTATTCATTTTTCTTGCTTTTTGTTTTACACACAGATCCATCGATACAATATGAGAAATTTCTTTGCAAAACTCGTATTTATTGTACTGTTGGTCAATTGCTTTTTTACAACAACTGAAGCTGGTCCATTTACCACTGCTGCATGTATCGCAGCCTGTCTACCCTTAATTACTGTGCCACCTGCTTATGCTATTTGTGTTGCAGCATGTACTCCAACAGTCGTTTTTCCAACACCATAATACAAAACATTGACATAAATCATGTAAATTTAAAAGATTGAATTTGTACTAAATATATTTTTCAATAAATCTTCTTTTTTTCTTGACTTCGTATTATTCATTTTTCTTGTTGAATCGACTAATGAAATTTCTTTTCACATAATGATCAAGAAGCACAACATTTTATTTTTAAAAGAAAGCCTTCGTCTGCTCTAAGCTAAGCAAATCGATGAATAACATCTTTAAAAGAAAATATCGAGTTATGAATAGTTCGCATAGTTTCTTTATATATGCTCTCTCTCTTGAAGTAAAAAGAAAGAAAAGTACAGTCAAAATTGCTTCTTTTTTTGTGTTCTGCTCATTATAAATACAATCTGAAGTGAAGAAACAGTTTTTTATTTTTATTTTTAAGTCATACAGTTTACCAGCATGACGACGGTTAATAATCCAGCAAATAGTGGTAATTCATATGAAGGGTGAATTTAAGAAAACAAAAAGGGCAATAGATGTGCATAAACTTTCTATATTTATATTTAGTATGGCTACAGCCGTTGAAGATGCTGCTGTTGTTATCTGTTTTATGACTTCTAAATATCAAAGTAATCAGTTTTGTCAAAGAGAATTGAAATACGCTGCTGATCAACGTAAGCCAATTATACTTTGCTTAATGAGACCTGATTGGCATCAAAATGATTGACTTGGTTTAATCACAGCTGGTCTCATATGGTTAGATTTTCGTGATGTTTCTTCTCATTCAACATTTAGCAGTCAATGTAAAGTTATAATACTTATTCTCGAAGAATTCGATCATATTGTTAGTATCATCATTAGAATAAACCATTTCTGTTAAAACATATTTTATTAATTGACTATACATAAATCTTACGTCTTGTTTATCGAATCGAGAATATCGATACTCAGTGTTATCTGCGGTCAAAAATTCTATTTGTTGACAAATAGATGTAGCATCAACAATAATACATATAATAGATTTGCATTCCGTTGCCCATGGTGTACACAATGATTGATTTGGACAATGAATAAGAACTGCTTTGAGCTGAGAAACATACAAAACTTCTCATAGAATCTTCGCACCCGTTGACGGACCAAAAATTAAAATGATTTGATATTCTTTTACGTTACTAATAAATTCAACACATTCTTCAGCATTATCGAAGATAGAAAAATGCCGACACTATATTCAAGTTGGTCTTTAATCGTTTGTATCTTACTGCTCTCTGCCATTGCAGAATCATTAAACCACGTAATAATGAAATTTTCTTTCATAGTTGATAGTTGATTTTCGATTGAATTTGCTAGATGGAAATCGTGAAATTTGTGTTGAAAGAAAAAATGAGACTGAATCTTGACACTCTTCAAAAAGAACATTTTTCGATTGCTTTTCTTAGTTTTCTTTTGAATATTAGTAAACTACAGTATCGACTTTTTCAAAACTTTTTCATAAAATGGCAATATAATTCAAACATCGATTATTTTTGTCTGCCATTGAATCTGATAGATCGATTTGATTCGGTTTCGATTCCTGAAAAAGGTAAATGATTGTTTCAACATGAGCAAAGAGAAAGAAAAAAAATTATTGAAAATTTATTATAACATAAGAATTATTGTTCATTTCTCAGGATAAAAACCAAACTCTTGTATTGCACTGTATGCCTCGATCGTATTACTTTTTATTTCTAAGCACATCCAATTGTCCTTCCACATTGGCTAGACGTTCATTGTACTTGTGTATTTGTTCATCTATTCTATCTAACTTGTTCGAGATCTTTTCAAACCCACGTTGCGTTTCATCTCTCAATACATTGAACTGATTCTGTGTTTGAAAACTTTCGTCTTTGATCATTTTGTATGTTGCTGCTACGATAGCAAAACATGTAGCACCCAGAACAGAAATAGCTTTTAAACTGGAATTAGTTATTATTGCTTCTAATAGAACAAAATAAGACGCATTCAATTAGAAATAATAAAAGAAAACCTGATGATTCTGTAGAAATTAGTCGGACATGTCGAGAACTGCGTTGAAGAGCTGTGCATATAGTTGTCAACGGCGAATTCATTGTAGTTCGTAAATAAAAAAAGTAATAGTTATTTGTGAAAAAAAAAGAATCGAAAAGGAACAAAAAGAAGAATCGACTAGAATGCAATCGTTGGTACGTGACTGAGCGATATCAATGACTCAAAATTCCGTGGGGAAAAGGGAGAGATGATTTAATCATTTTTGACATTACGTAAAAATTAGACGATTTTTTAACAAGTAGCGCTCATCCCAGAGATTTGCAGACCCTTTTTGAAAGAGATTAACTGCAATGTCATGACAGATATATAGGATACTTGATCTTGTTTTATCGAAGTCAATAGAATATTTCAATTATATCAAAACTTTCTTCTTCCCTCTAAAGACTTCATGTACCGCAATAAAAATGTTCGAGAAAACAATGGAATTTAGAGATGCATCAGTTCCAGTCCAACCAGTCAAAAGCGTAGGTTTTCTCTTATAGGAAAAAGTTCGCTTGATAATAGAATCTTAGGTGAAAGACAATTTGATATTACAATTTCTTCTCATTCAGCAATTAGTAATCAATGCAAAGTTGGATTTCGTAATTTATATCGTGAAAATAAAAACTCAATTGTCATTGATACACCTGAATTTGAAACTAATCAAGAAGTAATCGAACGATCCATTCAACTTACGATTACTGACAAAACGCATGTTTTACTTCTAGTTTTGGATTTAGATCAAGCTGTTACAATTGGAGAAGAGAAATTCATTGAGTTATTAATTCGAACTTATGGCAAAGTACTTTTTCAATATTTTATTATTTTTTTCACGTTTATCGAACAGATACAAGATGAAATCGATAATCTTATCAATGAACGAAATATTCCCATGTTAAAATCTTTACTTGAACAATTTAATAATCGATATATTGCTGTTAATAACAATTGCAATTCAGAAGAAAAAGAAATCTTTCTTAGAAAACTTATGAAAATTCAGAAAGTGGCTGCTGTGACAGGATTTTGACCCAGTTTCAAAAGAAAATCAAATGACTTTAAAACTCGTTTTGTTTTTATTTCATAACTATCAATTTCAAACAGAAAAGGTAATTTTCATAAGGAGCTTTAACTGATAATTACACCGAAGCGGAAAACTGTGAGTTTTTGGTTAATAGCTAATTATTCTAATCTCAAACTGATGCTATATTTTTATTAAGAGAATTAATGTAGCATTTCTTGAGAGATACTTAAAAATATCAATCTTCTTTTTCTTCTTATCAAATTGGCACTTGTTCAAAACGATAGATCAGTACACTCTCACAATGGTTTGCAATGAATATGGAACTGTTGCTTTTGTTCTGACTTTTATATCTCTTATTGCAGCAGCCTGTGCTACTATTATCTCCATTATAGTTCTCATCATTTTGAATCATCATCGATCGCACAATCGTTTAAAGGAAGAAGAAAAAATTACACTCATACTTTCAATAAATATTTATGTGTCATTTTGTTTATATAGTATATCAATGATTATAAACAATATTCAAACATTACTAGGTGATATATATGGATACATTTTTGAATCACCCTGGCATATATTTCAAGGATATGTTGTTATTATTTTGTGTTCTAATATTTATGCTAATTTTTTGTGTCAAGTATGAAACTTTTGCTTGATTAGAATTAATTCACATATATTGATTCTAGGCTCTATATCGTCTCTGCCGTATTTTTTATGCAAAATATCGATCCCTACAGTCGCAAAAGTTTTTTTTCACTATCAGTGTGCCTGTTCAAATAGCTATAGGTACTTTAATTACATGTCCTCTATTAATATACCAAAAACTTGTCTATCAACCTCAAGATCATTATTATTCCGTTTCGATGTCGGATACTTTCGGTTATCTTTGGGTAACATTAGGTTCATACGGACTTCCTGTTCTATATATATCAAATATTTATATAAGAATTATGCTATTCATTCATCGACAAATAAACAACTTGACGTTAGTAGCGCAACGAAGAGAACAACGAAGTTTACTTGCTGTTAAACGTATTTTGTTGAATATACTTGCACTAACCATCATTGAAATTCCTGGTTTTATTTTATACATATTTTATCTTATTACGCGCGTGGAATATCCATTAACTCAGCGTATTGTGTGTCTTTCAACAGAACTAGGCATCGCAGTTGGAACTGTGGGAATCATATGGATAACTCCTCAATTGAGAAGTATCATTATTGGACTATGGCGACGGAATCAAATTATACCAATTACGACTAGTTAATCCTCGATATATAGTATTCAATTCACATGAGAAGATTTAACAAGCACATAAATTGATAAATTGACACATTTTTGTTAAAATTATCAAGAAAAAGTTTTAAATCAAATTGTATTTTAATGATGTAAATTCTCTTTGTTAATTTCAAGATAAAGAACTTCACGGGACTTCGGACGCGAAATCGTAATTGTTTCCCCCTAGGGATTATTAATTTCCTTTCTCATGTTTGTTTATATTTCATTTGATCATGTGAAAAGAATTGTTGTTTGAATAATTTTTACCCCATTGTGGGAAAGTAGAAGGCGAATCGATCAGTGAAAAATTACCCAGCATGGGAAAAATTTTTTAAAGGAGCTCCGTTTTTCGCGAGATTTTTTTTCCTTCGTCGTGAAAAAATAATTCTCTGACTGTTTCAATTTCAAATATCCTTGAAAAATTTAACACAAGTAATTCTTTTTCACTCTTACGACATTAGTAGAAGCGTATAAATACATCACGACAAGCTCAGCACTTCTTTGTTGTTTTTTTATTTGTTCGTAAACTGTCAGTTTCCAGTTTCGCTTGAGTTTTGAAATTGTAGTTCCTTCAGACGATAGTTTAATTCAATTGTCCTTTAGATAAAGATGAACGAAGAACCTTTCTTTCGTTCCCATATAGCCAGATTACATGAAGTGTCTTCATTTTTCTCTTTTAGTACTGGAAAGGTGTTAAACGCTCTAAAACAAAGAACAAATGAGCAGAAGTCAATGGGATTATTATAACACTTTTTACTGGGCCGGATTCGGTGCTTGGGGCATCCTCTTCTTTGTGATCAGCATCATCAATAGACATACAAACTGGTTTATTCTTCGTTCTATCTTAGGAATTGAAGAGAAAAAGAAGGATCATCCGAAGTCTGTGGTTCTCTGCGCCAATTGCAGGAACTATATTACTACGAAAGAGCAATCAAACATCAATGAACAGATCTCTCAACACCTCAAGAATTGCAATCATTCCAATAGAATGGCGAACAGTTCTAAATCAAACGTCGATCATCCAAGTGAAAAGAAGCAAGATATATTAAGTTTGGAAAAATATCTCTTTATCGAGCGGGAAGACGACGAAGACGCAGGTCCCCAATTAAAATGTTTTGTACGTGTTTTCAGTGATTTTCTCACTTCCTTATTCTCACCGTCTTTGCGCTCATTATCTATGCGAAGTTGTTCTTATCACTGGAGTATATTTATAACGGGAAAAAGTGTCCTAAATATGATTCAGACTGTTTCATTGAAACTGGTCCTAACGCCAATGAACTCTATGAGTGTACTGAGGATCACATCATAAATCTGACATATTACAACGGTCGTTACGCGTGTTTCGCGTGGATTTACAATGTTGTCACTACTGAAGATGTGCTTGACACACTGGGCACATGTGGTGGATTGCTTGGTTTAGTCTCGTGTATTATTCCCTTAGTTTATCATCTTTCACGTTATCGAAAGAGTTGGTGTCTTAGTTGTATATGTTTTATCATTCCAGCTGGCACTATGGCTGGTTTTGGTGTGCTTATATGGCTCTATTGGGAGAGAGGACAATCGGCGGTATCTGCGATTGCCATCATTCTAGTAATCGCGCTGATTATAACCGGTTGGGTTTGGGGATTTAGCAGTTCTCTCAAAAGGAAAGTATGTTTTGGTTATAATTGTTACCGATGTTCCTGTTGTTCCTGTTGTTCCTGTTGTCCCTGTTGTTCATTCGTTTTTAAAAAATGTAACAAATGGACAAAAAATCGTGGCGCATCGATGGAGAAGAAATGTCAGGAGTATTATTGTTGTTGCGGTTGCTGTTACTGTTGCCGTCATTGTTGGTATCAGTTTTGTACTTCTTGCAATCGAATTCTTTGTGGAATTTATGAATGTTATCCATGGGATTGTTTATGCGACATCTGCAAAAGCCTCTTGTGTAGCTCGTGCTGTAAGGGCAACATTGAAACTTCTCAGTGTCAAATATGCTTGGAAACGGGCGACAACAACACCATAAAACGAGTAATGATTCCAGTAACAAGGCGCGAACCAAACAGGTTGAACAAGCGGGACACTCGACATTAGAGCTGATAGCACTCCAACATAAAAATAACTTTCCTACGTTCATACTCCAGTATTTTTGACAAAGAACATCAATAGCTGCATCAGTGTACTGTGTTTATGCGACATTAGTTTGATCGAGATGATCATTTTTTTGAGTTGTTATTTTTACTTATGAGATAAAGAAAAGTCCTAAAATGACATCTACGCAGAACTTAATTAAAAGATAAACCTGGACAACTAGCATAGATCTATATCAATCATTATTTTCTAATGATATCTCGGAGGCTTCATAACATATACTATTTAGAATTTTAACAAGCGATATAATATCAATCAAAATATATTCATAAAATCTAATAACGCCTTGTGGACATTATAACAGATGTTATCTTTACCATATTTAAGAACTAGATACGACTGAAATTGTATAACGATATGCATAATCGAAAAACACATGCATCTACTTTCTAATAGTATTCATTCAAATCAAGCTAGTTGATCTTCAAAAAAAAAGGTATTTTCTAAATTTATTTTTTGTTCATCATGAAATGTTTACTCTTATTTTCTACAGCTTATCTTGTCCTATAGTAATATTAGGCGCTGGCATAGGCGGTGCTCATAGTGCATATCGATTATCTTCGATTTTTAATACGAAAATATGCATATTCGATCGTAATAACTATGTTGGCGGACGAACTTATGATCGTGATTACAATGGCAATGTCCCAGAAGCATATTCTAATACATCGATCTCCGCTCAAGGTGCTCAACGATTTTTTCCAGGTCAAGCTGTCATTAAACAATTAGCGGATGAATTAAATATTTCATATTCTTCCTATGTGTATCAAAAAAGTCTAATTAAAGCACGTGGAAAATTCTTTACTTCTATAAATCAAATGTGTTCTACATCATATACGAATTTAACATGTACAAATGATGCCAATGGATTGAATGCTAATGCTCAATTATGGAATAAATTATTAAATGAATATTTGAGAAATTCATCGAATTTATATAATTTTGCCGATTTCAGTGCATTCAGTCGTGCAATGATTGGTGATGAAGCCACTAATTTTTTACGAGATTCAGATATATCTCGTACAGCATACGGAAATATTAATGTTTATTCATTGATGGAAAGTATGTATGAAGAATTGAATTTAACCGGTCCTCTTTATTATCCTCATCAGGGAATGTCACAACTAGCGAAAAGAATGATGTACATTGCAGTACAATTCAATCATGCACAATTATTTTTGAACGAAGAAGTTCTGAGTATCAATGAAAGAAATACGGATATATTTACAATTGAAACAACTCGATACAATATTTCTACTAAACAGCTCATTGCTGCTATAGATCCGTTAGGTTGGCAAAATATCAAAGGTTCAATTGCACGTGATATTCAATCGAACATACATTTTCAATCAATTCTACCGATCAAAGTAGTTACAATTCAATGTTATTGGCCTCGTCAATGGTGGGAAGAAAGTTCGATGTTCGGACGAAATATTGATCGAGCTTGGACAACACAAAATTGTATCAGTTATCTTCAAATAATTTCACAACGTCCAGAACAAAGACATCAAAATCTAACAAGAACAGTTTATGATGATGGTCTTTGTGTAGAAATGTGGTCGTCGCTTATTGCACGATCATCACAAGATAATTTAATCGAAGAAATTCTTCGAGGATTACAATCCATATTTGTTGATGTTCAAATTCCACGACCAACGAAAGTCTTCACACAAATTTGGCCAGCAGCTTGGTATGCTCAAAAATCAAACAGTAAACTTACTAATAAACAGATTATGAGTTGGGCAGTACGACCATTGAAACGTTTGAGTAAACATCAATTTAGTTTAGTAAGTGATGGATTTAACATTGATCGGACAGGTTGGACAGAAGGTGCAGTTAAATCATCACTAATATCTTTAGTTTCGCAATTCGATTTGAAATTCAATTGTGTTGAAAATGATGCTAGTTCAGGCGGAAAATTTTGTGCTTCGGAGTATATTTAATTTTCATAAATAAATAAATGACATTTTAAATTCACGTCTTAATTATAAGTTTTTGTTTTCTTGCTTATCTGCGCAATAGCGATAATCAACATACAGAGAGGAAGTGTCGTTTTGGATTCTTCCAGTTGGCTACATTGTTTGAAACAACAACAATAATTGTCAATTTTGTGTTTCATTTCATTGAAAATGTCAACAAATAACACTGATTCTGTTGTTGATGACGATGCTCCTCTCATATCTAATGCTATTCAATTTTGGTCATTTCTCATTGTTCTCATTCCAGCAATTGTCTGTTCGTTTTTTACTCTCTATCAGTTTCTTTTCAATCGTACTCTACGAAAAACTCACAACAACCATGTCATCATTGCTGTTCTTTTTGTTGGTTTAATTTGTCAACTAACAAACTATCCTTGGATGTTGTATTACTATAATTTTGAAGGCATTTGGGAACGATCCGTTGTTTTCTGTTCGATTTGGGCATATCTCGACTGGGCATTTTATGTATTACAAACGATGATTCTCGCTTGGGCTACGATTGAACGACATATTTTCATATTTCATGATCGATGGATAGCAACACAAAAAAAGCGATTTATCGTTCATTATTTGCCAATAATTATTCTGCCCATATACTGCATTAGTTTTTATGTATATTTCGATTTTTTGTCACCTTGTGAAAATGCATTGCAGAACAATTATATGAGATGTATTTATCTGTGTATTTATGACAGTAATACTTTTAATATAGGAGAAACGATTGGTCATCAAATTATTCCCTGTGTAATTATTCTTGTATCCAGTAGTACTCTATTAGGTCGTGTCATTTGGAAAAAGAAACGTATGAATCAACCAGTTCAATGGCGCAAACATCGAAAAATGGCCATTCAATTGTTGTCAATGACAATGGTTTATCTTCTACTTTATTTTCCATATACATTTTTAAATTTCTTGTATTTCTCGGGATGTTTACAAGATACGAATCAACATCTTAGTGAATTCGTGACATTCCTTAGTTATTTTATGATGTTAGTTTTACCTTTCGTTTGCATGTTGACTTTGC
>ERZ778027.3405-NODE-3405-length-16069-cov-5.973398_pt1 | contig 16069 bp, 18 predicted proteins | sample MGYA00375757_ERZ778027 | MGnify/ENA primary metagenome ERZ778027 (study PRJEB29350, sample SAMN05389817) | bioreactor metagenome | isolation source: Ammonium sulfate bioreactor | place: South Africa: University of Cape Town | collected 2014-02-18 ... | reverse complement strand
GATCATCACGCCTCCGGAGGCGCGCGATCCCGAACTCCTGAAGAAGCTCGACGCCGTCGCCGGACGTGTCCTCGCGAACGCCTAGAGCGCTTCCGGAAAAGTGGGAACCGGTTTTCCGATACGAAGCACGACAAAAACGAAGACCCAGAGTTGATCCGCGATTCAGCGAAAAGCGGAAAGGCTCTAGTTGAAGCCGATCAGGATCTTCATCTTGATGAGCTGCGGGAACGCCATTTCCAGGCCCGCGCCGACGAACCAAAGGATGACGCCCAGAAGCAGCACACCTGGCACGGCCGCGATCGCAGCCTTCAGGAAGAACGTGACGAGGCGTGCGAACGGCACGTCGAACGCGCGGACCGTGGCGGCGACAGGGGCGTTGCCGATACATGGATCGGTTTCGGCGGAGCGATAGATCTGCGGCTGCGGGCGGGAATAGTCGTCGTCGATGCCGGTCGAGAGCGTGGGCGCTGCCGCACGCTCGCGCGCGGCGCGTTCCCGAGCTTCGCGGGCGCGGGCTTCCTTTTCACGTCGGAGCGTCCGGGGAAGATCGTCAGTGTCGTCCGAGAACGAGCCGAAGTCGGGGCCGGCCATCGCGGGCGAGCCTTGTGCTGCCATCTCGTTGTACCTCAGCAAACTATTATTTAGCCACGTCACGGAACAATCGTCCGCGCTGGGCTACGCTGCTTCTACCTAGACGCCAGCGATATTGCTATTTTGCGCCGTCAATTGGGCGGGAGTGCAGCACGTGCAAGACCTTGAAGATCTCATCCGGACCATCCCTGATTATCCGAAACCCGGAATTATGTTTCGGGATATCACCACGCTCCTCGCCGATCCCAAGGGCTTGAAGAAAGCCATCAAGCACATGGCGAAACCCTTCGAGAAGGAAAAGATCGCAGCCGTCGCGGGTATCGAAGCGCGCGGCTTTATTCTCGGAGGCGCGATTGCCGACCGCCTTGAATGCGGCTTCATTCCGATCCGCAAGAAGGGCAAACTGCCGTGGAAGACCATCGGCCAGGAATATACGCTCGAATACGGCGTGGACGTCATCGAGGTGCATGAGGATGCGATTGCCGAAGGTACGCGCGTGCTCATCGTCGACGACCTGATCGCAACCGGCGGCACGGCGGAAGCCGCCGCGAAGCTCGTGCAGCGCTCCGGAGGGAAAATCGTCGGCGCGACGTTCATCGTCGATCTGCCGGATCTCGGCGGCATGAAACGATTGGCGGACCTGGGCGTCGAGAGTCATGCACTCGTCTCGTTCGGAGGTCATTAGTCACGGCTGTGTCCCTGTCCGGCGATCAACTGAAGACAGCGCTAGCCACCATCGCCGCGTGGCGTTCGGAACCGGACGCTCCGTGCCGCTGCCCAGTGTGCGGAGTATCGGGTCTCGCAATCGCCGACCGCTCCGCGCGTCCCTATGCGGAATGGTATGTGCTGACGTGTAAAAGCTGCGGACTCGACGAAACCGTGCACATCCCGATGGCTGGGGTGCCGAATACGTGATCGCAAAGCCCGCAGATGAGATCGTCCTGCTGCCCGGTCTCGACGGCACCGGAGACCTGTTCGATCGCCTGGCGGCCAGCCTTGCGGACGAATTCACGGTAAATGTCATGCGCTATCCGAATGATCCAAGTCTCGGATATGCCGGATACGCAGAGCTGGCGCGCAAGCTGATCGGTAAACGCCGCGTCTTTCTTCTCGGCGAGTCCTTTTCCGGCCCCGTTGCCGTGCGCGTCGCGGCTCAGCTCGGCCCGCAGATCAAGGGCGTGATCCTGGCGGCGACGTTCCTGCGGACGCCCTTGCCCGCCTGGTTCATGCGGCGGGCATCGCACACCGAACCCGAGGCGACGCCAAAGAGGATCAGGGATGCGATATTGATGGGTTCCTATGGCGACGACGAACTGAGAAACAAGGTTGACGAGATTGTTCGCGGCCTGTCGCGTCCCGTTCGCGCGGCGCGCCTTCGTGCCATCGCGGAGGTCGACGTGAGAGAAGACTTCGCAAGGCTCCGCTGCCCGGTCCTCGTCCTGCACGGACGCAAGGATTGGCTGGTTTCGATTACGCCCATGCAGAAAGCCGTGTGCGATAAAGGCGGAGTACGGATCGTCGCGTTTTCCGCGGCGCATATGCTGCTGCAGACGCGTGCCGCCGAGGCCGCGACAGAAATATCCGCATTCGCGAAATCGAAGACGTTATGGGAGGCGCAGAATGAAAATTGACGGCGTCGCATCGCGTACCATCTGGCTTGAGCCCGACGGCTGGTCGGTCGGCATTCTCGATCAGACGATGCTGCCGCATACCGTTGTTCGAAAAACTTTGCGAACGCCGGAAGACGCAGCCCTCGCGATCAAGACGATGCAGGTTCGCGGCGCGCCGCTGATCGGCGTCACGGCGGCGTATGGAGTAGCGCTCGCGATGCGTGCCGATCCGTCAGACACGTCGCTCAAGCACACGCTCGCGTTTCTTGCCGAGCAGCGGCCGACGGCGGTGAACCTGCGCTGGGCGCTAAACGACCTTCAAGCGACGCTCGCCTCGCTCCCGCCAAAGTCACGCGCGGCCGCTGCTTATGCGCGCGCCGCCGAGATCGCGGACGACGACGTCGAGACGTGCCGGCGCATCGGCGTCAACGGCCTGCGCCTGATCCAGGAACTCGCCAACGAGCGGCCGGGAGAACCCGTCAACATCCTCACGCACTGCAACGCCGGTTGGCTCGCGTGCGTCGATTGGGGAACGGCGACGTCTCCGATTTATCAGGCGCATGACGCCGGAATTCCCGTGCACGTCTGGGTCGATGAAACGCGGCCGCGCTGCCAGGGCTCTGCTTTGACCGCATTCGAGCTGGCACAGCACGGCGTGCCCTATACGCTGATCGCGGACAACGCCGGCGGACATTTCATGCAGCGCGATTGCGTCGACATGGTCATCGTCGGAACCGACCGCGTCACCGCCTGTGGCGATGTCGCCAACAAGATCGGTACGTACTTGAAGGCGCTCGCAGCCCACGACAACGGCGTACCGTTCTACGTCGCGTTGCCCTATTCGACGATCGACTGGAGCATCGAGCGCGGCGCCGACATCCCGATCGAGGAACGCGGCGCCGATGAAGTCCTGCGCGTGCAGGGCCGTCTTCCCGACGGCGCCGTCGCATCCGTCGCAATCTCCGCCGATGGAACGCCCGCACGCAATCCGGCATTTGACGTAACGCCCGCCAAGCTCGTGACGGCGTTCATCACCGAGCGCGGCGTCTGCGAAGCCTCGCGCGATGGCCTGCTGTCGCTCTATCCGGAAAAGAAAAGTTGCGCCGCATGAGCAAAGGCAAGTCCAGGCGTCCGAGTGAAAAAAGCCTGAGGAAGGCTGTGCTCGACACGGCGCTCGCGATGAGCTCTTCCGGCCTTTCGCCGGGACGATCCGGAAACGTATCCTGCCGCTTCGACGACGGCATGCTGATCACACCCTCCGGTGTGCGTTATGACGGCATAGATCCCGACGACATCGTTTTCGTTTCAGCCGACGGCAGCGTTCCCGACGATCGCCAGACGCCGTCGACCGAATGGCATTTTCATCTGGCGGCCTATCGCGCGCGTCCCGATCGCTTCGCCGTCGTCCACACGCACTCGATGCACGCGACGGTTCTCGCCTGCGCGCACCGTGCGATCCCGGCATTTCACTACATGGTCGGCGTCGCGGGCGGGAACGACATTCCGTGCGTGCCTTACGCCACCTTCGGCACCGCGGAGCTGGCGCGTCACGTCGCAACCGGATTGCAAGACCGCGACGCTTGCCTGATGGCGAACCACGGACAGATCGCGATCGGCCCGACGCTCGGCCATGCGCTGGAGCTTGCCGCCGAAGTCGAGGCACTGGCCGAGCAATACTACAAGATGCTGACCCTCGGCCCCGCGAACATCTTGAACGACGACGAGATGGCGCTGCTGCTCGACAAGTTCAAAACCTACGGCCGCAACGTCGCCGAAAAGTAATTCGCCGTATGCGTCATGCTGATCGCCTCGATCAGCTCCTCTTATCATAATAAGATTTTGTTATCAGAAACCCTGAGCAAACGGATTGGTCTTTAAAATCTTTCTGATGTTTGGTCGCCCTCGTTGGAAATTCGAGGATGACGTTACCAATGACAGACACGACCAAGCTCACGACGTCCGCTGGCGCGCCCGTCGCCGATAATCAGAACTCTCTGTCCGCCGGCGCACGCGGCCCGCTGCTGCTTCAGGATTATCAGCTGCTCGAAAAGCTCGCGCACCAGAACCGTGAGCGCATTCCCGAGCGCGTCGTTCACGCCAAAGGCTGGGGTGCGTTCGGCACGCTCACCGTAACGCAGGATATCTCGAAGTATACGCACGCCAAGCTGTTCGATGCGATCGGCAAGAAGACCGACCTTCTGATCCGTTTCTCGACCGTTGCCGGTGAACTCGGCGCCGCCGACGCGGAACGCGACGTGCGCGGCTTCTCGATCAAGTTTTACAGCTCCGAAGGCAACTGGGATCTCGTCGGCAACAACACGCCGGTCTTCTTCGTGCGTGACGCGCTGAAGTTCCCGGACTTCATCCACACGCAGAAGCGCCACCCGAAAACAAATCTTCGCTCGCCGACCGCGATGTGGGACTTCTGGTCATTGTCGCCGGAAAGCCTGCACCAGGTGACGATCCTGTTTTCCGATCGCGGCTGCCCGACCGGCGTGCGCCATATGAACGGCTATGGCTCGCACACGTACTCGTTCCTGAACGCTGCCGGCGAGCGCTACTGGGTGAAGTTCCACTTCAAGACCCTGCAAGGCCATCAGCATCTCACGAATGCCGAAGCCGCGGAGCTCATCGGCAAAACGCGCGAGAGCTATCAGGAAGACCTGTTCGGCTCGATCGAAAAGGGAGATTTCCCGAAGTGGCGCATGTTCGTTCAGATCATGCCGGAAGCGGACGCCGACAAAACGTCCTACAATCCGTTTGACCTGACGAAAGTCTGGCCGCACGCCGATTATCCGTTGATCGAAGTCGGCATCGTCGAACTGAACCGCAACGCCGACAACTATTTCGCCGAGATCGAGCAGGCCGCGTTCTCGCCGTCGAACATCATTCCCGGCATCGGCTTCTCGCCGGACAAGATGCTTCAGGCGCGCATTTTCTCGTATGCGGATGCGCACCGTCATCGCCTCGGTACGCATTACGAAGCTTTGCCCGTCAACGCTCCGAAATGCCCCGTGCATCACTATCATAAGGACGGCGCGATGCGGTTCTTCCGCAACGACACCGGCAATCCCGACGCCTATTACGAGCCGAATTCGTTCGGCGGACCGAAGGAAACGCCTGCGTACAAGGAGCCGCCGCTCAAGATCTCGGGCGATGCCGATCGCTACAATCATCGTCTCGGCAACGACGACTACACGCAGCCGGGCAACCTGTTCCGCCTGTTGACGCCGGATGGCCGCGAACGCCTGATGGACAACATCGCAGCCGCAATGCAGGGCGTTCCGGCGTTCATCATCGAACGTCAGGTCGCGCACTTCGCGAAATGCGATCCGGCGTACGGTGCGGGAGTCGCGAAGCGAATGGGCGTGTCAGTGCCGTCGGCGCGAGCCGAAGCGGCGGAGTAACGCGCCGCTGGTTTCGCGAGCAAAATAGCCGAACTTGAGTTGTCGCCTCGGTCCAAAGCCGGGGCGACCGCTTTTAGTGAGTGCGATGCTGCGAAACTTCCGATGACGTTGCGCGTTGCTCCGACGAGGTTCGATGGAATCTTCAAGGAGACAGGCGATGCCCCGAGGCGATAAATCCTCATACACCGCAAAGCAAAAACGCAAAGCCGAACACATCGAGGAAGGCTACGAGAAGCGCGGCATCGGCGAGAGCGAAGCCGAACGCCGAGCCTGGGCGACCGTGAACAAGGAAAGCGGCGGCGGCAACAAGAGCGGTTCGGGTCGCGGAAAAAAGGACACGAACGTCTCGTCCAAACGCGGCGGTAAAATCGGCGGCAAGGCGGCAGCGTCTCGTCCGGCCGCAGCGCGCAGCGCCTCCGCACGCAAGGCCGCCGCGACACGCAAACGCCGCGCCGCGCGATAGGTACGCGAGTTAATTACTCGGCAGTTCTGAAATACGGCTCGACCTTGCCCTTGAGCTTCAAGGTCATGGGTCGGCCGGAGCGGTCCTTGGCGTTCCCCGCTGCGACACGAACCCAACCTTCGCTGACGCAGTATTCTTCGACGTTCGTCTTCTCGACGTCGTTGAAGCGGATGCCGATATCGCGCTTCAAAAGCTCCTCATCGTAGAAGGGGCTTTTCGGGTCGTTGGACAGGCGATCGGGCAGCGTGTCGGTCATGGCCGATTATCCTAGGAAGTATCTTAGTTGGCGAACCTGAAGTGCATGACGTCGCCATCCTGGACGACATACTCCTTGCCTTCCAGGCGCATTTTTCCCGCATCCTTGGCCCCCGCTTCGCCGTTTCCGGAAACATAGTCGGCGTAGGCGATCGTTTCCGCGCGGATGAAGCCTTTTTCGAAATCGGTATGAATGACGCCCGCAGCCTGCGGGCCTTTCGTGCCGCGCGTGATCGTCCAGGCGCGCGCTTCTTTCGGCCCGACGGTGAAATACGTCACGAGATCGAGCAGCGAGTAGCCGGCGCGGATCAGTCGATTGAGGCCCGGTTCGTCGAGACCCATTTCCGCAAGGAATGCATCGCGATCTTCCGGAGCAAGCCCCGCGAACTCGCTTTCGATCTTGGCGGAGATGATGACGACGGCCGCACCTTCGGCCTTCGCGCGTTCTTCGACTTGCTTCGAATAAGCGTTGCCGTGTGCCGCCGCGCTTTCCTCGACGTTGCAGACGTAGACGACCGGCTTCGAGGTCAACAGTTGCAGCGCGCGAAAAGCGGGCATCTCTTCCGGCGTTATCGCCGCGAGGCGTGCAGGCTTGCCTTCGCGGAGCAGCAGCAGCGGCTTCTCCATGACGGCGAATTGCGCCTTCGCCTCCTTGTCGCCGGTCTTGGCTTTCTTCTCGATCTGCGAGACGCGCTTTTCTAGGCTTTCGAGATCGGCGAGCATCAACTCGGTTTCGACGACATCGGCGTCGGCCAGTGGATCGATGCGATTTTCAACGTGCGTGATGTCGTCGTCGACGAAGCAGCGCAGCACGTAAGCGACGGCGTCGACCTCGCGGATGTGCGAAAGGAATTTATTGCCGAGACCTTCGCCTTTCGATGCGCCGCGCACGAGTCCCGCGATATCGACAAAGGTCAGGCGCGTCGGAAGGATCTCTTTGCTGCCCGCGATCTTGGCGAGTGTTTCCAGCCGCGCATCGGGAACCGCGACTTCGCCGACGTTCGGCTCGATCGTGCAAAACGGATAGTTCGCAGCTTCCGCCGCAGCCGTCTGCGTCAGCGCATTGAAGAGGGTCGACTTGCCGACGTTCGGCAGGCCGACGATACCGCATTTAAAGCCCATAGTTCGGAGAATTCCGCCCGAGTGAGTTGCGAGGTGATGGAAGGTGATGGCCGTGGGTTAAGCGAGACGCGCCGCGTTGTGAAGCGAAATCGGCCGCGCGTGCGGCCCTTTGGCTCACTTCTTGTACTTGGCGAACGCAAACGTCGAATAGCGGTCGGGGCTTGGCAGGTTGATTGTGTCCGACATGGCGTCCGCGAGCGCTTCGGAAATATGTGTTCCGTCGTCCGCCTTCCGCACCGCGATGACGATGAACGGCCGCTGCCAGCTCGTATCCGCGTCTTCGCACTCGAGGCAGGGCTCGATGTAGCGGCCGAGGTTCAGCGTCCACATCGGAACGTCGCCGCCGAGCGCTTCGCGCACCCATTGCGCGATCCGTTCGGCTCTCAAGCCGCCCCTCTGCTCCTCGCGCTCGACCGCGCCTTCCTGACTGGCGAGACCGACCGCGATCAGCCCGCGCGCCGAGCCGAGACCTTGCCGAAGCTGCGGCGCCAGCACTTCCGTTTGAATGTCGTCCGGCGACAGGCGGCGATCGAATTTCTCGAGTTCCGTCGTCGAGCCGCGAACCCAGCCATAGTCCTTGGTCAGCACGACGACATCGAACAGCGCGCGCCGTCCGGCACGGTCTGCGCCTTCGACCGGAAACACCAGCGTGCGCTCGTTCCAGCGCTTCGCGATGATCCGCTTCACGCCGCTCTTGTCTTTGGTGTTCGAACGATAGGCATCCCACGCGACGTTGCCGAAAACGCCAAGCGTGAACAACAGCGCCAGTGCGCCGATCGCAAGATTGAGGCGGCTGCCGAGAGGCGACGCGAGCCAGCCCGGACGGGCTTCCGCTTGGTAATCGGTCATCGGCAAACCTCAACGCTCGAACTTGTGCCCCGGCGAAACGCGTTACGCGTCGCCATCTCCCGACTTTCGCGCACCGAGCCATTTTTTCAGGTTCTCGGCAAGCGCCGATTGCCGTGTGGAGGAGCGTTCTCCGGACGGGTGTGACGTGGAGGCCGGTTTTTTGACGGGCTGCCGAGCCTCATCCTCGGATGCGTCCTTGGTTTTCTTGGGCGCAGGCTCGGCGTAAAGCGTTTTCGCGACGTCGCTCAGGAAGCGTGAGTCGTCGCCTTTCGCGAGATAGGGCGCGGCGTCCGAAACCGCGTCGAGGAGATCCGACAGCCAGCCGCGTTCCGATTTCGCGAAATCGTTGAGCACGTAATGAACGACGGCATCCTTGGCGCCCGGATGGCCGATGCCGAGACGCACGCGCTTGTAATCATTTTCGAGGTGCGCCGAGATCGAGCGCAGGCCGTTGTGACCAGCGTTGCCGCCGCCCGCTTTCACCTTGACCTTGCCCGGCGCGAGATCGAGTTCGTCGTGGAAGACGTAGACGTCGGATATGGGAATCTTGAGAAAGCGCTGCGCTTCGCCGACTGAGCGGCCGCTTTCGTTCATATACGTTTCGGGCTTCAGCAGCAGAACGCGGTCCGTGCCGATCGTGCCTTCCGAAACGAGTCCTTGGAATTTCTTCCGCCACGGCGCGAAGCCGTGACGCTCCGCGATGCGGTCGAGCGCCAGAAAACCGATGTTGTGGCGGTTGGCGCTGTACTTTTCACCGGGATTTCCGAGGCCGACGAAGAGCTTCATTTTTGCTTGCGCCTTCCGACTCGCCTCCGGCGAGCCGGCCGGAAGGCGCTACAAAGACTTTGCCTTCCGCCTCAGGCAGAAACGGCGCGATCTGACGACCGCGCCGTTCGTTTATTTTACTTCTTCGCGGCAGGCTTTGCGGCAGCAGGCTTAGCAGCGGCCGGAGCCGCGCCCTTCGCTGCAGGAGCAGCGGCCTTGCCGGCAGCGGCCGGAGCCGCACCCTTCGCATCGGCAGGAGCAGCAGCGTCAGACGCCGACGACGCAGAGTCGTCATCGCCCTTCAGCGCGCCTGCAATCGTTGCGATCGTGAAATCGCGGTTCTTGATCACCGGCGTCACGCCTTCCGGCATGTTGACGGCCGAAATGTGGATCGAGCGTCCGATCTCGAGGCCTTCGAGGTTGATCTCGAAGAAGCGCGGAATCTTGTCGTACGGCGCAAAGACTTCCACGTCGTGGCGCACGATGTTGAGCACGCCGCCGCGCTTCAAGCCGGGCGAGAGCGTCTCGTTCACGAAGTGCATCGGAATCGAAACTCGAATGACGCCGTCCTTGCCGACGCGCTGGAAATCGACATGCAACGGCGTGTCGCGAATGGGATCGACCTGCACGTCGCGAGCAAGCACGATGTGCTTCGTGCCTTCGACGTCGAGTTCGATCGCAGTCGAGGTGAAGTGGCCGCGCAGGACCTGCTTCCACAGCTCGTTGTATTCGAGGTTGATCGTTTCCGGGGTTTCTTGGTTGCCGTAAATGACGGCAGGTACATTTCCATCGCGGCGAGCTTGGCGTGCGGCCCCCTTGCCTGCACGCGGGCGCGCCGTAGCCTTGAGCGTGATGAGCTCAGACATGGCATCGTCTCCGAGTGTTATGCTCTCTCCGCCTATCGGAAAGAGCCAAAAGCCGCGAACCGGCCTCCAAGGGTGCCGTGCGGCGTCTCAGGAATGTCTTCATGAGATGGCGGGTGTATAACCGGGCTTGGCGGCACGCGCAATGCTTGCCGGCCGGGTCCCTGCGTCAGCCTTTACTTCGAGCAGACTGGAAAGTTACCCCGGAAATCAGCATATTAGTCCGGCGCCGTAGAAAATGTGGACGATTCGTCCGGCAGGTCGGGGTCTGGAGATGCCGCAAAGTATGGTCCGAAAGCCTTCCAAGCGCCGGAGTGCGGCCGATCAGGACAAGATCATCGTCGAAGCCCTGCGCGACGTCGGCCGCCCGCTCAGCGCCTATGAGTTGATCGAAAAGGTCCGCGTCAAAGGCGTCAGCGCCCCTCCGACCGTTTATAGGGCTCTACAACGCTTAATCGACGACGGCCTCGCGCACCGGCTCGAAAGCCTGAACGCGTTCGTCGCCTGCGAACACCCGCATCACCAGGGCAAGGCCGTGTTCGCCATCTGCGACGCCTGCGGGACGGTTAAGGAGTTCGACAGCCCCGCCGCCGTCAAAAGCCTGCAGAGCTGGGCGGGCAAGAACGACTTCAAGGTGCGTTCGATGACGATGGAATTGCGCGGCCGTTGCGCGGCTTGCGTGTCGGGCGGCGTCGACTGAGCGCCGCCCGTTCCGCGCGTTTCCACCAAGCCTTACATGTCGAGCACGATGCGATAGCGCGCCTTGCCGTCGAGCAGGTGCTGCATCGCGTCGTTCACCTTCGCCAGCGGGAAGTGTTCCGTCTGCGGCAGGATGTTGTGACGTGCAGCAAAGTTCAGCATCTGTGCAGTCGTCGTCGGCGCACCGTTGGGCGAACCTGAAACGCTCCGCTGCGTCATGATGATGTCGAACGCATGAACCGGAATGGGTTCCAGAACCGCGCCGACGAAATGCAGCCGGCCCTTCGGCCTGAGCGTCGCCAGCATGGTGCGCCAGTCGAGCGGCACGTTGACGGTCACGATCAGCAGATCGAGCGTGCCCGCGGCTTTCTTGATCGCATCTTCGTTGCGCGAGTTGACGATGTTATGCGCTCCGAAACCGCGCGCTTCATCGGCTTTGGAATCGTTGGAGGTGAAAGCGGTCACTTCGCAGCCCCACGCCTTGGCAAATTGCAAGGCGAGGTGCCCGAGACCGCCAATGCCGACAACGCCGACACGGTCCGTCGGACGCACGTCAAAGGCGCGGAACGGCGTGAACACAGTGACGCCGCCGCACATCAGAGGTCCCGCATCTCTGGCGCTGAGTCCATCCGGAATGGGAGCCGCCCACGGCCACTGCACGCGGACGCGATCGGCGAAGCCTCCGTGGCGGCCGACGATGGTTGCCTGACCTTGCGGACAAAGATTGCCGTCACCCGAAACGCATTGCTCGCAGTGCATGCAGTTGCCGGATGCCCAGCCGATGCCGACGCGCTGGCCGATCGTCAGTCCTTTGGCGTTTGAGCCGAGAGCGACGACCTTGCCGACCACCTCGTGTCCGGGAATGATCGGATACGTCGTGATGCCCCACTCGTTGCTCATCATCGACGCATCGGAATGGCAGATGCCGCAATGCTCGATGGCAACCTCGACGTCGTCGGCGCCGAGAGGGCCCGGATCGTATTCGAACGGTTCGAGAGGACGGTTCGCCGCTGTCGCGGCCCAGCCTTTGATTGTCATGTATCGATCCTCATTTCACGACTTGCGATTGGGATTGATTGCAGTGCGAGCGATATCAATTCGCTCCGCTTGGCGCCGGTCTTTTTGCGAAACGGCCTGCGAAATTCAGTAATCTATCTCGACGCTAAGTTTCAATGTCGTGGCAGGCGTGTCTTTATTGAGACCGAAGAGCAGCCCCGTGCCGATCGTAGTCTCGACGTTGCGCTCTGCCTCTTCTTTTTTATTGCCGGACGATGCGTCGTCATCGTCATCGTCACCAAATGTCCAATAAAAAACGGGTCCAAGACGATACTGATTGAATTTTCCGAAAAGACGTTCTGCTTCGCCGATGTTGCCGCCGCTGATGCGCTCGATCCCGCCATACGATTCCAGCGCCAAGGCATGTTCTTTCGAAGACTGGTACATGACGCGCACCGCGTAACCAAAATCGATCTTGTGCTTGTCCTCGGGTTCGCCTCCGAAATACTGTATGACGGTTGGATTGAGCGACGCGCTCCACGCGCCCTGCTGCCATTCGAAGATCGGCCCGATTGTCAGCGTCGATGCTTCATCCGAATGCGCCGACTGTTCCCACTGGACGAGAAAGCCCGCGCCGATCCCATCGCCTTTTCTGGGAATGACAGTCCAGATGGATTCCGCGCCATAACCGTCGAATTCCAGCGGCCCTATTCGCTGCGCATCGCTGAACGATTTCGGATCGTCGATCCGGCCCTGCTCGAATTCGACGCCGAGGCGTATTTTCACGAACGACGTCAGCCCAACCTCGATCTCCAGCCCCTCGCGCTGTCGAGTAATCGTATTCGGATCTGCGATGACGCCGGAGCCATCCGGCAGGACGCGGCGTCTCGGATTGCCCGACGAAAAATCGTTCTGGCTCTGGATCTCGATGGCGCCCGGTACAGACTCGAGGTTCTTGATTTCAAATTGGTCGAGGGATGGACCGGCGACAGCAGCGGTCGCGCCCGCGCTCGCGGCGATCGAAACTGCGAGCGCGATAAGGCGTCTGATCAATATGCGCGCCGAGTCCCGATGCACGCTTCCCCCGCGGGAATTGAATCCCCGTCATTTTTGCTGAGGAAGCTATGGCATGAGGAATTTTTCCCGACCATCACAAACACGGCGGCGGGCAATTTTCCGATCGCAGCGTGATTTTGGGATCAGTAGAAGAGGCTTGAGACGCTCTCTTCGCGGCTCGTGCGCAGGATCGCTTCGCCGATCAGCGGCGCGATCGAAATAACGCGAATGTTCTTGGCGGCTCTGACGGCTTCGGTCGGCAGGATCGAGTCCGTAATGACCAGCGATTTTAGGCGCGAATTCTGAATTCGGCTGACCGCACCGCCCGAAAGCACGCCGTGCGAGATGTAAGCCGACACTTCCGTCGCGCCGTTCTTCAGCAGCGCTTCGGCGGCATTCACCAGCGTGCCGCCGGAATCGACGATATCGTCGATCAGAATGCAGCGCTTACCGTCGACGTCGCCGATGACGTTCATGACTTCGCTCTCGCCCGGACGTTCACGGCGCTTGTCGCAGATCGCGATCGGAGCGCCGATGCGCTTGGCGAGCGCGCGCGCTCTGACGACGCCGCCGACGTCCGGCGATACGACGACGATGTCTTCCGTGCTTCCGAAATTCTCTTCAATGTCGCGCGTCATAACCGGCGCCGCGAAGAGGTTGTCGGTCGGGATGTCGAAGAAGCCCTGGATCTGGCCAGCGTGCAGATCGAGCGTCAGCACGCGCTGGGCGCCGGCGCGCTCGATGAGGTTGGCGACGAGCTTCGCGGAAATAGGAGTGCGCGGGCCGGGTTTGCGATCCTGACGCGCATATCCGAAGTAGGGAATGACCGCTGTGATGCGCCGCGCCGACGAGCGCTTCAGCGCGTCCATCAGGATCAGCAGCTCCATCATATTGTCGTTGGCGGGAAACGACGTCGATTGGATGACGAACACGTCCTGGCCGCGGACGTTCTCCTGGATTTCGACGAAGACTTCCATGTCCGCGAAGCGCTTCACCTGGCCCTTGGCCATCGGCAGCTTCAGGTACGCGCAGATCGCATCTGCTAGGGGCCGATTGCTGTTACCCGCGACGATCTTCACGCCCAGCTTTCCTCGACCCGCCAAGCTCCGGGCGTCATCACCTTTGATGTCGAAAGGCATGTGCACTCCAGAACCGTTGTTATGGGCGGGCTTGTAGCAATTGGGCCCGGACGATTCAACCGTCCGAGCCCTGATTTATGACGAGATGTTGTCACGCCACCCGGTTGCTTAATTTATGCTTTTATCCGGCAGCAACTTGATGATGCCTTGTGCAGCAGCTGCGGCGGCGGCATCCGCCGTTTTGCCCCAGGCGCCGTCGAGCGAGCCTTGCGGCACTTCGTTCTTCTGCGAAACGGTGCCGAGCTTCTTGCCCGACGGATCAAGCACGTTCCAGTCGATCTGGATCGGCTGCTTGCCGTCTTTGGTTGCGCCAAGCGCGACCTTGCCTTCGACCTTGTAGGAGCGGGCGTCAGGCGTGTTGGCGAGGCTCATGCCGTGCTTCGAAAGCTCGCGCTGGATCGCCAGGGTCAATGAGCTTCCGCCATCGCCAGGCGCACCCGTGACGGCCGGAACGATAGCCGTGACCGGACCCGAGGTCGCGATGCTTCCCGTCGTCGGCGACGGCTGTTGCGTGGATGCCGTTTCGTAAGTCGCTCTCGGCGCGGCCGGCACTGCGGACTGCGACGTGCCTGCGGCCGGCGTGTTCGACGCGACGATGGCGCCGGCACCCGGCAGCCAGCTTGCGATCTGCTTCGCGGTCTTGTCGGAGATGGCTTGGATGACAGGCGGCGTCACGGCAGCCCACGGATCTTTGCCCGCGCCCGCGACGACTTCCTCACCCGTGATCCGATGGACGCGTTTGCCCGTCTGATCGGTCACGTCCCAGATGTAGGAAATCTTCGCTTTCGTCTTTTCGCGCGCCGCAACGATATAGCCGCGCAGCACATACTCGCCCGTGGCATCGGTCGACGCCGCGACGGTCAGGCCGTTACGCCCGATCGCGGAGGAGAGCTCGGTTTGCAGATCGCGCGCGACGTTGTCGGGCGAGCCGATGATCGGAGCGATCTGAATTTTCGCCGTTCGAGACGAGACGGGCGTCGCCGCGCTCGGCTGTGTCAGCGAAGCCTGTGGCGCTGAATCGCCGCCGCCAAGGATGCTCGGTGTCGACGAGCAGCCGCCGAGTCCGAGAGCGAGAACCGACGCGCAGAGCGCCGATTTAATCGAAACAAGATATCTTCCGCGCGCGCGCGTCCGAGCAGAGCATAAGGTCGCCACGTGACGTCCCCCCTTGACCAACCGCAACTTCCCGGCGGCCGGAATTACTATACCCCGCGGCCTGAACTCCCTCAGATACTACCGGACTGACATACCCCCTCTAGATCAGCCCGCCTCTGCCCGTCCAGACGTCAGCCCAGCGAAAGTGTGATCAGCCCGCGAAACACGGGCGTCAAGTCGGACTCCGCTGTGGATTATGCGATTAGGCCACGACGATGGCGGAGATTTGACGGCCGTAATCGGGCTCTTTGAGCTTCGTTTTACGCCGGTAGCTGAAGAAAAGCGATTCGTTCTCGGCAGTGCAGGTCGCGAGAGTGACGGCCTCCGCGATCTTCGCGTCATGAAGCTGTCGCAAGACAAAGCCGGAGAGATCGAAGTGCGGGCGTGCCGTCTGGCTCGGCCGCGAAAAGAACTGCTGGTTTGCCGGATCGGCTTTCAGAAACTCGGCTTCGAACTCCGGCCCGACCTCGTAGGCGTCTTGCCCGATGCACGGTCCGACCGCGCCGCGGATGCGGTCGCGCCGGGCGCCCAGACGCTCCATCTCCCGGATCGCGCTTTCGACGATGCCGCCGAGAGCGCCACGCCAGCCCGCATGCGCGGCGGCTACGACCCCCGCCTCGGCGTCTGCGAGCAGGACAGGTGCGCAGTCTGCCGTCAGCACGCCGATGACAAGTCCCGGCGTCGCAGAGACCACGGCGTCGGCGTGAGGAAGCGCATCGCGCGCGGGAAAGCTCGTGACCTCGCGCGCCGTCGTGCCGTGCTTCTGATAGAGCGTGACGATTGCGCCCCCCGAGCCTCCAAGATGATCCGCTATGCGGCGACGGTTTTCGAGCACCAAGGCGGGCTCGTCATTCGATCCGAGGCCGCAGTTGAGGCTCGCGTAGATGCCCTGCGATACTCCGCCCTGCCGCGTGAAAAATCCGTGCCGTATGCCCGGCAGCGCGCTGAGGTTTTTCGCAACGAGAGGCGAAAGCATGACGCGCGCGGCTCCTTCAGATTTGTTGTGGGGCGCCGCCAGCGACTTTCGACGCGCGGAATCCCGGGAGCGGCGGCAAATCCGGAGACCGCGCCGCGAGCACCTTGAAGCGCGATCCCATGC
>ERZ778027.3385-NODE-3385-length-16163-cov-11.651105_pt1 | contig 16163 bp, 13 predicted proteins | sample MGYA00375757_ERZ778027 | MGnify/ENA primary metagenome ERZ778027 (study PRJEB29350, sample SAMN05389817) | bioreactor metagenome | isolation source: Ammonium sulfate bioreactor | place: South Africa: University of Cape Town | collected 2014-02-18 ... | reverse complement strand
CGATCGTTTCCCATCGGATCTGGTCGGATCCGATTGTTGGATTCAACGACCTGGGACATGGTGTAGAACATGAAACTGGAATATTTGAATCATGCTGACGATCGGTCATTCGATTTAAATCAGGTGAACTAAATAATTCATCTTGTAAATGTTTAAAAAAAGAGATTCTTACGTTATTATTTGATTATATACTTACTTATAGCAGACGTATTCATTGTTATTCTATGTAAACTATTACTCACTTGCCTCTATAATCGAAAGTGTATGAGTCAAACCCTCAACCCTTTGAGTCACATATGCTGTGTGATGAAATGAAATCTATCATGCATCTCATTGTTGTGTTTTACTTAATAATATCGTATAATGACGAAATATTTCGATGTAGAGAAGAAAACCGAGTTTGTTCTATTTATTTAAAAAAATATAAAAGTGTATCAGCATTTAAACACATCTATTGAGGATTATAAAAAAATTTCGATAGTTACAGAAATTTTGATTGGCAAGAGAAATCAATCATATAACGTCAAAAAGAAAAACTGGCAGTCACACTTGATTGAACTCGACAAATATTATACATAATCAATGGGATATCTCTTCCATTTTTATTTATCACATGACAATGAGATTAAATATTTTCACGCATGATCGCGTTGTAATATAAATATTTTCCATATAGGTTTATATAATTACATTATTTTTTCATTTCATACATTGGTGATATACATATTAATATAAAAGTATTGGCGAATATTTTTGATTAAAATGTTCAAATCTTACGCTTTCCTATTCGTGAGCTTTACGGTATTTGTACTTTACTGTGATAGTGCTCCAGCTGTCTATACTATCACTTTTCAACAATATACCAGTATTAAAATTGGATGGACTCAGGATCAAATAAAAAAGTTAGTTGGTACTTCAGGAAAGGTTATTTCACAAACGGGCACAGGAACTAGTGCTTTTATTACCATTCAATATACAGGATCGAAATCATCGGCGGCAATAGCTACATTTCTTTTCCAAGGAAAAAAACTCTTGAGTAAAGCTCAAATTGGATTAGATACGGGAACTTACAGAATAACTTACAAACAGTATACAGCAATTAAAATTGGATGGACTCCTACTCAAGTGAAAAATACAGTTGGTAATTCAGGAAGTACGGTTTCAGAAGCTGGTACTGGTACAACAGCTGCTACTATTGTTCACTATACTATAGTTGGAATTACCTATGGTCTAGTTCAACTTGGATTTGTTGGTGGAAAGTTAGCATCTAAGTTTGAAGTCGGTTTTAGTGCTGCTGTTAAAAATAAAATTACTTTTCAACAATATACAAGCATAAAAATTGGATGGACACAAGCTCAAGTAACGAAGCTTCTTGGTGGTTCCGGTACTATCGTGTATGAAATTGGATTCAAAGGTTCACCATTTCAAATGACCACTGTTCAATATACCGGATCGAAATCTTCATTAACATCAGCTGTATTTATGTTTCAAAATGGAGTTCTCTCAAGTAAAGCTCAAACTGGATTAGATGCTGGAGTTTACACTATTACTGAAAAACAATATAAACAGATTCAAATTGGATGGACTCGTGATCAACTGACTAATCTAGTTGGCAGTACAGGAAGCGCAATCTCAGAAGCTGGTACAGGTAGAACAGCCGTTGTTACTGTTAAATATACTCCAGTTGGATCTACTTACGGTTTTGTTCAACTTATATTTTCTAATGGAAAGCTTAACAGCAAAACTGCATTCGGTTTTAAACGATGAAGAATTTATTAACCCTAACAAACTATACATTTCTATTATTATTTTAATCTCTTTTCCGATTATGTAAACTAACAATAATTTTTGACGCATTCAATTTTTATGTGTTTGACTTGGAAGTAAAAGAAAAAAGATTACTCATATCTTGGGTTTTTTCCAACGAAAATGTTTTTTTTTCTCTCTCCTTCACTCACGATATAAATACGTTGATTGTCGACACTTGGTTTCTTCAGTATGATTGCAACATATGGCATTTCTCAAGCGTCTTCACATTCAGTATAATCAACTTGTAAAAGATCCCGCACCGTTCTGTTTTGCGGAACCAAAAGATAAAACTGATGATATTACACATTGGACTGGTTATATCGATGGACCACAGCGCAGTCCATACGAAGGCGGACGATTCTATCTCATGATCAATTTTTCATCCGATTACCCAATAAAACCACCTCAAGTTCAATTCACAACACCAATCTATCATCCAAATATTAGTACGAAGGGTGAGATATGTATTGATATTTTGCATTCTCAATGGTCTCCAGCATTGAGTATTCGTGCTCTCTTACTATCCATATGTTCATTACTGACTGATCCAAATCTTGATCATGGATTAAATCAAGAAGCACTGAAACGTTGTCAAACAAATAGAGATCAATTTGAAGAAACAGCGAAGCAATGGACAGAAAAATATGCGTCAAAAAAACTCTAAGCTCATTCATACAATTACATAAGATTTTTAAGTTCAGTTCGAAATGTATCTGATACTAATAAATATTCACAACAACTAATGCAAAATGGTATATGCGTAAGAAATCTTGCAATAATTCGAGTATAAATTCGTATTTCCATTTGTTGTTGATTTGGATTAAATTGAGCTGAAATTTGTTGATAAATAATTAGAATAGATAATATGATTGTAAAACTAATATGAATAATTATTTCAATTAATAATATGAGTTGAAATTGACGATCTTTCGATTTAGTTGAATTTAAACGACGAATATTTCTTAATGTGAAAATTCCAAATAAAGTCAATAAAAATGGAATAAGTAGACCTTTTGTTATTAGTATATAATAACCAACAATTATTGTATAAAGACCCTTTTGAAAATAACAAATTTCTTCATTTTCATTGAGATCTATGACTTTTGTAAATAGAAATGCATGAATATGAAATAAAATCCAAAATAATGTTACAATTAAAATCGATCTATAAGCTAATTTATGTGTGCTGAGTCCTCTAACAGTAGCTGATGATGATGAAATTAATAAACGGTCAATTGATAATAAAATTAAATAACACGGACCTAAGATATCAAATAGAAAATTTAAATAAAACAACAAACGACATAAGAATATATTATAGAGAGCAATTCTAATATTATAACCCGATGCCAGTGTTGCAAATAATATTGTACAATAGATATGCAATAGATTGACTATATTTATTGAGATTAAATATATAGAACAGGGATTTTTTCGAAAATTTTTCTTTGTAAATACACATAAACTAATCAGACAACTGACTGTTCCTAATAGAATTAAAATAGGTCCACCAATTTTATATAAATATTCTTGAATGACATTGAATTTATCCGGCAAAAACATTGTTTTTTTTTCTAAAAAAAAATATATATATATAAAAGAAATAATGATTTCTTCAAGATGTATTCATTGTTATTTTATGGAAATGATATACAAATGAAATGAATGACTTTCCTTTCTCTACAACATCAGCGACTATAAAAACACATCTGCTTCGAGAATAGATTAATCTCAAGATCATCTCATAGAAAGAGAAAGAGAACACGATGTCTGGAATGAATGTCAGCATATATTTGAAAATATTTGCATTGATCGACTGTAACATTATCTAGAAAAGCGATTTTTCTTTCTGTCAGAATTCTAAGCACGTATTTTTCCTTTTCTACGAACATGTAAATATTTATTCATATTGGTTTTTTACAAGATAGTTCCAAATGCATCGAATAGCAATGTGTTTGGTATAAATTTGTCTTTGGACCAACTAATAATCCATCAGAGATCCATTCATTTTCTTTATTCAAATAATAACAACCTGATACATAAATTCGGTATTCATAATTGAAAAAATGTGAATTGTATTCTTGTAAACCAAAGATTAGAAATCGATGGCCAAGTGTTCGTTGATTATCAATCATATAAGTAAAATTAGTACGATTAACGACGAAAGTCCATCCATCAACACGTCGTATCGAACTTGTATAAATCGGAAAGGCATCGAATTTATAGAGAAATAAATAAGAAAAATTCGCATTGATTTCAAAATGAATTGCAATCGGTAGATCATTGGTAAAATTGAAATAATGAAATGATTTATTCGTCGAAATCATTCGAGGAATTTCAACATTTGGATCACGAGGAATTAGAAATTCGATTGGAGTTGATTGACTTGTTTCAAATGGAATTTCACGACCATTTTCATTGAGAATTGAAAGTGAGATAGATCTCGAAAGATTTGTAATTCGAGATTTACCATAAATAGCCATGGGTTCCATTGTCGACTATAGAACGACAACAAAATCAAATAGTTTTGCACAAAGAGAAAAAAAACGACGAACTCGAAATGAAATGATTTGATTTGGATTTAAATTCGATGATACATTCATTTTATTATGAAGTGATTGAACATACATTGTTTCCAAAGACATGAACACTTCGGATGTATCAATGGTATATTGTTGTCCGAGATTGAGGTGAAAATTCAATGCTGATGTTAATAAGGAATTGATTTCGTTGATTTTATTGTTAAGTTCATTAGCTAGTAATTTCTTTTGAAAATAAAAACGTTGATCTTTTTCTAAAATTTCAGTTCGTTTTTGTAAAGGACCATTGACAGCACTCAGAATATTTGAAGTACACTGAAGAAGTTGAGTAGCTATGATTTGAACATCTTCATAGGGTAATTTGTTTAGCCATTGATACAACTGATGAGTAAGTTGATAGCATTTATTCGAAGCAACAATTAGAGTAGTTCGTGTTAATTGATTTGTTCCATTGGTTAGCTGAACTAATGATAATGATTGTAATTTCAAACTATTTGCTGATACTATTGTCAAATTACTTGTGAAGTTAATGAAATATTCTCGAAGATTAGCGAGACGATTGATTTCTTTATTGAATGTTAATCGAGCTGATTCATTGATCGGTGGATTAGTTTGCATATTAATCATTCGGGTACTTTTTAATGATGAAATTGACATGCTTATCAAAGAAAGTCCACTTGGAATCGCTTTTCCAAGGATTTGATTCAATTCATTGTTAATTAAAGTTATTATTTGTCCAATGGTATTCTGATTGCCACTTGATAATAATTCAATAAATGATTGTTCAGATAAATCGATAGATTCTGATAGAACAGTTACAGATGATAGATTATATTCAGTAATACCATTCATAATGTCACGAATATGAACAATAAGATTGAGATGATTATCTATTGGCAGTCGAACTTGAAATGAGGATACTGATGAAAATGCAATGATTTGTTGAGATGCTGTATATAATGAATAATCTTTGATATTCTCTTCAATTTGCCAATCGAAACAAGTAACAATAAATAAAGTACTGATTGTTCCAATTTTTGGATTGATGTCACAAGAACCATCTGATGGTGGTTGATTAATTTCGAAATGTAATGCGCTTGTGCTATTGCTTGTTCCAAATGAATAAATGACTTCAAATTTCCAGTAAGTTTCATTCGGAAATTGAAGAAAAAGATCTTTGGTAGCAGTCAATTTCGTTGTGTTTTGTCCGAAAAACCAACGATTCTCATATGTATTTGTTCGACTGTGATAAATATTCCAAATGATATTTTTTACATTTGATATTGTTATTAATCAGTTCTTGTAGTTTATCATTTACATGCATTGGTACTTCGGCTACTTTAACATCTTCAACAGCTTTTTTCAATTTATCAAGCTCGTCGATTCCCAGAACCTGTTGTTTTTTCCTTGTCCATGGTTTCAGTTCAACTAACCTTGTATCCATATTCGCTATGTATTCCTGAAACATTTCCTTGGCTTCCAATAATTTTTTCGGTTGTTTATCTCTTCGAATAGTCATGACATTGAATATCTGTTCTATCAAACCTTGTTGTTCACCTTGAAGATTCCGTTTATATTCTTCGATTGTTTTCTTTTCATTCTTCTCCGTATTCTTAATTTGTTCTAATAAAACTTGTTCTTGTTCATTAATAAGTTGACGAAGTGCTGCCATAGTTGTTGACACTTTTTCCTGATTGACTTTACTTTCACTTTCAATTTCAGCTACCATATTATCCACCTGAGTTGTTCGATAATTCAAGCGTAATTGAACACTTTGTAAACCATTTTCATGCTAAAAAAGTTAGTAGTTTTAAAATGATCAGTTACAATGTGCATGTACCTGTTGTTCTACGTCTTTAACAAAATCCGTAATGATAATAAACTTATGCTCTTTATGTTTGAGCTGTTGACAATGTCCACAAATTTCTTTTGAACAACCTTCACACCAATAAGTACCTTTTACCTCTTCAGGAGTATGATCTTTGCATGTAGGCATTTCAGGTGGTTTGTCTTTGACCAACATTTTCGTATGATTTCGATATTGACCTACTTCATGAATCGTATCCCAGCATTGACCACAAAAACTATGTTTGCAATTGCTATCACACCAATATTCAGCATCGGCATTTTCGCATCGATTACACTTTGATGCGAATGATGCCGGACGATCTAAACAAAAAAAATTCTCAAAACAAAAGTTTCTTATATCAATGAGATTTACCAATGAGTTGTACGAGATCGCATAAGACCTGGTTCGAAGGTAATCGATCGATTGCAGCTTCTTCGACCATTGTTCCATCGTGATTTGGACATTCCAATAGACCATTGTTTTGCACAGTCATTTGTTGAATGCATTGAAAACAAAACGTATGCGAACATGGTAGCATACGTGGTTCATCGAAATGTCTCTTACAAACTGGACATGTAATCACAGTTTCTACTAATGTATCAAGATTAGGCGCCATGTAAATTTTAAAATAAAGAAAGAAAACCAACAAATTCTAATGTATTTAACGTAAAATTCTTATCAATGTGAATAGATAAGCAATGGTTTTTTCCAAGTATACTTTCATATTTGCATAGGTCCTATCTCTATTTAACCGTGAAATTATTATTTGATTTTGTTGAAATATATAGTACCGACTAAAAGTATCGAACCAATTGGAATTGTTGCATGTTGAATATTTTCTTCGATAATGTCAATTGACTGTGTAGTTGTTTGTGCCGACTCTTTTTTTTTCGCATGCATGATTAAACGATTCAGTGAATAAGGCGTTTCAAGTTTTTATTCAAAAGAAAAAAATGTTTGTCGAATACCTTCCGTTTCGATCATGTCAAAAAACGAACAATTTCGATGCCATATTTCACCAATAAAACCTTGATCCGGTGTCATATGATAATATTTGGGCGTAGTTGGATCATAACTTGGCCAATCAAGTAATGGTCTTCCGTTCGTAGCTGTATTCACCCAATTAGCAATGATACCATTCGAAAATACACGTGTCGAATTATCCCATGTACAATTGAATAGTTTATCGGAATCACAATCACCGACAGTTCCAAATACGAATGGAAGTTCTGATGAATGTCGACATACACGAAATGGTTGTACAATTGGACATTCAGGATAACAATTAAGATGATATGAAAATAATTTATTTCGTGCATATTCAGGACCGTATTTCGAATAGAATGCATTGAATATTCGACGAATATCACAATCAAACATTTTGTCCAATGTAATTAATCTCATGATATCACAACAACGAGTCGTATTACTCGTTCGATCTGCTGAACAATTCGTTAGATGATAGAAATCGGCTGCAATCGGTGCCCATTCGTGTCCTACCAATGCAGCTAATGAAGCAAGAGCTTGTTTATAGTTCATATCAGGTTCATCCATACAAGTTGTTTTTTCATAATCATTATGACCCATGATCAGAGTCACATTATTATATTTACCATTTTGAATTGCAAGTGGTGGATAAAGTGGAAAGAAATAATTGTCAATAATGGGTCTTGTATAATGAGGATTGTAGGCAACGAGTAATTTGTCAATGGAAATATTACGCATACATGAAAGTAATTTTTGTTTATCTTCATTGGTACAATTCAATCGGCGAACTACCGTATTCGAATAATCGAGTGCTTGACTCATATTGTAATAGGATGAATAAGTTCCTGGTGAACCTAAACCTGACTGACTTATTGTTGCTTTAAAAAGACCTTCAGAATCTCGTACTGCACCGAGATCAGTCACTGAAAGTCCTCCAGCACTTTGACCAAAAATAGTAACATTATTTGCATCGCCACCATAGTCACCGATATTTTTCTTTACCCAACGTAATGCCGATAACATATCTAAATACATATAATTACCTGCTGTAGGCCATTGAGGATTTTCATCGATTAATTCTCGCAAAAACATGTCAGCAAATGGTCCCAAACGATAATTGATTGTGACGACAACAACTGGTTGATCTGATGGTGCATGATTTATGATATTTGTTCCGTTGAATATTAAAGGAATACTTTGTGTTGAACATCCATGATTATGAGCACCTCCATGAATCCAAAATAGCACGGGCACTAGTGAATGATTAGAAGGAAGTATGGGCCGATAGATATTTAAATAGAGACATTGTTCGTTGGATTCATTAAAGTAAGCACCACTTTTTATTTGTGGACAACATGGACCAAATGATGTTGCATGAAATGAATGGTTTGGAAACATTTCTGAAGCTAAATCGATCGGTGGTTTCCATCGATCTGCTTTTGCATACTGAATTCTAAACACAACAAAATCAACATTCCATTGGATATCATGCGAACTCACCCAAGATATTCAATGGTATTTTGTGTTTGTCGACCATAGATGAGTCCTTGTTGAGTTTGCAAGCTCACATCGTTAGCACTAGCAATAATAATAATAGCAAGACAAACGAGCCACGAGTAATAATGCATCTGTATGTATGAAGTAAAAGGCTAGAGTGTTTGTAATAATACTATTATCATCGTTTTTAAAAATGTTATCTTATGTGGTCGTGTACTTCTTTTTTTCTGTGTTTTTTTTGTGATATACGTAAGAATGATTAATGATGAAATCCCACTAATATTCATTTTCGTACGAACGAAAAAAATAAATATATACTCATTATTACCTTGAGCATTCATATATGTTCGGGCAAACTATTCGTCGGTATGCAAAAATAAATGTTGTTTTTTTCTCTATCGAAAATTGATCATTTAATTTTTTTTTATTACAAGTTTTCTCGAATATTCTCGAAAACATCCAACTTTTGTGAATGTATCGATGGCTTTTCTTTTCGTATGTACATCGATATTCATTGGTAGTTTAGTTGTATCGTTAACTTATGCAAAACAAACAAGTGCGTTTTGTTTTTCTATTTCTATAATTAGGCGTATTTGTTTCAATTAGATCAAGGATGTCGATATATTTTTCAGCGCACAGCCGAACAAGCTATTGGTTACGATTCACGACCAAAGCATATTTCTATTGGTGATTTCGATCGTAATGGTCATCTAGATCTTGTTGTTGTCAATTCAGGTAGTGATAGTATTGGCATTTTCTTAGGATTTGGAAATGGATCATTTTCTGATCAAATAACTCATTCAATTGGATTTGGATCGAAACCATATGCCGTTGTTGTTGGCAATTTCAATAATGATACTTATTTAGATCTTGCTGTTGCTAATTTTGGTACGAATAGTATAAGTGTACTTCTCGGTTGTGGAAATGGAAGTTTTACAAAACAAATCTCAACATCATTGAATTCCTCTCGTCCTCTTTCGATAGCTGCAGGCGATTTTAATAAAGATAAAAAACTCGATATCATTGTTGCAAATTACGGTACTTCCGATATCATTCTACTCTATGGATTTAATAATGGATCATTTCGAGTGATCCGTCGGCATGATATGGGTTACGATTCAATTCCATATGCAATTGCTATTGCTGATTTCAATCAAGATAAGAAACTTGATATTGCCGTTGTTAATTATGGAACAAGTATATTAACTATTCTTCTAGCGAAGAATAATGACGAATCATTTACAATTCAGCAATATTCTACTGGCAATCGTTCGTATCCATCGTCAATTGCTACGGGTGATCTCAACGATGATAGTTACGTTGATATTGCCATTACATATTCTCTTCTTGGTACTATAGGCATCTTTTTCGGTACTGGAAAAGGAACCTTTGCTAATATGTTTACTCTATCGATTGATGATAATAATAATTCGCGTTTAGAATATATTTCAATTGTTGATTTTACGCATGATAGCAAACCTGATATAGTTGTTATTGATTCTATGAACAATAATATTATTATTTTAGAAAATAATGCAAATAAAAATTTCACTATAGCTACTATTCATTCTACTGGACATGGTTCCGATTCAACATCATTTGCTATTGATGATTTTACTCACGATCATGTTCCTGATATTGCTATTACAAATAATGCAACGAATAATATTCTTGTCTTGACAACATATAAACTTCAACTTGTAGCAAATCATTTTATTTATGAAAGTGGCGAAGACTCAGGTCCAACATCTGTTGCTGTTGGTGATTTCAATCATGATAATTATTCAGATATTGTTGTGGGCAATCTCGGAACTAATACTGTTGGTATATTTCTTAATTTAGGCAATGGAACATTTGCTGATCAAATCATCTATTCGACTGGAGATGACTCGACGCCATACTTTGTTACTATCGATGATATCAATTATGATAATGCACTCGATATTATTGCAGTTTTATATGATACAAGCGAAATATTTATTTTAACAGGATATGGAAACGGAAGTTTCGATGATGGTACAGCGTATTCACTTGGTTCAGATTGTGAATCTGAAGCAGGTTTTGTAAAAGATTTAAATCGAGATGGTTATCTCGATATTGTTGTCGCTAATTCTCTTTGTGGTCTTAGTATACTATTTGGAAATCGAGATGGAAGTTTTTCTGATGCCATTACATATACATACGATGTGGAATTCTATCCAAAATATGTTGCCGTTGCTGACTTCAACGAAGATAATCTCGTAGATATTCTTGCTTGTGATTTTAATAATAATGGTTTAGCCATATCATTTGGACAACAAGATGAATCATTTGATAATTATACAATATTTCAGACAGAAGATCGTATGAGATGTGTTGTCGTAGGAGATTTAAATAATGATAATCATATAGATATTGTTTATGTCAGTCAGTATTATAATTTTCTCGGTATACTATTAGGTCATGGAGATGGTACATTTGCTGATTTAATTGAATATTTTATAGGAGGAGGAACATGGCCATGGTTTGTTCATCTGGCTGATTTTAATAATGATAGTATATTGGATATTGTTATAACAACAGCTTATGATAATAGTGCAAATGTATTTTTTGGTATTGGAAATGGTTCATTCACAGATAAAACACGGTTTACAACTGACTATGGATCTCATTTACCGTCTGTTGCTAGTGGCGATTTTAATAATGATAATCAATTGGATATTGTTGTTGTTAATGAAGATCTCAATGATATTGCTGTATTTATCTTAAATTATCAGAGAATTTTTCTCGATGAAAACAGTTATTTCACTGGTTCTGGTCCACATCCATATTCTGTTGCTCTCGGCGATTTTAATAATGATAATCAATCGGATATTGTCGTTGCTAATTCAGGCAATGATAATATACAATTATTTCTCAATGATACTCAACATCTAACTTATTCAACAGGTTTTCAATCATATCCACAATTTGTCAATGTTTTCGATCTTAATCAAGATACTCATGTTGATATCGCTGTTGCTAACAATCGAAATGATAGGATACATGTCTTTTTGGGATTTGGTAATGGAACATTTGATTTACCAAGTACACATTTGACTGGTTCTGATTCTTTTCCGATTGCAATTGCGATCAGTGATTTCAATAATGATAATTGGCTAGATATGGTTGTTGTCAATAATGGCACAAATAATATTGGTATATTTCTTGGATTTAATTATACTATATTTTCAAATGATACTATAGCCATATCCGGACCATCGGCATCTCCTGAACATGTCATTGTAGATGATTTCAATAATGATAATCATTGTGATATCATATTTACTAGTAGTTATCTTCAATATTTTGGTATTTATCTTGGTAATGGTAATGGAACATTTAGAGAGAAAATAATTACTGAAATAGGTGATTATGATTTGAATTCAATTGCTAAAGGAGATTTTAATAATGATAGTCGACTTGATATCGTTCTTGTGTACGATGATGTCGGAATATATCTTGGTGATGGAAATGGAAATTTTAAATTGTCAACGTTGTATACGAAAGATGATTCATCTGAATTACAATCTGTTGCTGTCGATGATTTCAATAGAGATAATATATTAGATTTAGTTATTACTTATGATAGATCGAATACTATAGATATATACATCGGATATGGTAATGGAACATTTAAGAAATCATTAACATATAAATTGAGAAAAAAATCAAGACCAATATCTGTCGTTGTTAATGATATCAATCATGATAAAATAGTAGATCTTATTGTTGTCGATCGAACTTGGAATTGTCTCGCCATACTGTTCGGAAATGGTAATGGTACGTTCAAAAATGCAATATATATTTCGACTGGTCCGGAACCATTTAGAATTGCTACAGGAGATATCAATAACGATACTTGGATTGATATTGTTGTTGCCTATAATGATCGTGATATTCTAGTATTATTTAATTATGATGATAATAATGGCACATTTTTATCACAAAGAATTTATTCAACTGGTCCTGAAACTGATCCATACAATATTATTCTTGCTGATTTGAATAATGACAAAATTCTTGATATTGCTGTCTCTGATTATGGAGACGGTAATGGTCATATAAGTGTATTTTTTGGATATGGTAATGGTAATTTTACTTTAATGACAAGTTATTCAACTGGATGGAATTCTGATCCAACGATGATTGGCGTTTGTGATTTTAATCACGATAATTTATTAGATCTTGCAATTAATTATCAAAATATTGATACTATCGGTATAAGACTTCAACAGAAAAATGAACCATTCGGACCAATGATTTTGTTTTCTACTGGCAATAATTCACATCCCGAATCAATTGTTGTCGAAGATTTTAATAACGACAATCAATCAGATATTGTTATAGCTAATACTCAATCGAATACAATTGGTATTTTTCTTGGATTTGGTAATGGATCATTTGGTGAACAACAAATTTATACACTTGGAAATAATACGAGACCGTGTTCAATTGCTAGTGGTCATTTCAATAATGATACGTATTTAGATCTTGTTGTTGCAAATTATGAAACAAATACGATTACGATTTTATGTGGTTACGGGAATGGAACTGTTAGTATTCTAGTTGATTATTTTACTGGCATTCGTTCTCAACCATCTTCAGTTACTGTTGATGACTTAAATAAGGATAATTATTTAGATATTATTGTTACAAATTTTGGTAGTAATGAAATACTTATTTTCTACGGATTTGGAAACGGCTTATTTTCAATACCACAATCATATTCGCTTGGTTACAATGCAAGACCAAGATCTATTGCTATTGGAGATATGGATCATAATAATATGTTAGACATTATTGTTGCTAACTATGGTACTGATTATGTTGAAATTCTCTTACAAACTTGTTGATATAATAGTTTGTTTTCTTTTTATTTCTAAACAATGTCAAATCTTTGTACTTGATGATTAAATTCTTCAACTACATAGAGGCTATCATTTTGATCGAATGACAAACCATTAGGACGTTTCAATGGTTTATCTTGTTGATCTTCACCAATAATAATACTTCCTTGTCCGTCACCTTTGCACCAACGCATTATTCTAGAATTTCCTGCATCAGCTACATAAATTGCTCCACATTGATCAACAATGACACCCAATGGATCTGATAATTGTGTAGAAAGTTTTCCTTGACCTTGACCACATGCGACAATAACACCTTGTTTAGCATTTGCATCCCATTTTACTATGCGATGATTTTTATTGTCTGATATGTATATTGAATTATTGCGATCAACAAATACATAATAAGGATCATTGAGTTGATTGAGATTACTACCTTTTCCGTTACCACCGGCCACTATAGTTCTTGAAGATTCATCGATGTTCTTGTTCCATCGTATAACGCAGCTTTGTGCAATGTCAGAAACGTAAAGAAAACCTTGATTGTCCATTGCTAATCCATTACAAGCAATATTTGGAATTACTATTTCTCCAACTCTACCACCGTTGAGTGGCCATCTTACTACACGTTTATTTCCATGATCACAAATAATAAGATGCGTTTTATTTTTGTCGATGATTATATCTGTGGGACAATTTAATTGATTCATTTGATTTCCTGACCCATTACCACCTGCAACGATCTGACCACTTTTTGAACCGAATTTCCATGCAACTACACGATGATTATTCCATTCAGTAATATAAACGGTTCGAGCATCATCAACACACACACCAGATGGAAAAGATAGTTGATGTAATCCATCACCTCGTTGATTATGTCCTGCGATAAGAACACCTTTCTTTTGATAAGACCGTACTGCAAAAAGCAGAAAGACATAATTATGTGTTCATATATAAAAACATGTCATTACTTTGTTCAGCTAAATAGATTTTTTTGGTAAGACATGCATTACGCCATGGCAAATGATAACCTTGTAATTTCATGTCTTTACCAACATTTGTGAGGATAGTTTCAATATCTTGATCAGCTGTTGTGAGATATTTTAATAAATATTCTGTAAATATCCCATTTCGGTTATTTTGTGTATCATCTATTGCAGCTTGATTAGATCCACACGAGAATGCAATCAACGATTCAGGTGGTCCATTCATCGATGCTAGTCTATCTGCTGCAATATTCATTGCACGAGTTTTGACATAACTTCGACAACAATCTAATATCAATTATTGTAGAGTCAGGATTTTTATCCTCGATTTTAGATAATATTGTTTGTACGTTAATAGAATTTTCTTTGATATGTTTTCGTTCATCCTGGTCATAATGAAATATATAGTTTGCAGGTAATAAGTAATTTATGCTTTCAACTTCATAACCATGACCAGCAAAGTAAAATAGAACTAAATCATTTGATTTTATTCCTTGAACAAATTGATCAATCAGTTTTTTAAATGTTTCATAATCACAATCAATGGCTTTCAAGACATCAAAATTAATACTTTTCAGCTGTTTTGCTACATCATCTGCATCGTTAACACAATGGCGTAATTTGGAATTTCTACCATATTCATTAATGCCAATAACAAGTGCCAATTTATGACTTTTCGTTGTAAACGGTGTCATTCGTTCGAATGAAACACAAACATCATTTAAGTGTATACTATTCATTATACAAAACTTATAGGCCAATCTTGACTATTTAAATCGTAGTATGATAAGAAACGATTGGGTTTTATTTTGTGTACTGCCACGTGCGTAAAAAACAAAGTTATAAAACGAAATATACGCTCTGTAATATTTTCTTTCTCATATGTGACGTCATGTATATGTTACTACTTTATTGATCAGTTTCTTCTATTCTAGCACAAAATCAAAATTAAATTAGACCACCCGGTACAAATGATTGATGTTTTTAATTTCATACATTTGTTGATATCGATTCTTTTGCGTTTGTCTGCTAAAAGGAAGATAAAATGTCTGAATTTTCGAAAAGAGAAGGTCAATGCACCGTTACCCATTCATATCAATAATATTTGAAATGATTTCGCCAGTTCGGCTAATTGATAAATAGTCTCGCTATTCGATTCATAGTGTTCATACGCAAAAGCACAACTTCGCAACTATGAAATCAACTTGGGTCAATTTTTGGCTTGTTTTGAGCGCTCTTTCTTCTTTTTGGTGCGTATGGGCAACATTAGCCAGTATATGGTATACTGTTGTATTTGAAAAGGCTGATTGGACGCAATATTTTTTATATTCGTTGGCGATTCTGTTTCCACTGTCACAATCGTACTTTTGTTCAAATAAAATCAAGAGAACATACTGTAAATAACAATATAAATGTCTAAATCTACAAAATGTATTTCGGCATTTACCTTTTTTTGTGTTGTATTTTCTCTTGTATAGACTAATATCTCTAATGAATCCACTAATCTTTCGAAACTCTTTAATCGCTCACATCAAGTGTTGATATTTTCTTCTTCAAATAAAGAAAACTATTCATTTTTCAATCTCTTTTTGAAAATTGAATTCGTATTTATTTCAAATATATA
>ERZ778027.3379-NODE-3379-length-16221-cov-4.149759_pt1 | contig 16221 bp, 15 predicted proteins | sample MGYA00375757_ERZ778027 | MGnify/ENA primary metagenome ERZ778027 (study PRJEB29350, sample SAMN05389817) | bioreactor metagenome | isolation source: Ammonium sulfate bioreactor | place: South Africa: University of Cape Town | collected 2014-02-18 ... | reverse complement strand
TGGCCATCGCCGACGGCGCCGACGAGGTGCGCAAGCTGGTGCGCGAGCAGATGCGGCAGGGCGCAGACCAGGTCAAGATCATGTGTTCCGGCGGCGTCGCCTCGCCCTACGATCCGCTCGACTCCCTGCAATTCTCCGAAGCCGAGATCGCAGCCGCCACCGACGAAGCCAAGAACTTCGGCCGCTATGTGCTGGCCCACGCCTACTCGCCCGAGGCGATCACCCGTGCCGTCAGCAACGGCGTGCGCACCATCGAGCACGGCAACCTGATCGACGACAAGGCGGCCCGGCTGCTGAAATCCAAGGGCGGCTACATGGTGGCCAACCTCGTCACCTATTTCGAGATGAAGGACCGGGCAGCGCAGTTCGGCATGTCGGCCGACCAGCTCGCCAAGAACGACGTCGTGCTCGAAGGCGCCCTGCGCTCGCTGGAGATCTGCAAGAAGGCCGGCGTCAAGGTGGGCTACGGCACCGACCTCCTGGGCCAGCTGCAGACCGAGCAGAGCCGCGAGTTCGTGCTGCGCGCCCAGGTGCTGAAGCCGATCGAGATCATCCGCCAGGCCACCGTCATCGGCGCCGAGATCCTGCGCCAGGAAGGCAAGCTCGGGGTCGTCGCACCCGGCGCCTATGCCGACCTGATCGTGGTCGACGGCGATCCGCTGAAGCAGCTGGAGCTCTTCCTCGACCAGGGCCGCCACCTGCCGGCGATCATGAAGGCGGGCCGGTTCCATAAGAACGAGTTGAGGTGACACGGAAGGGGTAAAGATGGCGTTCCTGTTCAAGAACCTCGCCCTCCTCGATCCACGCTGGAAGGAGGCGCGCGGCGGCTACGAAGTCCTGGTCGAAGGCGATATCATCAGGGAAGTCTCTGCGAAGCCGATCAAGGCCGCCAAGGCTCAGGTGATCGACTGCGGCAAGCGCACGGTGATGCCGGGCCTGATTGACTGCCACGTGCATACCCATCACAGCGAAGTCTATATCAACCGGATGGAGGCCGTGCCGCTCACCCTGATGATGGCGCGCTCGGCCGGCCGGCTGAAACGCATGCTCGATCGCGGCTTCACCACGGTGCGCGATGCCGGCGGCGCCGACTGGGGCACCAAGACGGCTGTCGAGTCGGGCTTGATCCCGGGGCCGCGCCTGTTCATCTCGTGCCGCTCGATCGGCCCGACCGGCGGGCACAACGACCGCAACCGGCGCACCGATATCGGGCCACCCTGCCTGTGTTGCAACGGCATGGTCTTCATTCGCTGCATCGCCGACGGGCCCGACGCGGTACGGAAGGCCGCCCGCGAGCAGATGCGCCAGGGCGCCGACCAGGTGAAGCTGATGGTCTCGGGCGGTGTCGCCTCGCCCTACGACCCGCTGGAATCGCTGCAGTTCACCGAGGAGGAGATCTCCGCCGCCGTCGAGGAGGCGCAAGCCTTCGGCCGCTACGTGCTGACCCACGCCTACACGCCCGAGGCGATCACCCGCGCCGTGAAGTGCGGCGTGCGCACCATCGAGCACGGCAACCTGGTGGACGCGCCGACCGCAAAGCTGATGGCGAAGAAGGGCGTCTACATGGTCCCCAACCTCGTCACCTACGACGCCATGAAGCGGCGCGCCAAGGAGTTCGGCATGCCGAACGAGATGCTCGAGAAGAACGACGAGGTGCTGAAATACGGCTTCGCCGAGTTGGAGCACTGCCGCAAGGCCGGCGTGAAGATGGCCTACGGCTCCGATCTGCTGGGCGCGCTGGAAGACGAGCAGACCGGCGAGTTCAAGATCCGCGGCGAAGTGATGCCCGCCATCGACGTCGTCCGCTCGGCGACCCTGATCGGAGCCGAGGTCGTGCGTCAGGAAGGCAAGCTCGGCGTGATCGAACCCGGCGCCTTCGCCGACCTGCTGGTGGTCGATCGCGACCCGCTGAAGGACCTCGGCGTCTTCCAGGACGGCGGCCCCCACCTCTCGGCCATCATGAAGGCCGGCAAGTTCCACAAGAACACGCTGTGAGGGGTGAGATCGACGGCTCATCTGTCCTCTCCGCCGCGCAGCGGGGGAGAGGAAGGGACCCGTTGCGTCAGCGGCTTGGTTACAAGCCGCGTAGCAACGGGGAGGTGAGGTGGTGTCGATCACGGAAATGGTGTGCGGGTCGAAAAACGCCATGACCCACCTCACCTCCCCCATGCTTCGCATGGGTCCCCTTCCTCTCCCCCCGCTTACGCGGGCGGAGAGGACTCCGCGAGAAGAGCTTTGACATGAGGCACCTCCGTCGTTGGGCCTTGAACGGCGCTGCGGCGGTGGCGCTCGGCTATATCCTGATGCCGCTGGTCTTCGTGGTCTGGCTGGCCTTCTTCCGGCAGGAGATCCCCTCCTTTCCGCCCGACGGCTACAGCCTGAAGTGGTTTGCTGCGATCCTCGACCAGCGCAAATTCGTCGATGGCTTCCGCAACAGCCTTCAGGTCGGCGTGCTGGCCACCGCGATCGGCCTGGCGCTGGGCGTGCCGGCGGCGCTCTGCCTGGCGCGCCGGCCGTTCCGCCTGCGCACGCCGGTCGCCAGCCTGCTGCTGATGCCGCTGATCGTGCCGGGCGTGGTGCTGGGCACCTCGATGTACGTCTTCCATGTCGAGCTGGAGAACGGGCTCGACGTGGACGTGCTGGGCACCTTCTACGCCCTGGTCGCCGGCCACATCGTGATCGTGATCCCCTGGGTGGTGCGGCTGGTCACGGCGAGCCTGGCCGGCCTCGACCGCGCCACCGAGGAGGCGGCGCAGAATCTCGGTGCCAATCCCTGGGTGACCTTCTGGCGCATCACGGTGCCGGCGATCCGGCCCGGCATCGTGGCCGGCGCCCTGTTCGGCTTCGTCACCTCGTTCGGCAATCTCGAGATGAGCCTGTTCCTGGTCGGCCCGGGGCGCACCACCCTGCCGATCGTCATCCTGCAGTACCTCGAATGGAAGATCGATCCGACCATCGCCGCGGTATCGGTGGTCCAGATCGTGCTGATCGGAGGGGCGATGCTGATCACCGACCGCTACGTCAAGCTGGCGCGGGTCGTCTAGCCCGTGGCCCGCCTCGATCTCGAGAAGCTCTCCAAGCGCTACGGCGACTTCTTCGCCGTGCGCGACGTCTCCTTGCAGATCGCCGATGGCGAGTTCCTGGTGCTGCTGGGCCCCTCGGGCTGCGGCAAGACCACGACCTTGCGCATGGTCGCGGGCTTCATCGAGCCCAGCGACGGCGCGGTGCGGCTGGGCGGCAGCGACGTCACCGTGCTGCCGCCGTGGAAGCGCAATGCCGGCATGGTGTTCCAGAGCTATGCGCTCTTCCCCCATCTCAGCGTGGCGCAGAACGTTGCCTTTGGCCTGGAGATGCGCAAGCTGCCGCGTGCCGACATCGAGCGGCGGGTCGAGGAGGCGCTCGCCCTGGTCCGGCTGACGGGCTTCGGCGGCCGCCTGCCGCGCCAGCTCTCGGGCGGCCAGCAGCAGCGCGTGGCGCTGGCACGGGCGCTCGCCATCCGGCCCGACGTGCTGCTGCTCGACGAGCCGCTCAGCAACCTCGACGCCAAGCTGCGCCAGGAGGTGCGCGTGGAGATCCGCGAGCTGCAGCGCCAGCTCGGCCTCACCACGGTCATGGTGACCCACGACCAGGAGGAAGCCCTCACCATGGCTGACCGGCTGGTGGTGATGAACGAGGGCGCGGTGCGCCAGGTCGGCTCCCAGCGCGATCTCTATGAGAGGCCGGCCGACCGCTTCGTAGCGGGCTTCGTGGGCCGCAGCACCTTCCTCGACGGCGCCGTCGAAGCGCCGGGACGCTTCCGCACCGACGGCGGCCTCGCGCTTGCCTGCGCCGGCGGCATGCCGGGCCGCGCGGCGCTGGCGCTGCGGCCGGAACGGGTAGAAATCGCACCGTCGGCCAACACGAATATGTCGGGACTCGACAACAGCCTGCCCGGTACGGTGGAATTCGTTTCCTATCTCGGCGCCCTGATCGACATCCATGTGCGCCTCTCGCCCCAGGATCGGCTGGTGGTGCAGATCGCCAATCGCGACGGCGGCTTCGCGCCGGATGTCGGGCAACCGGTCCAGGTCGGCTGGCCGGCTGCCGCCGGCCTTGTATTCAACGAGTAATCAAGAAATCGCAGGAGGCTCTTATGTCGAAGCGTTTCATGCTTTCTCGCCGTGCGCTGCTGGGCAGCGGTGCCGCCCTTGCCGCCAGCGCGATGAGCGCGCCGGCTGTCCTTCGCGCCCAGGACAACAAGCGCATCGTGGTCGGCACCTGGGGCGGCGACTATTCGAGGCTGCTCGCCAAGAACATCGAGACGCCGCTGCTCGCCCCCAAGGGCTGGGACGTGGTGAAGGACGAGGCCAACGCGCCGCCGCGCCGCGCCAAGATGCTGGCCGAGAAGACCTTGCGCCGCGGCACCTCCGACGTGCAGGGCCTGTCGGCCAACGACATGTTCGAGGCCAACGAGCAGGGCGTCGCCGAGCAGATCGACTATGGCAAGCTCGAGAACGCCAAGAACCTCATCCCGGCAATGAAGTATCCCTACGGCATCGGCCACATCTATTCGGGCAAGGTCGTGCTGTTCAACCCGAAGATGATGGCGGCCCCGCAGGGCTTCGCCGACACGCTCGACCCCAAGCATGGCAACAAGCTCGGCATCATCGACATCCAGTACCAGTACACCATGCTGGCGGCCGCACTCGCCTCGGGCGGCACGATGAGCGACTTCGAGGCCGGCAAGGACCGGCTGCTCGCCTGCAAGAAGGCCGGCGCCCGCGTCTATCCCAGCAACGAGGCTTTTGCCCAGGCGCTGAAGACCGAAGAGATCGCCTGCGGCATCATGTGGAAGGCGCGCGCCGTACAGTGGCAGAATGCCGGCATCAATGTCGAGACCGTGGCGCCCCAGGAAGGCGTGCCGATGTATGTCTCGGGCTTCGTGATGCCGCGCAACGCGCCCAACAAGGCGGGCGCCTACGCCTATCTCGACGCCATGATGGCGCCCTCGGCGCAGGAAGGCTTTGCCGTCGACATGGGCTACAACCCCACCGTCACCAATGCCAAGGTGCCACCCGACGTGCAGAAGCGCATCGGTTTCACCGAGGAGGAGCAGAAGCGCCTGCGCGATCTCGATTACGGCTACATGGCCAAGAACGACACCGCCTTCCAGGAATGGTGGAACAAGTCGTTCAAGGGTTGAGTTGGGCAAAGGATGACGCAGGCAACATGACCGACGCGGCACTGGCACGCGGCCCCGTCGTCGAGCGACGGCGCGGCGAGGGATGGACGGCGGCGGCGCTGATCACGCCGGCCTCGATCTTCGTCGCCTTCTGCCTGCTGGCGCCGATCGCCATCCTGTTCCGCTTCAGCCTGAACGAGTTCGTGCCGTCCAAGAAGCTGATGGTCGAGGCGCTGACCGTCGCGAACTACGTGAAGTTCTTCACCGACCCCTACTACACCACCATCCTGGCGACGACAGTGCGCATCGCCGTGCTGGTGACCGCGGTCTGCCTGGTCCTGGGTTTTCCACTCGCTTATGTCGTGGCCCGCACCCAGAGCCGCTTCAAGCACCTGCTGATCATCTCGATCGTGCTGCCGCTGTTCGTCGGCAATGCCGTGCGCGCGGCCGGCTGGATGACGGTGTTCGGCAACAAGGGCTTCTTCAATGCGACGCTGATGGGGCTGGGCGTGATCGACCAGCCGCTCGAGATCATGTTCACCGAGAAAGCGGTGGTGATCGGCATCATCGCCGTCAACCTGCCCTTCATGGTGCTGAGCCTGCAGAGCGTGATTGAGGGCATCGATCGCTCGGTCGAGGAAGCGGCCTTCAGCCTGGGCGCCCCGCCCGCCACCATGTTCCGCCGCGTGCTCTGGCCTTTGGCCTTGCCTGGCGTCCTGGCCGGCACCATCCTCACCTTCGTGCTGGCGATGAACGCCTACGCCACGCCTTTCCTGCTGGGCGGCCCGCTGTTCAAGATGATGGCGCCGCTGGTCTACAACCAATTCACGCAGCAATCCAACTGGCCGTTCGGCGGCGCCATCGCGTTCATTCTCATGACGGTGACCCTGGGCCTGACCTTGATGGCCAACGTGATCATCCAGCGGCGGGCGGCGCGGTAGTTTACTCCTCCGCCGTCTTGGCTTTCATATTCCTCTCCCCCTTTGGGGGGAGAGGTTAGGTGAGGGGGCAGCCGCGACCGCACCCTTGTATGATCCGGGTGTTCTTCACTTCCCCCTCACCCAGCCTCTCCCCCGAAGCGGGGGAGAGGAGAATGAAAAGCATAAGCGACGATTTGAAAACGGAGACCTCATGCATATCGGGTTGATCGGCGGGATCGGGCCGGCGGCGACGGATTTCTACTATCGCGGGCTGATCGATCGGCACACGCGGGCCGGCACGCGGCTCGATCTCACCATCGTGCATGCCGATGCGCGCGAGATGACGGCCAACCTCGCGACCAAAAATACCAAGGCCCAGGCCGAGATCTTCGCCGACCGCATCCAGCGCCTCGCCGACGCGGGCGCCCGGGCGGCAGCGGTGACGTCGATGGGCGGCCATTTCTGCGCCCGCGACCTCGAAGCGATCTCGCCGCTGCCGCTGATCAACGCCATCCCGGCGGTGAACGCGGCGCTCGGCGCGCGCGGCCTCAAGCGGGTCGGCATCATCGGCACGCGCAACGTGATGGAAAGCAGCCTCTATGGCGGCATCACCTCGGTCGAAGTCGTCCGACCAGAAGGCGAGACCCTGGCCAAAGTCCACGACGCCTATGTCGCCATGGCCGTGCCGGGGATCGTGACCGAGGCGCAGCGCGAGGTCTTCTACACCGTTGGCGCCGCGCTCTGCCGCGACCGCGGCGCGGAGGCGATCGTGCTGGGCGGCACCGATCTTTTCCTGGCTTTCGCCGGCCAGGATCCCGGTTTCCCGGTGATCGACTGCGCCGACATCCATGTCGAGGCGATCTATGCGAGGTCTGCGGGCGCCTGACCGGCGGTCGACCGGAGGGCTTGCACCTCGAAGACCGCCACCGGCTGGGTCTTGCCCCGCACGATCACGGTATCGACCGGCCGCAGCGCGTAGGCCTCGGGATCGTCCAGCCGATCCACGGTGAACTGCGAGATCAGCATCGGCACGCGATAATCCTTGGTCAGGCTCTCCAGCCGCGCCGCCAGGTTGACGGCATCGGAGATCACCGTGCCGTCCATACGGTGCTGCTCGCCGATCGTGCCCATCATCAGCGACCCGGAATTGAGGCCGATGCCGATCACGACCGGCACCTCGCCGCGGGCGGTGCGCGCCGCGTTGAACCGCTCGAGGGCCGCGCGCATCGCCAGCCCCGCCCGCACGCCGTCATCGGCCTTCTCGAACAGCGCCATGATGGCGTCGCCGATATACTTGTCGATGAAGCCGCCCTGCTCGCGGATCACCGGGCCCATCTCGGCCAGGTAGGCGTTGATGAAGGCAAAGTTCTCGTCCGGCGACATCCGCTCCGACAGGGTCGTGAAATTGCGGATGTCGGCGAACAGGACGGTCATGTCCTGACGCTTGTTGTCGCCCAGGGCGACCGACCTGATGTCCGGCCGGTCGATCCGGTCGAGGAACGCATGCGGCACGAAGCGCTCGATCGAGAGGTTGGTCTCCTTGAGATCGCCGATGGTCTGGCGCACGGCGTCGCGCATCGAGGCAAAGCTGCGCGCCAGCTGGCCGATCTCGTCGGCGCGCGCGGTGTTGGCGATCGGCTGCTCGAGGTTGCCGTCGGCAATGGCGCCGGCTTCACCGCGCAAGGTGAACAGCGGGTCGAGGACCTGCCGCTGCAGCAACCGCGCGGCCAGCCAATAGATCAGCGGCAGGGTGACGGCGAGCACGATCATCGAGCTCACGAAGACACGGATGACGGCCTCGCGCGCCAGGCCAAGATCGATGACCACCTTGCGGATCATCACCATCGCACCGGGACCGTCGCCCTTGCCGTCCGCCCCGGCAGCCTTGAAGACGCTGTAGCGGGTCGTCAGCCGGTCCTCGGCCCCGAGGACCCGGTAGCGGCCGTCGGCCAGGACCTTCTCGACGATGGCGGGGCTGAGCTGTTGGCCGACATGGATCAGCGACCAGGTGCCCGAGCTGCTCACCAGATAGACGTCGACGTCGCGGACGTAAGGATTGGAGTCCATGGCATCGGCGAAGAACTCGTCGAAGAAATAGCGGCCCAGCCAGGCGAAGTCGCTCCGCTGCAGCGTCTCGCGGACGTCGGTCGAGGCTTCGATGATGTAGTCGCGGTCGGCCGGACCGAAGTAACTGTAGGTCTTGAGCGTATGGGTCGCCGTCGACAGATCGATGCCGGCGCTCCACACGCGGCCGCTACCCATCACCCGGTCGAGAAAATCGGTGAGCTGGCCCTTGGGAAAGACCAGGCCGAGATCCGACGGCAGGTTGGTCTGGAACACCTTGTAGTCGCGGTCGATGAAATAGAGGTGGCCGATGCCGTATTTGGCCGCCAGTGCATCCATCTCGGCGGCCGACAGGGCACGCGGGTCGCGGCCGGCATGCTCGACCTCGGCCGCGATCTGCGGCAGCACCGTCTCCATGTGGCGATGGTTGCGCCGGTTCTCGCTCTGCAGCAGCAGCTCGAATACGGCAAAGCGCTCGCTGAGGTTGGCCTCGATCTTGCGCAGGTCCTCGGCCTGCGCCTCGGCGACCAGCCGGTACATGGCGAGCGACGCCACGATCGTCGCCCCGAGGCTCACGGCCACCATCACCGCCAGCAGGAACAAACCGGCTTTTCGCTTCATCCCTCGAAGAGCATGCCTCCCGGCAGGTCAGGTATTTTGCCAGAGCCGTGTCGTATAGGCGCTTTCGACGTTGGCGTCGATCTGGGCGGCGACCTCGGCGCTTTCGCCGATCTGGCGGGCGATGATCTTGCCGAAGGAGACGCGGCCCGGCGCCGGCCAGGCCTTGGGGTCCCACAGCTTGGCACGCACGATCGAGCGGGCGCAGTGGAAGTAGCAGTGCTTGATGTGCACCCGGGTCGCCAGTAGCGCCGGCTTGCCGAGCGAACTCAGCGACGCCAGCAGGTCGGGATCGTCGTAGATCTCGGCGGTGCCGGAGATGCGCAAGGTCTCGCCGGTCGCCGGCACCAGGGCGATGATGCCGACCTTGCCGGTCGTCAGGATGTTGCTGAGGCCGAAGGCCAGGTTGTTGCCGACCCGCTCGGGGATCAGCAAGGTGCGCGAATCCTCGATACGGATGAAGCCCGGCTCGTCGCCCTTGGGCGAGACCTCGATGGTGCCGTCCTCGGCCGTCGTGCCGACCAGGGCAAAGGGGCAGCGCTTCAGGAAATCGGTCGACTGCTCGTCGAGCGCGTCCAGGATCTTGCTGCGCGTCGCCGGCCGCGGTTCGGCGATGATGTTGCGAAGATCGGCCGTCGAAGTGAGACGCGCCATGGGTCTGGCTCCCTTTTAAGAATCGTTCGCAACACAATCGACCATGGGCGCGGCAGATTCAACCGCGGCGGCCATGAGGTTTATTCGGGGGCGGTTTCTTCAGGCCGTCCATATTGGCATAGAGGCGGCGCAGGGCGGCCTTGAGCTGTTCGGCCTCGGCCGGGTCGAAGCCCTGCAGCGCCACCTTCTCGTAGCGCTCGGCGATGGGCAGGATGCGCACCGTGAGCCGCCGACCGGCCGGCGTGACGTTCAGCACGACGGCCCGCGCGTCCTCGGGATCGCGCTGGCGCGCCACCAGTCCCTTCTTCTCCATGTTGTCGACCAGGCGGGTGAGCGTCGACACGTCGATCGAGGTGGTGGACGAGAGATCGCCCATGCGCTGGCCGTCCTGCTCGCGCAGCGCCGCCAGCACGCGCCAGATCTGCAGGGTGGCGCCGAGCGGACGCATCTCCTCGCCGAAAGCCGTGGCGATGCGGGCCCCGGCCCGGTTCAGCAGATAGGGAAGATAGGAGGCGAGTGGACCCATATCATCAGTCTACCTCGCCAGCCGACAGGGTCAGGCGGAGAAATGCGGGGCGATCTCGCGCATGAAGCGCTCCATCTGCTCCTTCACCAGGGCGTGCGGCTTCTGTCCGTAATTGAAGTAGAGAATGACCTCGGCGACGCCGGCCGCCTCGACCTGCTTCAGGGTGTCGACGATGTGCTGCGGGCTGCCGCACAGGATCGACTTGTCGGTCAGCTTCTCCGGCCGCATGTCGCGCAGGATGTTCACGATGTCGACGAAGTACTTGTAGGTCGGCGGCACCTTCTCGCCCGACGAAGAGGGAAAGGCCGCGATCAGCGCATCCTGGAAGTAGCGCACCAGCGCCTCCTTGCCGTACTGCTCCTCCTCCGGCGTCGAGGCGATGTGCACGAAATAGGAGCACATGGCGCGCCGCATCGGCCGCTTGAAGCCCTGCTCGCAGGTCTCGCGATAGACACGCACCGCATCGGCCAGCGAGCCGTAGACCATGGCCGCCGCGAAGGGCGCGTAGATCACGTTCCAGTCGTTCTTGGCCGCAAGCTCCATCGACGGCCGCGAGAAGCAGGCGACGTAGGGCCGGAGCGGCTGCTGCGCTGGCCGGGGCCGAATCTCGACGTCGTTGAACTCGTAGAAGCGGCCCTTGTGCGACCACTTGCCGGGCTCGGTCCAGGCCCGCCACACGATCTCCAGCCCTTCGGCGAACAGCTCGGCCGATTGATCGAACGGAGCCTGGAAGGGTTCGTACTCCTTGCGGTCGTAGCCGCGGCCTGCCGCGAAATCGACGCGCCCGCCCGACAGGAGATCGAGGGTCGCCCATTCCTCGGCGACATGCAGCGGGTGATGGACCGGCAGCAAGGTGACCGCGGGGGCCAGCCGCAATCTGGTCGTGGCGCCGGCAAGCTGCGCCAGCATCGCCAGCGGCGAGGCATTGACGCCCAGCAGGTTGAAATGATGCTCGCCGATCCAGGCCGAGTTCAGCCCGACCTTCTCGGCCCACAGCGCCTCGGCATAGATGTCCTTGAGGAAGTCCTCCGCCGACCGTCGATTGCCCGGATAGCGGTTGTCGCTCAGCGTGAAGTAGCCGAATTGCATGATCGCCTCCCTGGAGAGGGGATGGTGCGCCCTGAGTGCGATATTTGCAAATGCAAATATAGATCATGAGCGCCACTGGAGTGGCGCGGTCCCAGCGATGACGCTCATGGCTGGGAGCGCGGCACTCCAGTGCCGCTCATATACCGAACATGCCCCCCTCGCCCCGTATGACAGGGAAGCCGAAGACCAGAGATCACGCCGCTTCGGTCAGGGCCGCCACTTCGGCGAGGGACATGACCCAGTCGCGGAAGGCCTTGATCTTGCGGCGGCGGATCGCTTCGGGGGGATAGACCAGGTAGTAGGCGAAGTCGGAGGAGCGCTTGAAGTCGAAGGGCACGACCAGGCGGCCGGCCTTGAGGTCGGGCTCGACCAGCGGGTTGCGGCCGAGTGCGACGCCCAGCCCGTCCATCGCCGCCTGATAGGCCGCCAGCGCGAAGTCGAAGGAGATGCCGCGCGAGGCGTCGATCCCCTTCACGCCGGCCGCGGTCAGCCAGACCTGCCAGTCGTCGGGGAAGCTCACGCTGTGCAGCAGGGTGAAGCGCTTCAGGTCGGCTGGCTTCTTCAGCCCGTTCGGGCCCTTCATCAGCGACGGCGCGCAGACCGGCATCACGTCTTCGGAGACCAGCCGCTCGGCCACCAGGTTCGGCCACTGCCCGCGGCCGTAGCGGATGCCGATATCGACGTCCTCGCGCGAGAATTCGACCAGGGCGGTGCCGGTCGACCCCCGGACGTCGATCTCGGGGTTGGCACGCTGGAAGCCGCCCAGTCGCGGCACCAGCCACTTCACGGCGAAGGAGGTCGTGGTCGTTACCGTGAGGTGACCGCCGCGGTCCTTCTGCAAAAGCTTCTCGGTCGCCTCGTTCAGCTGGTCGAAGGCGGAGCGGACCGACGGCAGGTAGGCCTGGCCTGCCTCGGAGAGCAGCAGCGAGCGATTGCGGCGCACGAATAATTTTAATCCGAGCCGCTGTTCGAGACCGCGCACCTGATGGCTGATTGCCGCCTGGGTGACGCTCAATTCCTCGGCGGCATCGGTGAAACTCATGTGACGGGCGGCGGCTTCGAAGGCGCGCAGGCCGTTCAGCGGCGGCAGGGTTCGCTTCATGGGTCTCCCATCACATGAGGTATTTTAATCAAAACAGGACAAAGCGTCATTTGTAAAGACCACCCCAGGGGCACACATCAGGCGCAACAGACGGAACCAACTTCGGGAGAAGTCCCATGGCCAACATATCGCTTCATTACAGCTCGAACGCCCCGCTGGCGGGCACCTTTGCCGCCTTCAACATGATCCTGGCGACCTGGCGCCGGCGCGCCAAGGAGCGCCGCGAGCTGGCCAATCTCGACCATCGCATGGTCCATGATCTGGGGATCAGCCAGACGCAAATCCAGTTCGAGGCCAACAAGCCGTTCTGGCGCGCCTGATAGCCCCAAATTTCGCAGCAGATTTCCGAGTTCCGGAGCCCGCCCGTTTCTACCCTGCACGGGCCCTACCCTCTCCGGATCCCTGGCCGGCGGTCGATCTTCAGCCTCCCTGTCGCCCGCCGGCTTTTTCTTTTCAGTTTTCCCTCGACCTTCGTCCTCCTCTCCCCCGCTTCGGGGGAGAGGTTGGGTGAGGGGGAGATGACGGGCGCCCGGGTCGCACGAAGGTGCGGTCGCGACGGCCCCCTCACCTAGCCTCTCCCCCAAAAGGGGGAGAGGAACATGAACGCCGTTTCGCTTTGCCCCCTTTTTCTTTGCCTAGGTGCCGGGCTCTGCTAGAGCCCGCGCGTGGCGCTTTCCGAACAACAGATCCAGACCCTGGGGCGTGATTCCCTGCAGCGGGCGGCGGCCGGCGATTTCGCCGTGGCCGAGGCGGGCTTTGCGCAGATCGTCGAGGCGCGGCCGAATTCCGGCCAGGCGCTTCATCTGCTGGGGCAGCTCCGCCTCAAGCTCGGCCGCTTTGCCGAGGCGCGCGAGCCGCTGGAGCGCGCTGCCAAGTTCCTGCCCAAGGATCCCGCGGCGCAGACCAACTTCGCGGGCTGCCTGATCCAGCTCGGCGAGCATGAGGCGGCGCTGGTCGCGCTCGGCCGCGCCGCGCAGCTCAAGCCCGACGATGCCGCCGTCGCCCACCATACCGGCCGCAGCCTCGAACATCGCCTGCTGCCGAGCCTCGCCGCCCGTGCCGGCCTGCTGGCGGCGCGCGGCGAGTGGGTGGGCGCCCTCAGCGACCTCGACACCGCGCTGGTCAGCCAGCCCAACGACCCGCAGCTCCGGCTGCGCCGCGGCGAGCTGCTGCTGCGGCAGGGCGACTGGTGGCGCGGCCTGGCCGACCACGAAGCGCGCCTCGAGCTTCCGAGCGAAACACGCTACGCGCCATCGCTGCCGCGCTGGCAGGGCGAGCCCTTGGCCGGCCGCCTGCTGCTCTACCCCGAGCAGGCCGATATCGAGAGCGTCGAGGCGTTGCGCGACGTGCTGATGCTGGCGCGCCTCAAGGACATCGACGTCGCCATTCAATGCGCACCGCAGGTCGCGCCGCATCTCGCGCTGCCCACGATCGCGCGCGGCGACTCGCTCGAGGGATTTGCCGCCGCCGCGCCCTTGCGCAGCCTGCCGCATCTCCTGGGCTGGACTCTGGAGAGCGTGCCGCCGCCGATTGCGCTCAAGACGGCGCGCGAGACGGGATCGTCGATCGGCTGGTTCAGCGACTGCACTCCGCCCGCTTCTCTCGAGGTCGAGCGCGATCCCGCGAAGATCCCGGCCTGCCGCCTCGTGGTCGGCGACGATGCCTGGCCGACACATCTCGCGGCGTCGCTCGGCATCGAGACGCTGATCCTGCTGCCCCACACTGCATCCAATGCCGCAGACTGGCTCTGGGGACCGAGGCTCGGAACAACTTCCTGGTATGCGTCTGCGGAACTGCTGCACGGCGAGGACAGCGAAAGGCTGGCGGCGCGGCTCGCCGGGTGCTGATATCCGGGTCCCGTTTCGGACTCACCTAAAAGGCACGCCGCATGGGCAAGACCCTGTTCGACAAGATCTGGGACCAGCATGTCATTGCCGATCTCGGCAACGGCTTCGTGCTGCTCCATATCGACCGGCTGCTGCTGCACGACATGTCGGGCGGCAAGGCGCTGAAGGAGGCCATCGACAAGGGCTATCCGCCGGCCCAGCCGCGGCTCACCTACGGCACGCCCGACCACACCATGTCGACCCGGCCCGGCCGCACCGAGAAGACCCATCCGCCGGGCGAACCGCTGATCCTGTCGATGCGCGAGACCACGCGTGCCTACGGCATCAAGCTGTTCGATCTCGGCCAGGACGGACAGGGCATCGTGCATGTCATGGGGCCCGAGCAGGGATTGACCCTGCCCGGCACGACCTTGGTCTGCGGCGACAGCCATACCTCGACGCATGGCGGCATGGGCTCGCTGGCCTTCGGCATCGGCTCGTCCGAGCTGGTGCATGTGATCGCCACACAGACCATGGTGCAGCGCAAGCCCAAGCGGCTGCGCGCGAGCTTCGAGGGCGCGCTGCAGCCCGGCGTCACCGCCAAGGACATGATCCTGCATCTGATCGGTGAGCTCGGTACTGCGGCCGGCACAGGCTACTCCGTCGAGTATGCCGGCTCGGCCGTACGCGCCTTGCCGATCGAAGCGCGCCTCACCCTCTGCAACCTCACCATCGAGATGGGCGCGCGCACCGGCATGGTGGCGCCCGACGACACGACCTACGCCTATCTGCACGGCCGCGACTACGCGCCCAAAGACGCAATGTGGGATCGCGCCGTCGCCCATTGGCGGAGCCTGCCCAGCGATCCCGACGCCGAGTTCGACCGCGAGCATACGGTCGACATGAAGAACGTGGCACCGCAGATCACCTGGGGGACCAGCCCCGAGCATGTCGTCGCCGTCGACCGCGCCGTGCCCGATCCGCGCACCGGCCCGGAGGAGAAGCGCGGCGCCTGGGAAGCCGCACTTGCCTATCAGGGCCTCGAGCCGGGCAAGCCGATCGAGGGCACCAAGGTCGACTGGGTGTTCATCGGCTCCTGCACCAACTCGCGGATCTCCGACCTGCGCGCCGCGGCGGCCATCGTGAAGGGCCGGCACAAGGCCGATCACGTCACCGCCTGGGTCGTGCCGGGCTCGGTGCGCATCAAGCAGGAGGCCGAAGCCGAGGGGCTCGACCGCGTGTTCCTCGAGGCCGGTTTCGAATGGCGCGAGCCCGGCTGCTCGATGTGCCTCGCCTCCAACGGCGAGCGCGTGCCGCCCGGCCAGCGCAGTGTCTCGACCTCCAACCGCAACTTCGTCGGCCGCCAGGGCCCCGGGGCGCGCACCCATCTCGCGAGCCCCGCCATGGCGGCGGCGGCGGCCATCAAGGGCGCCATCGCCGACGTCAGAAAGCTCTGAGCGAGGAAGGCCCGACATGGACAAGTTCACCAAGGTGACCGGCGTCGCCACGCCGCTGATGCGCCAGAACGTCGACACCGACCTGATCATCCGCATCGAGCGGCTGGTCGACAACGTGACCCGCGAGGGGCTGGGCCCCTACTGCTTCGAGCAGCTGCGTTTCAAGCCTGACGGCAGCGAGGACCCCGACTGCCTGTTCAACCAGGCGCCTTATCGCGACGCGCCGATCATCCTGGCCCGCGAGAATTTCGGCTGCGGCTCCAGCCGCGAGGGCGCGGTGTGGGCGCTGAAGGGCATGGGCATCCGCGCGGTGATCGCGCCCTATTTCGGCGACATCTTCAACAACAACTGCTTTCAGAACGGCCTGCTGCCGGTGGCCCTGCCGATCCACGAGATCGAGCAGCTGGCCGACGAGATGAAGGCCTCGCCCGGCAACGCGCGCATCACCGTCGATCTCGAAAATTGCCAGGTGATCTCGCCGACCGGTCGCACCATCCCCTTCCAGGTCGATGCCCGCCGCCAGCACGCCATGCTGAACGGCCTCGACGACATCGCCCAGACGATGGCGCAAAGCGACGTCATCGCAGCGTGGCAGGCCAAGGACAAGACGGCGCGGCCTTGGGTTTGGTTGTAGGGGACAGTCCCTCTTTCTTGTGTCCTCTCCCGCGAAGCGGGAGAGGAGGGGACCCGTTGCGTAGCAACGGGAAGGTGAGGGCCGTGGATCCCGGAAATGGTGTGCACGTTGAGAAGTCTCTGACCCACCTCACCTACCCCATGCTGCGCATGGGGCCCCCTCCTCTCCCC
>ERZ778027.3378-NODE-3378-length-16232-cov-11.791185_pt1 | contig 16232 bp, 19 predicted proteins | sample MGYA00375757_ERZ778027 | MGnify/ENA primary metagenome ERZ778027 (study PRJEB29350, sample SAMN05389817) | bioreactor metagenome | isolation source: Ammonium sulfate bioreactor | place: South Africa: University of Cape Town | collected 2014-02-18 ... | reverse complement strand
ACAAGTGTCTGTTGTAGTATATTTTTAATTAGTTTTTCGAATACCTCCATTTTCATGTGGAAAAACAGGCCATATTTGAATACACAAAAGCGCGATTTTTATTAGAATTAACTACAATTCCAATTCACAGGGGATTAATTTATGTTTATAGATCTGATGAGGTTTCATATCGAATGATTTGTTATCGGATTCGCCGACTTTTAAATGGATAGGAATCGTTGGAAGATGATCCTGGAGTTGAACGCCCAATAACCAGCATTGTTCAATGAAATATGGTAATGGTGTCAAGGGAATAGTTGAAATTGACCCACAATAAGTATTGATTAAAGGACTTACTTGTTGAATATACAACATGAAACTATGAACTAGATCATAGAGCCACATTTTATGCTGAAAAAGATATTCTCGAAATAAATCTCTTATGAGCTGAATGTAGGATAAAGACTACAAAATGTTGAGATCTGCATTGTAAACCGGCAGAAAATCGAAAATAACTCAGGGAAATTAAATATTGGATCATCGGTCTTGCTCACTGGATCTTGCGCTCCCATGAGTATCTATTGAATTTTTGTTAACAAATTCTCTTCAATCCACATTGTAATAACGATAGGCAACATAGTATCAGAGATGAGTGCGCCAATTACGATGCCAGCCAGTACTAGTCTGCAGCTTTCTAATGAACAACCGCATCTTTTGTTACATCTACCATCCTCACCATCATTGTCAGTCCAATTATTTTCCATTGGTACTGACCATACATTTTGTTGTACACTACCCGAGATTGGCGCAGTGGTTATATGCATTTGATTGTCATATTTCAAAAAGGTTCAATTTCCTTCTCCGGTATTAGGAATGGTGTTGCCGATTTCATGATAAATACTGCCAGAAGAACAGGTGACCAATCACTAGTGTTTAACTTGTACGTCGATGTCGATGATGTCATTGTTATAATTCGACTCTCTTTTCAAGCGTTCGTATAAAAACCGTTACTTCACTCAGTTCAAAAGGGGCACCGAAATGGTTTCCTTTTCAGGCTGCAGAAGCGATGTTCGCTTATACCCATAAGTGATAAGATTCACCTCGTGCACTTGATGAAGAACTGCTTTGTGCTTGATGCATACATTCCGCGATACTCATTTCGTCGAATAAAATTTGATTATGAATCTTGAGTGGGAGACATGAACTCAATATCGAACTTTTCTTATGCTTCAATATTGTTTTTTTTTCTGTTTGAACAAGTGACAAACTCCAATGGAATGGACTTTGTTCTCATATTATTCTATGGTTTCGGTTTTGTACGTCAACGTCTGCATTCTTTTCCAATACACAACAACAACAAAAAAACAGAAAGAAACAGCCCATCATTAATCAAGTGTTTTTTTCTAACTATCTGTGTGCCATATTGCTCGTTCCCATGATGAGTCTGAATTAAGGCCCATCGTTGAACCACATCTATAACCACCGTCACTGCCACCCGTATGCCAACAGAGTCTTGCTGTTGGATTAGTTGATTCAGTGTCACAACTGCTTCGGGTAACCGCGTCTCCTCCATTAACAAAACCCCATGAATAAGCATTATTAAAATACCATCCAACACCGTTGGCGACGTTTGTACATGTACTACTTGTTCCGCAATCGTATAATACATCATCTCGAAGTCCCATTGCCGCTAGAGTATAAACTGAATTAGCTACTGGTTTACAAGCCAATAATAATTTTGCCTTATTACACTGTGCAAGAATCGTTGAAACCACACTGGACGTCAAATAATCAGCATATGTTCCGCTATAACATTGAGTCCACTGTTTGCTTGTTAATAGATCTGGATCCAGGTTCGATATTGTACCGGAAACCCAATAGGCTAAAAATAAACTTCATGTTAAACGACAAATTTTCAAGTTAAAACTGAATTACCAGTAGCCGTTGTTGTGGTTGATGTTGTTGCTGATGAGGTTGTCGATGTTGTAGTTGATGTTGTAGTTGATGTTGTCGATGTTGTGGTTGTCGATGTTGTGGTGGTCGTAGTTGTTGATGTTGTCGTTGTCGACGTTGTGGTTGATGTTGTCGTTGATGTTGTCGTCGATGACGTTGTCGATGTTGTTGTGGTCGTAGTTGTTGATGTTGTCGTGGTGGTAGTTACCGATGTTGTAGTTGATGTTGTCGTGGTCGTTGATGTAGCTATAGTAGATGAATATATTTTTTATGAGTATCTATGGAATTTTTGTTAACAAACCGTCTTGTGTCCACATTGTAATAACAATAGACAAAATAATACCTGAGATGAATGCACCAATTACGATGCCAACTAGTATTACTCTACATCTTTTTAACGAAAAACCACATCTTCTACGACAGCTATCAGCGTTATCATCATCATCATCATGGTTAGTCCAATTGTTTTCTGATGGTACTGACCATGCATCTAGTCGTACACTTGATGCAGAGTTGAGTTGTGTCAGATACATAGATTCTAGGATACTCATTTCGTCGAATATAATTTGATTATGAAGATTGGGAGTAACGAATGAATTCAATTTCGAACATTTCTTATGCTTCAATATTGTTTTTTTTCTGTTTGAACAAGTGACGGGCTCGAATGAAATGGACATTGTTCTTATATTATTCTACGGTTTCGGTTTTGTACTTCACGTATGCACTCTTTTTCAATACACAACAACAAAAGAAAACACAAAAAGAAGTGGTTCATTATTAATCGAGTTTTTTTTCTATGGATAAAGCCATTGATTCAAATTCTGTAATTTGGCAAGATAATCAATTGAATACGCAGCAGCTTTAACCATGTGAAGATAAGCAAATTGATTTAAATTTTCCATAGTATCACATGAACGATGATAACATGGATCCAAAATAGCTCTTGCCATTCCACTTAATGCTGGACCTAACATCCGTAAGTACCGATCACGTTGTTCTTGGGTTTTCATCTCATCAGCGCCGGTAAATAGGCCACCACAAGCAATACCTTCGGCTAGAAATGGGCCATAATCACTTCGACCACTAAATCCCATATAATCCCAAGGTAAACGTTGTTTCTCAAAATACTCAATAAATAAACGAGTTATTCGATTGCTACCAGGTAGAGCACGTACGGGTGTTGTCGTATTATCGGCTGTTTTACCATCATAAATACCGAAAAGAAAATTTGGCGATCCTATCATATCAAAATTAAGATTGACTGAATATTTTTTCAATGAACCATCGGCTTTCGCACGTCGAACAAAATCCGTTGAACCTAATAAACCCATTTCTTCTCCACCCCACCAACAAAATTTAAGACGAGAACGCATATTTTCTGCATAATTCGTCTGTCGTAATAATCGACTAATATGTAAAGCAATTGCTAATGTACCTGCCGTTCCACTTCCATTATCATTTATACCAGGACCTACGTATGGCAATTCAATATTAATAAAAGAAAAAAAAATGAAATTTACCTGCTGCTACACTATCACTATGACTACCGACAACAATCGTTTGATTTGGATCGCCAAATTTCGTATCTGCGCATATGTTCGTAACTATAGTTGGTGGTAATGAAATAAATTGTACTTTGATATAGATACGAGTAATATTATCTAAGATCAGACTAAGTCCTGCTGCATACGAAAGAAATAATGCTGGAAGTGTATTATTGAACGGTGCACGAATGTTTTTCAATGGTCCAAGACGATCTACTGCTAATCCATCATTATACACAAGAAATCCACTGATATTTTTACGCAAAGCAAAGGCAAATTTTTCTAAAAATGTGCAATTACCCCGTCGAACAAGAACAACATCACCTGACCGTGTGTTATTCCAATCTTCTGAATTACAACCTAAATTTTGAGCGACGGATAATGGTCGACCATAAATTAATGACCAATTGACAGCCTGACCCGATCGACTCATTGCAACAAAATCTGTTGGATATGTAAATACTGATTCATTAGATACATTGGGTAATGCAAGTAGAACAGGATTTTTGTCAATTACAATATTTGGAACATTAAAATAATATTTTTCAATAGTAAAACTATTGTCTTTGCTCAATTGTGTTGCTAAATAATCAATTGTTCGATTGAAAGATTGCTTTCCTGCGGGTCGACTTTCAAATTGTCGAAGATGAACAAGCATATCGTCTATCGAAATCGAATCAACCAAAGGATTTGATAGTCTCATCGTTGTAGCCGTAGTCGTTGATGAGATTTCAATTGGTATTGCCGATTGAGATGATACTTTCGCGACAATGACTGATACAATAATCAAAATAATGATTAAGAGAAGAATAACTAGACCGACTGGTCCATATTTCGAAAGATAGTTCTTTTTTTGTTTTTCCAATGATGGAATTGATGAAGAACCAAACTGAGTTTGAAGAACAATACCATCACTCATCGTTTAGGGAGAAAGAGAAAAAGACAAATGAACAATAAATGCTGACGATCAGTGATTATTTTATTTATTTATTATAATGTCAATTTGAAAGTTTATGAAATACACTTTAAGATCAATTTATTTTTTGATATTTCTATTGACATTCGCTTTCTCGAATGCATGGACTGTCTTTATCGAATTGTCGAACATAACCACTTTTGCAAACACATCCAACATTACACATATGATTGCATAGTTTTGGAAATTCACCTCTATCGGCACATGTTCTTGGACATTGAGTATCGCACATACTGTATTGTTCATTGGGACCACATGATGATTCGAAATCATTCGCTAAATACCAATCAATAGGTTAAAACAAGAACAATGAAAACTACAAACTTACATTTTACATCTTCGATAAGCACCAAAGTTGCAATAAGAAGAACACTAACAATGAAATTGATAAGAGTAGACATTATTCGTAATGATTAAATGGCATTTATTTAACGCACTTATATAGATGAAATGATCCATTATTGATTTGCTCGACCTACATTAAAACAACACATTTAATCTGTTCGATGTATTATTCAATTAAAAACATCGGTCAATATTTATTCATTGATGATTATTGAAATAGGAAAAAACAACAACTTAATAATTAAAAGAATGTAGAGACTCGTCGTGCTGAACCACTACATCGAGGATATTGTAAATTCGTGTTAGCAATATATTGATTGTCATAAGTTAATGTAAATCGATTTTCCGTTCCTAAGAAAATTGTTGTCAATTGAAAGCCATTTTTATCTTGTGGAATAGGTAATGGTACTTCGATCGAAGTCGAACCATTTAATTGTGATTTACATGGTAAACCAGCCACATTAGCTGAAACTAAAAGATGTGTAGCATCGATTTGAGTGATTGTTGCTTTTTCTGATAGACAGCAACATTCATTTTGATCACAACTATCGTCAACAGAGAATGTGCCTAACCAATTGCTGGCTGTTCGTCGTGCCATACCACTACATCGAGGAGATTGTAGATTGACATTAGCAATATAATCACTATTGGAATTGAGAGTGAATCGATTTTGAGTTCCTAAGAATGTGGTCGTGAGTTGAAAGCCATTTTTTTCTTGAGGTATAGGAACTAAAACGGCAACTGTTGTTGAACCATTCAATTGTTCTCGACATGGTACACCAGCAACGCCGGCTGTCACTAAATATTGTGTGTCGGAAGCTTTCGAAATAGTTGCTTGTTCAGCTAAACAACAACATTCTAGTTGGTTGCAACTATCATCAAGTGTAAATGATCCCAACCAATTCGGTGTATTATCCGAAAGAGTCACATTGAAAAGAACTACAGCAATCGTACCAATAAGAATCCAGGTATTCATATTTATTGAAATTTTAAATGAATAGTGAAAATCGAAATCTGAGATTATTTATAGCAAAAATTATCTCGCAAATTTATATCAATATTATTCATCGTTGTGAAAGTAGCATCTGTCGAAAATAATCGTATTACTCATTGACTGATAATCAACGTTCTGCACTTATATAATCATATATGTAAATTTTACACTACTGGAATGATTCCTTGAATTATAGAAAAATTATATAAACATCAACATTCCTAATGACCAATTTCTTCGTACTTGTTAGATTTGATATCTTATTTACAATTAAATAGCTATTCGCTTACCAATTAAAAAATGCATTCACCTAGAACGGATGATACACATATGTTTGCACTAACTTTTGACTTCTCTCGTATACAGCCACCCATTTGTATCATCTATCAATCGATCGATTGATCGAGCACTTTCAATTAGTTTTGCATCAATGGCCTCAATTTGCTAACATCTCTTTTCCGGTGTTTTAAATGATTCACTGCTGTTGATCATATTCATCATCATCATCATCATCATCGTGAGAGAAAATCAAGAGAAGTAGAGGAAGCCGACGGCATTTACACTTTCGATGAAAAAAAAAGAAAAAAAAAGAGCAAGAGCGAGTACAGATAATGAGAAATGAAGAAAAAAGAAAAAGAAAAGAAAGATAGACAACACGATATGCAGCTGGATGGGGCTGTTGTACGTGTACTAATTATTCTACACTTTTAATCGTTGTTGTTCATTTTTTGCATGTCTAAAAATAAGACCAACGAAATTATTGATTGGAATATTAATTATAAAAAATGATCTCAAATGAAAAAAAAAACTATCCGTTATCTTCCACCATTGATATGTATGTGTAGAATAAGCAATAAGAAAGAAAGGCAAGCATTAAGCATATTTTTGGCTATGGTTGTTTATCTATCTACTTTTTCTGTCTCTCAGTTACGTTCATTTGATGAAGGTGCATCTGGTACTGGCTTTTCGTCGTGTTCAATGTCATCGTCTGCTTTTCCTCCTTTACCTGGCGTTGCTCCATTATTGACTGTATTATTAGTTGCTACAGTAGCCATTTGTGTTGTTGATGCTTGTGCCGTTTGCATAGTCGTAGGAGCAGTTGTTGCCGGTAAACCCGTTGTATTTGTTGTGCCTGTTGATGATGATGCTGCATTGGCAGCTTTTTGTTTAAGCATTGTCCAATCGAATGTATAATCATATTGATGATTTAATGTACGAAACAAAATACGAAACAATTGACGTAGATACATATAATCAGGTGCTTCTTCAAAACGAAGACCACGACAATAATTCAAATACATCGCAAATTCCGCTGGAAATCCCTTTGAATTGTTAAATACGAATAAGAATGTAACGGATTTGTTTTTTCAAGTTTTTTTTTACTTTGCAAAGAATTTCAACAGGTGTCGACATTTTTTTCTCGGATATTTTCTCGTATTTTTGCTTTTTTGTTGCTGCCTTAAGTCCTTGCCACGGTAGTGAACCTCGATTAAAATACATCAAAACATAACCTAATGATTCCATATCATCTCGTCGACTAATTAACAAAATAAAACAAAAAAAATAAGAACTTAGAATTCGAATAACAAGCAAGACAAACCTTTGTTCGATGCCAAGATGAGCATTTATGGAAGCATAACGAGCTGTGCCGGTTAAATTTTTATCTTCTCGATAGGGAATGTGTTGACGTGTTCGGTTGTCACGGTATTTCTTTGCTAGACCAAAATCAATTAAAAATACCTAAAACACAATTCATAATTAATAGGAGACAATAAACAATCCATAATCGAACCTTGTTACAATGACGACCGATGCCCATTAAGAAATTATCTGGTTTAATACTAGAACAAGTTTCATATTAGTAGACAAACGTCAAGAATTTAATTTCGAAATGAATTACTCGCGATGAATGAAGTTTTTGTTGTGCACAAATTCAATACGACCAATCATCTAAACAAATAAAAAGGATAATGATTGAAATTTTAAAGTTATATAATAGAGTTTACTTGATCAGCAAGCATAAGTACAGTTTTCATGGTGAATCGTCGCGAACAAAAATTAAAGAGATCCTCAAGTGATGGTCCAAGTAAATCCATAACGAGAACATTATAATCTTTTTCTTGGGCATAATATCGAATATGTGGAATACCAATACCTCCTTGTAAGATTTTATATAATTTCGATTCGTATAATAATTGAGGATGACGTGCTTTGACTGATTCAAGTTTGATGGCAACTTCTTCGCCATTGGTAATATTTATTCCCAAATAAATATCACCGAATGAACCTGAACCTATTTTTCGTACTAAACGATATTTACCACCGATTAAAAATTCGCTTTTAGATGATAGATGTAGTGATGAACCCGGGCCCGATGTTATATCCATAGTTTTTTGTTTATTTATTTATATTCTAGTTTGGTTGTTAGTTGGGAATGGAAACAAGGAGAGAATAAGGATCTGAAGAAGAAGAAGAAGAAGAAGAAAGAATGAAAACAAAATGTTTAATAATAATGACGAAATAAGATTGTTGACAATGATGAGTCAAAAATATGATGACCGTGAGAAAGAGTTTGATTATAGCCTGATGATTTTCGCCATGTCTCTTGTCGAAGTCCTTACAGAAGAATAAAATTCATTTTGACTTATTCGAAAACATCTATGCAGTAGGATGCAATCGGTTCGTTCGACAGAGCCATCTATCGATCGAATGACTTTCTCATATTTATTTATCCATTAAAAAGTCAGTGGTCGAATTTCTGATTGTCCTAAGGTTGCGATAAAAATAAACTTTCTTGACATAGCTTAATTAAAACAAGCAAAAACATTTTTTTTTTCGTTGTTTTTCGATCAAGCGAAGAAAAAAACCATAGAAAATTCTAATTGCTTTTTTTCTTAATATTATTGTATAATTTTCTCGTTCGAGTTCTTCGATGCTGATATATTTTTTTAAGCATCGAATCAAAACGAGTTTTTCGTGTTTCTTTCTTCTTGACAATATCTAATAATTGACTCAGCCTAAAAAATAACCATAGAAAAGAATTGATCAGTTTTGATATCTAGCTTTTATTTCGAATGTGATTTTAACAAATCAAAAGACAATTATTTTGTCTGTTTATGTATGTATATGTATATTGTTGCAAAAAAAAAATTCTTTGGCTTTTTACATCCGTTAACAGATTTTAGACACAAATAGAAAAATAATAGAATCTTGTGATAAATGTTTATATTTTCAAACAATCATTTAATCGTTGTTGTCGTTGTTGTAATCGTAGTTGTGATTGTAGTTGTAGTTGGAACTGTACTCGAAGTTATGGTTGTATTGAAAGAAGCTGCTTCAGTAATAGTAGTAGTAGTCGTTGCAGCTGCTAGGCAAAACAAATGTGTCAATGAAAAAGAAGATTTCAAGATGACTTACATTCTTTTGAATTTGTTGCATAATAGACAGAAAGTCCAACAATAAGACAAACGGCTAGCAATACTGCAGCACCGACAGATGCACCAATTATAAATTTTTTCTTCAATGCAGCTTGAACAAGATTTTGTTGTAATCTATGATGAGTGCGTAGATTTTGTTTTCTATCAAAAAAATTTATTGAAATAAATCAACTGACTTTTGTGTGACTTGTTCTTCTAAATTTGGTTCAGGTGATTGTGTTTCAATTGTACTGACAATAGAAGCTGATGACCAAGATGTTCGACCAGAATCTACGATAGGTATAGGTGATTTCGGGGCTATACGGCCACGATTGACAATTCGCGCAACAGGCATGTTGTCTTAAACGAATCGTGAAATTCAAACGTTATCTAATTTTTGTCAACTGACCTCCTTTGTTTTTGATTTATTCTCAATGTGTTTGGTACTTACGAAGAAATAAATCTACACAAATAATCTCTCATATTTTCGAATAACAATACAATCTCTGTTTTTTTTCTTCTTCTGCTCGACTTACGAGATGAGAGAGAGAGAGAGAGAAGAAGAAGGAAAAAAAAAGGAAAGTTTTTTCTTCGTATATGTTTTTTGCTTTTGTTTTAGCAATGCAAACTCTGTAGACTATGATTAAATAAATTTATTTGGTTTCTTTAAAAAAACATTCTTTAATAATATATTCATAGAATAATGAAAAATAGGGAGAAAATTGAACAAATAATAGAACAGAAGCGGCGAGAGCGAGAGACGAACGCATGATCAACGATTGGTGTCTGATTTTTACGAGTAAAAAAAATAAGAGAACTTGTTTTTAGTTAAAAGTTTCTGCTTTGTTTTGTTTGTTCAAAATCGAATGAAGACTTTGTTTGAATATTTGTTTTTTGTTATTTTTTAGTTAATACATCTGTAAATTTTATTTTTATTTTGAAATGAATACAAGACAGAAGAAAAGAGAGGGAGAGAAAAAAGTACGAACGAACGAACGAACGAGAGAGGGAGAGAGAGAGAGCAAAAGGTGCGATTAAAATTGTTGCAAATTATATTTATTTAAGAGGCCAAGAACTTCGGTCGGTAGTTGTTCTTGACTTGTAGTTAAAATTCGTTGACCCGTCTGACTGTCGATAATTTCAGTTAATAGAGGATGAACTGGTTGTTTTCGTTGTTGAGAAGACGCACGATTATGAAATGAAACAGGTAGTCGTTGTTGTTGTTGATGATGTAGATTATGAAGCGATGGCGAAGGCGATGGTGGCTGAGGAAAAGAAGATGTTGTATGAAGTTCATGAACGGATTGATGTCGTGATAGAGGCGATTGCATGAATGAAAATGGTGAACGTTGCTGAGGTGTTTGAGGCAAGCGAGGACGAGGTTGAGATTGCGAACGTGTTTGATAGTTTTGCGGAAGACTTGGAGGATGAAGTATCGGCGGCATTGATGGTGGACGATTGTGAAGACTTTCTTTTGATTGTGTTCGTTGGCTATTATTAATGGGAGCAAGTTTTTCTGTAACATATTGTTGATCACGATATTGATCTAATGTTTGAAGGTATTTAGCTGATTCAACTTCAGTACGATTATCTCGAGATAAAAACCAACGTAATGTTTGATCGGTATACGATCGTCCGTTGTAATTGGCCGAGAGAATTTGCTGAGCAGTTTGTCGAATTTCTTGTTGAGTTAATGGAGGAATGACTGCACGATAGGGATCGTTGACGATCACTTGCGGTAGAGTAGAGCCAAGTGGACGACCTTGTCGAGCTTCACGATCGAGAATCGAAAGTATATTCCAATACCTTAATGAATAAGGTAAATCTGCGTACATGACTCCCTTGTATTCACGTGTTGTTTTTTCTTCGATTTTAATTGTTTCTCCTGGAATACGTATGTACCGAATTCTTGAACGGGGCCCGTCTTCTTGTAAATAATCAGTTGAATACGATCGTCGTAGAGAGTTTGCAGCTGAGTCATTAATATAATCATCGACACGGATGAATAACTCCTGTTCTTTAGCTTCTCGTTTCTGTTGATCACGATTATCATAGAAATCTTTGATATGAATAATTCGTGCGCGAACATAACGTTGTGAACCTGTGTAAGAGATTGACGATGAACGACGCGTTGGCTCACGTTTATAACGTGGTGTCGTATGTTCATGTGGTCGAATAGATTCTCGAATCGAATGAATTTCTCGTTCGATCAACGTTCGACGTTGTGTACCAAGATAGAATTCTGCTTCTGACGGATGACCTGGTGGTGGCGGTTGCGAATACGTTTGTTTTTGCTGTTCGATTTGTTTCTGTTGAAGAACACGTTGTTGTTGTTCCATATCTCGACGATATTTAGCAAAATCAAATGGTTGAGATATGACATTGTTAACTTCACGTTTGAATATGTCATGTTGTCGTTTTCGTATATCATTGATATTCGCTTGTATATGCGATGGTGGTGCAGCTAAATTGAGAAGATAGTATTCGTCTTGTGAAACTAGAATTAAATGTCGTTGTTGTTCAGCTTGATGAGTTAAACGTAAATGTGAACGATGCATTTGACAGAGACGATGAATGGTCGTTCGATAACGTTGAACAAGTCGTAATGATGTGGTAACATCGATACGTGAAACACGACGAAGATCAGTTGAATTCGTTTGACTGTAATCATCTCGCGATGAATAATCAACGAGATGTAATAATGTCGATGGTTCAGATAATTGTCGATTGATTTCTTGTTCAAGTTCAGAACTATGTGGAGATAAACGACCAGCCGAACGAGAAACTATCTCATCGACTAATTCTTTTTTTAATGAAACATTTAATTGACGACGTTCGGCGTTGGTTACCGAGAGAATAATGATTTGTGCACTGCCTAGACAAACAAACTCGTTTTTTTATCTTTTCATGAATAAGATTCTTATCAACAAACCATAATGATTCAGTTCATATTCGATTTCACTTCGAATAACTAATGGTAAATGATCGAGACGTCGTGTTTGTTCACTTTTGATTTTCTTTCCATCTTTAGAATAATAATGTACGGCAATTTTTGGTATTTGTCCATGTTCATTTTCTTTATTTTCTTCATTCATTTTAACTTGACCATAATCACGTTGAACTAATTGATAATTCGCATCCGATGATGTTACAATAACATGTAATTCAGTTGATTTCAATTCTTCATTTGTATATGTACGTTCGATACGTTGAAGTTGTTGTTCAAAATGTGTTTCATTGCCAAATTGAGTTTTTTCTTCCGATGAAATCACTAAACATTTGCATGCACCACGTGTATGAATTTCGTAAACTTCCGATGAATGAAATTCGTCTGTCGTTGTATTCAATTGATTGTCTTGTACATGTCGATGAACAATATGTCGATTGATATCACGTAATTGATCGATACGTATGCGTGATGCGATTTGACCGAATGCAAATGTTTTATTTGGAATCGTTGATGGTTGGTTATCGGTTGATGAATGAAGTTTTTCACGTTTTAATTCGAAATTATCTTCGTATTCGGATTTTTTCGATTTATCATCAATATAAATCACAGTACCACCTTCATCTTCATCGGTATGACGTCGTTTAATTTCATATCTTGTCGTGACTGTTGTTGTTGTTGTTGTTGTTGTAACTTTTTGTTCTTCATCAGTTTTCTGTTCAGTCGATGTTGATGGTGTTGGTAAACGTTGTCGTTCTCGGCTTGGTCGATGTAATGAATCCGTTGTTTGTGCACCAACAGTATGCTGTTCAATGAGTGATTCAACTTGTGTACCAATTGGTCGATGTGGTGGTTTGATTGTTACTGTTGGTGTTGTTGTTTGTGTTGAAAAATCTTGTCGTTCAGTCGAACGATTGTAATCATAATCCGGTATGTAAATATTCACAATAGGTGAAATCGATTTCCTATCGGATTTCTCTTCGAGAATATATAATGTTTCCACATCAACTTTAACAGGTATAGTTTCAACTTGATTTCGTGTCACGGCCGATGGATCATCGTAAACACGAGCACGAATATCTCGAACCATGGAGAGAGATGTTTCAGTTTCGGGAAGAAGAGTCGTGACATATTCTTCGATCTAGAATAAATTTTGAAGGTGGATAAGAAGAAATAAACAATGGAAACATACAGTTGTTCCACTGGCTGTTCGATGAGTAGCATTGAGAACTTCTTTCGGTTGTTGATCATTCGTCTTTTTCTCTTCGGTTGAATCTCGTCGTGCCACACGTTTCGTCGGCGGCGACGATGTTAAACTATTCGAAAGATCGGATTGTTCATCATGAATTGATTTTCTCGTTGTTAGTTTTTTGTCTTTCTTCGCATCCGATGATGGTGATACTGTCGATGATGATTCTAATCGATCGATTAATTTTCGTACATGACTCGATTCCGATGCTGTTATTGTTGGTGAAATAAGACTATTATTTAAATGATTCGTACTTCCTTTTACATCATAAACAGCGACAGACACAAGACCTGGATGAGTTGGTGATGAACTTCGTGGAATATATGTATGATCACTAAAACGATCGCCTGTACGAAGATTCAGTTCAGATCGTGATGAAATCGAACGTGTGTCGATGTCTTTCGCCATTTGTTTGACTTTCGATGTTGGATTTTGACTTTGACTCAATGAAATTGCGCTTGTTAAAAGTATTGGTGGCGTTGGATTGTTAATTTCAACAACATCACGTAATTGTTGTCCACTAAATGCCTTCTCATCATCTTCTAAACTATCTCGTGAATTGACGCGTGCACGTCGTTCACGTTCACGCCAAAGATTGAACACATTCGAATGTGAATTCGCTGAGATAACGTTGTATTTCACAGCACGACGTGGTATTCGTTCTTGAAGAAAAACTAATGCACGAGATTTCGTATGCAATGGTCGGTAGAGTCTTAATAGATGAATGATTTGTTTGAGATGATTCTTTGATGAATCTTCTAAATGTTGAATATGAATCAATTGATCGATGAGATTTTGAAACGTTTCAAAATCACGACGTTCAAAAGATTTTTTCTTTGTTAATGCACGTAAACGACCGATAATTTCGACGGTTTCTGTATTGATCGGTACAAAACCTAAACGACGTGCTAGATTTTCATCGGATTCATCGTCATCATCTTCATCAATGTTATCATCATCGTCGTCATCATCCATCCCATCATCATCATCATCATCATGACTATCATCGTCATTTGATCTTAAGTCAAAATAAAAATCTATATAATTTTTTTTTGTTTTTATCTCTTTCGTCGAAATTACCGTCTTGAATTATTGTTATTTCGATTTGCATTTTCTCCATTTCCCTTTTCATCGGATTCACTGTCGTTTTTCTTCTTCTTCTTCTTGTTTTGTGATTGTTGATTGGTTTCATCCGAATGATTTTCTCCATTATCCATTTCCATTTCGTTCGATTTCGATGTTCGATTTAAATCTATAGGAGATAATTTCTTCTCAAAATCCGAGGAGAACATTTCATAATGAATCGACCGATAATCAAAATCAAATTGATTCGCTGATACATCCATTTGAGTTTGACTATAATCTTCTTCCTCCTCGTTTGTCAAAGGATTTCGTACGAAAACTTTCTCCGTATTTGTTGTTGTTGATAAAGTTTTAAGTACAATCGAGTGTTCATCATCCGAAACACTAATGATTTCGACAGGTCGATGATCATTATCAACACGAACTGATGAATTCGTATTGATCCATTTATGACATCCGCTTATAAAACGAAGATTTTCACCATCGATCGGTTCAAGTGAATCAAGTGATGAAGCACGTTGAACGACCTAGAAGAAGACGAAGGTATTCATTAAGAAATATGGAGAGAAATCGACTCGATTTACTGTTAGATTAATATCATCGTGTTCATGATTCATTTTAATTAAATGAGAATGCAAAGAATTCTAGAAGTAAAAAACATGAAATAAATAGATGTTCATGAAAAACGTCAATATTCATGTGTGACTAATTTTTGATTGATTTTCTTCTATCTGAACATATTATTACATGCATGATCAACGCCTTTTTCTCGCTTCGCTTCCATTATTTACTTTTTTTTCCTCGACAACTGATTAAGCCTAAGATTGACACATTTTTGTGTCATCGAACTTACCTAATCAATATTGACAAATTCTTTAGCTACTAAAGAAATTAAGAAAAAAACAAATAAATCACAATTTGAACATCAGTCATATCCATGAGTCTATGAATATATATTTATAAATGAATATATACAGATCTACTTATACCTCAAATGACTAAAGACAGGTCACGGACGAGTGAATTCAAAGGTAAAATACAGAAGTAAAGACGTGCGTGCGTGTGTGTGTAACAGTTAGGATTACTAAAGACTAAATCATCTGTCTGTCTATAGAAATTTAAAATCAACATTAACTTCTCTTGATTGATTAGTTGAGATTTTCGACATAGTCTTTTTGTTGTCTTCGGCATGCATAATGATGAAATATACCTTTTAACAAAAATTTTACGTCGTCTGTGTTCTACCTGATTGAACATCTACTCTTTTTCTCTCTCTCTCTCTCTCCCTCCCTGTCTCTTCTATATTTGACGATGATTATCGTCGTTGAAAATGAATAAATGATGTTCAATGCGAAAATGATCTATCATCACCGAGAGAACGCGCGCGCGAGAGAGAGAGGGGGAGCAAGGAAGCGCATAGTGCAATAACCGAAACCGACCATATCCTAAATTGAAACATTTATTGAATGAAATCGAAAAAGTATACAAAGCATTTTCATGCTCACATATCTTCGATAATGGCGAGACAAGTTTTTCATTGCAATTTTTTTTTCGTCATACGAGCGTACGCATAACTCTTACTAAACGTTATAGTAGATTGATTCAAATGATTGCATATTGATGATTCAATAGAAAAGATAGATCATTAGATATACAGGTCAACATCTTCGTTTTGATCGTTCGTCTCTTTTTTTCCAATTTATTTAAAAAAAGCGAAAGAAAGAGAGAGAGAGAGAGAGAGAGAGA
>ERZ778027.3372-NODE-3372-length-16255-cov-13.798519_pt1 | contig 16255 bp, 12 predicted proteins | sample MGYA00375757_ERZ778027 | MGnify/ENA primary metagenome ERZ778027 (study PRJEB29350, sample SAMN05389817) | bioreactor metagenome | isolation source: Ammonium sulfate bioreactor | place: South Africa: University of Cape Town | collected 2014-02-18 ... | reverse complement strand
TTATTTAACAATATTTGGACAGATGAATCAAACCAAAGAAACTGAACTCAAATCGAATGAATATCAATTGAATAGATTTCAACCTGAACATATCGACAATTTTACATATCTATTCGATAATCTTGGACAAGTTTGTTGCTCTTAACATCAATAGGATGAAAATTAACTAATCTGTTTTTTTAGATAACATCTATTCGAATTAGATATTATGAAAATAGTCACAGAACAAGTTGGCTTTTAGATTGGATAGAGATCGATATTCCTTCGCGTGATGAATATTATACGTAAATAGATTCGTTGATTTTAAGCATTATCACGGAAATGAGCTATTTATTCAAATAGATTTAATTGCTCTTGTTGGATAAAACAAAATGAAAGAACAAATGAATATCAGATTGAACTAAAACCATCAAACATTACGAAGAAAAATATTAGTATAAATTGAAGAATTGTTGCAATAAGAAATTTTGTTTGTCTTCTTATTAGGTGTAACATATGAAGTTACAGTTTATACGGGTAATCATCATGGACTTTGTGAAGATTGTGAAGTAAGCTTGAAAATCTATGGAGAATATCGAGATTCAAGTAAAAAACAGTTGGAAACATTGAATTTGTCATTAGTTTATTTCGATTGTAGATTGGCATAAATTAAGTCCGCGGACAACAAATTCAAAACCATTTCAACACCCTCAAGTTTGCTTTTAATTTGATTGATTCAATATTGTTCTTTTCTTTTGTTTTTTGTTTACAATTTAAATAGAAAGATATTTTTTATATTAATAGTTTACCCTTAGGAAAATTGAAAGATATTGATGTTTCAGTAACTACTGGAGTAAGATACAAATATTCCAAGAATTCTTCATACATATTGATCTTTTAGTATGCGAAGTCGTTGTTTCTTGTTCGAATAGAAATTCGTGACATGAGAATAAAGAACTCATATTTTGACTTTGAGTTTCAAAAAATAATATACCATACTCATAGCAACTTTGAAGAAAAAGCACCACCGACTGACATTGCATTAACACAATATTATACTATGGATGATTTCAAATTCTTTAAAATTTTTGTTATAACATCAAATAGTCGAGGTAGTGGAACAAATGCCAATGTTTATATTATTATTTTTGATTCATTCAAGAATACAGGTACAAATCATTTATCTCAAGACAATTTTAGCATACAAAAAAAAACATATTTAGACAAAATACCCCTGCAAAGATCTAGAACACACCAAAATCCTTTTGAAAAAGGTTTTCAAGATGAATTTCATGTTGAAATAGCTGAGTTAGATTCGCCTACTAAAATAAAGTATATGAAAACATTTCAATTTCTTGCTAAATAAAAAGTTCAATTATTTAGGATTGGTCATGATAATTCTGGCATTGGATCAGATTGGTCATTGGATCGTATTGAAATTGAAAGACCAGGATTAAATCAAAAGTGGATATTTCCTTATGGAAAAGAATTAACATTAAATGCTGAAAATAAAATTGAAATTGAACTTTATCCAAAAACAACTGAAAATTGAATATTCGAGCTTTATTACTTTCGTTTCATGACTTATATTTTTTGAAATAAAAAAAATCTTTTAAGTTCAAATTCTCGTTGTTGAATCGTACAGTTCGGCACTGGTGAAATAAGTTTGACTAGCATTTTGTCCACCAGCAACTAATACTTTTCCATTGCTTAAAATCGTTGCTGTATGAAAACACCGGTCAAACTTCATAGAACCAATCATTGATCATGCTAAGGAAAATGATTTCAATGTAATTTAGATACTCATGAACAGATCAATATTATCTAGCTGATATCTAACGATTCTATCCACTAATAATGATCTTGATTTATCAAACAAAAAATAAATAAAGTTACCAAATTGTGCATAATACCATATGATATTAATATCGTTACACTCCTAATATGTCCTTATCTTCCTTGCTGAATTTCGGCGAAATCGAATTTGGATATATGAAACAAAGTACTGTGTCGTTTGCTGTGAAATAACGCCAGATAATATATGTTCGTCACAAATTGACATGTATATATATAAGGTCAACAGAAATGGCAATGCGACTGTTTTCGGACAGATGTAGTAACTACCCAATTTACTCCGTCAGGAGGTTGGTACCCAATTGAAGATGGATGTGGTAGTCATAATTGTAGGTATATTCCATAAGAATACACATGGAGATATCTGTTTCGAGATATTCCTATGACACATAGGATTATTGCTCCTTATGTATGCATATATAGTCGTACATACATCATGTTATTCGTTAGTTATCTATAGTCATTCTTGTTCTCTCTTTCTCTCTCTCTCTCGTTCTGTCTTTCGGTTACCAATAAAGGGATTCATAAGAACATCTATAATAGTGAATGCATTTTAAGAAGGGAATACTTTTTGAAGAGCGTCATTAACAATTGTGGAAACTACTGTTCATGTAATTATCTATCTTTAGAACAGCTTTTAAAGAGAAAATTAGATCATTTTGAATTGAACCGATTTTCTTACTAAAACGTCAGTCGTCTTTCAGAAAAGTCCTCCTATAGTAGTTTTCTTATGCAAGTATGTGGAAGCCTAATATTCTAGATATGTACATAATTCGAGCAGAGTTATTCGTTTGGCTAAAAATATGGGTCATCGTAGATCATCGCGTCTTTTACAGGGACCCTTTAACATCTCATTTTGGAAAGAAGTTTGTACTAATTTTATCTATGTCGTTTAGAACACACCGTCTATCTTTCTTAATGACTAATTAAAATAATAAATAAAAATCAAGAAAGATAAATGATGTAACAGTACATAAATCTTTGACCAAAATAAGAGAAAGTTATTTGGTCTCGTGACGGAGATTATGGGCGGAATCTTAGCTACGAAACCTTTTTTTTTAGAGTATACACTAGTCGGTCGAATATATCAACATACTATTGCACGTTATCGACTGATGTTTGATACAAAACGAAAAAGAAAAATTTATTTCGTCATTGAATATTATCAATTGATAAACAACAAGCTGATGAATAAATGCACAGAGCGATGAGAGAAAGAAAGAACGGAACAGAAAAAGAGTATAAAGTGCCCATAAATATTAGAGAGAAGCCTGATACAAAAACGAAAAAAAATTCGCTTATAGTAGGAAAAAACCAAGTAGATGAAATAGAAAAGAAAGAACGTCAAATAATAAAATTGAGAATCATACATGTATTGTGTCGTATGGAAGTTAGGTTTTTGTCGAAATTATAACTTCGATGCCCTCACTCTCACCCCTATATTCCTCTGTTTTTGTGTACACATTATCATTCTTTAAGTATAGATTGTGTTTGATGGCTAAATAAGGTTTTTTCTTCCTCACACGCTTCAAGTAGTAATAAAAAAATCAGCGTCTTTGTTCGAGTGATAATGGAAGTATTCTGTTTTTATTTTGTATCGTGACTTTTGAGTCACTCTGTAAATAGGTTTACAAAATCGATCTATGCGTAGTAGACTTCATACAATTCAAAGTGCTATCACCAATAAAATTTTGGGCCTCTAGTCAATTTTACAACTTTCTTTTTATTCAACTTTTCATGCTGAATCTGAAATAAGCGATATCTTCCCAGTTTTTCCATTTGTTCATCAGACGAAAACCTTTGCTAATAGGCGTGCAGCAATTCCGATTTAGAAACTGGAATTGGTGCATCCCTGTTTACCAAGGTTAAACAGGTAAATTTTCATGATCAGCTGCTCGCGTTCTATAAAAAATATAAGAAAAATCCGACAAAAATTTTACTTAAAATTTTCATTGGCAATACCTTACTATTTCTATTGTTTTATATCAATAGTATATATAATCAAGACTTGTTTTTACATTCAATTAACAATATGGATAAATCAAAGGAAATAATAGTTGATTTTACTAGTGATGAAAAGAACCAACAAACATCCAGCGCTTCTAAACGTGTACACGCAAATCTAGAAGCATACCGGCGCACAAATATGCGTGTAGTTCAAAACTTTTTGTTAGTTTGGTTGGACAGCACAATTGATGAAGTCAACAACAAAGATTGTATTAATGCAATTTCCCTATTAAGAGAAGTTATTAACAATGTCAATACATTCATCAACGTGAACGAATGCGCTGATTTCATTAATAATATCAATGAAGATAAGATCTTCCTCATTGTTTCTGAAGCATTTAGTCAAATGATTATTTCCCTTGTCAAAGACATTCATCATGTAATTTGTATTTACATTGTTTCCGAACATGAAATTCAATATGAACAATCGTCAAAAGTAAAAGGTGTTTTCCATGATATCAAATCAATTTGTGACACACTTAAACTAGCCGTTCGTGAATGTGATCATAATATGGTTTCCATCAGCTTTGTTAAATCAAGTGACAGAGATTCGAAACTAAATTTTGATGAACTCGACCAATCTTTCATGTATACGCAAATATTGGCGGAAATTGTACTTACTATTGATTTTGAAGAAATTCATTTTAATGAATTTGTCACATATTGCCGAGAGCAATTCGCCAGCAACACTGTCGAATTAAAGAACATTGAAAAATTTGAAAAGGAATATCGCCGCTATGAACCGATTTGGTGGTATACTTACAGCTCTTTCCTCTATTCGATGCTTAATAAAGCATTACGAACAATGGAAGTCGACCTTATTATACAAATGGGTTTCTTCATTCGTGATCTCCACAAACATATTGATGAACTACATTCCGCACAATTCGGTAAAGAAAGACATTCCAGTTCATTTACCGTATTTCGTGGCCAAGGTTTATCTCAGACAGACTTTCATCAACTCATGAAAACAGAACACGGATTAATTTCGTTCAATAATTTCTTGTCAACAAGTTATGATCAGACAGTCGCATTCGCATTCGCTGAAAGTAATCAATATAATCCTGATTTAATAGGTGTTCTCTTTGTAATAACTGTTAATCCATCAATATCCGTAACACCTTTCGCCAAAGTTGCCAACATCGGTCATTTTCAGGACGAAGAGGAGATTCTCTTTTCTATGCATTCCATCTTTCGTATCGGAAAGATAAAAAGTATGAATGAAAATAATCGTCTTTGGCAAGTCGACTTGGTACTGACCAGTGATAATGATCCACAACTAGATGCTTTGGCTCAATGTATACGAAAAGAAACATTTCCTGATACAGAAGGATGGTATCGATTGGGCCAGTTGTTGATTAAACTGGGTCAGTTTAATAAAGCTGATGAATTATATTGTATACTACTTCGACAGACAACTAATCAATTGGAAAAGACACGTATATATCATATGCTTGGAATGGTCAAGAATCAGCAAGGAAAATATACAGAAGCCTTAGCATCCTATGAGAAGTCCCTTGAAATTTCTCAACAAATTCTTGCGCCAGATCATATTGAGTTGGCTATTTCTTACAACAACATCGGTGAGCTATATCGAAATATGGGCGAATACTTGAATGCACTTTCATATTATGAAAAGGCACTTGAAATCAAACAAAAAGTTCCTTGTCCAAATGATTTAAGTTGTGCTGCTTCCTATAACAATATCGGTGAGGTGCATATGCATATGGGTAATTATTCAAAAGCACTTTCATATTGTGAGAAAGCACTTGAAATCAAGGAAAACATTCTCCCTCCAAATCATCCAAGTTTAGCTACGTCTTACGCCAACATTGCTGGGGTATATTATAACATAGGCCAGTACTCGAAATCACTTTCGTATTACGAAAAAGACCTTAAAATTCGAGAAAAAACTCTTCCTTCAAACCATCCGAGTTCGTCTGTTTCTTACAATAACATTGGTGCAATGTATATGCAGATGGGTGAATACTTGAAAGCACTTTCGTCTTATGAAAAAGCACTTGAAATCTGTCAGAAATCTCTTCCTCCAAACCATCCTAATTTGAGCAATTGTTACAATAACATCGGTGAAGTATATAGAAGCATGGGACAGTACTCTAAAGCACTCATATTTCATGAAGAAGCACTTGCAATTCGTCAGAAATCTCTTCCTTCAACTCATTCTGATTTGGCTACTTCTTACAACAACATCGGTTTGGTATATAGAAGCATGGGCGAGTACTCTAAAGCGCTTATATCTTACGAAAAGGCACTTGCAATTCGTCAGAAATCTCTTCCTTCAATTCATTCTGATTTGGCTACTTCTTATACCAACATTGGTTCGGCATATAAAGAGATGGGCGAGTACTCGAAGGCACTTTTGTTTCATGAAAAAGCACTTGAAATCTTCGAGAAAACTCTTCTGTCAAATCATCCTACTTTGGCTTCCTTTTACAACAATATTGGTTTGGTGTATTACAAGATGGGAGAGTACTCGAAAGCACTTACATTTCAAGAAAAAACACTTGATATCCGTGAGAAATCTCTTCCTTCAAATCATTCGAGTATGGCTACTTCTTACAACAACATTGGTTTGGTGCATAACAAGATGGGGAAGTACTCGACAGCACTTTCGTTTCATGAAAAAGCACTTGATATTCATCAGAAATCCCCTTCTCCAAATCATTTGAGTTTGGCTACTTCATACAATAACATTGGTGAGTCATACCGAAACATGGGTGAGTACTCGACAGCACTTTCGTTTTATGAAAAAGCACTTGGAATTCGGCAGAATTGTCTTTCTTCAAATCATCTGACCTTGGCTATTTCTTACAACAACATCGGTTTGGTGTATAACGATATGGGGGAGTACTCGAAAGCTCTTTCGTTTCATGAAAAAGCACTTGAAATTCGTCTGAAATCTCTTCCTACAAATCATCCTGATTTGGCTGCTTCTTACAACGGTATCGGCATGGTATATGATATGAAAGGCGATTATTCAAAAGCACTTCAATTTTATCAACACGCGACTGAAATCGGACAACTTTCACTACCTGAAAATCATCCAGATCTTCAATTATATAAAAATAATCTTGAATTTGTTTTAAAAAAAAATAAATGATGTTTTCGTTCGCTTCTTCAAAAATAAAGATTTTAATAGAAAAATATTTTAGGGTGAGGGTGTTGAGTTATTATACCGTGAGCCATAGGCGGCGGAGCTACGAGGCTTGGGTAGGCTCAAATTAAACTCGATAAGACTTTGATCGGACCAGATTTTTGTGAAAATTTTATAACATTACATGATTTATGTTTTGTTTCGAGGAATAACATATACATATGGACGATTTCACATTCTATCTGCTGAAAACTTGTTGACTTCATGGCCGTATCAGACTGATTTTTTTTGTCCGATAGCAATTCCCAAGAAAATAGTATCATTCGATGCAGAATTTAATTCTGAATTCAGCACAAACACACATGCGAATCCTTCCAGAAGAAACTGGAATCTACCAACATTAAGAGAGAAAAATCCGTTTGAACACGTTTGTCAAAGTTTTCTTTTCTTCTTTCGACGAGTAAATCGTTACTATTTTATACGTGATCATTCAATGAAATATGATACGTTCTGTTCTGTTGTCTGATGGAGAAAATTTTCAAGAATACAATATAGTTGAGAAATGTTGATCTCTCGACTGGTGATAATAATTCTTGTTTCACTAACTGGCAGTTTAAATAGTCGAATTCTACTTTACAATACGGAAAATGAACATTCAATTGAGAAATTCGATTGTGTTTACTATGTGTACAATAATGGAGAAGAAATTCCTTATTGTCGACGTGCAAAAGGAAGCCAATTACTTAATCGACATCGAAGCAAATGTGAAAATCAAGGAGAAAAAATACTCTTTCGAAATCTACTCAAAGAAAACATCGATCCAAATATTATTTTCAAATGGATTTCAAATATTGAAATTCTTGATTTCTATGCTAGTATCTTCTACAATCGATCATCGATAGATGACAATAATGAGCAATTTATCTGCAACTGCACGAAATCAGGAACATTTGGCAAATATTGTGAATATCAATTAACACACGAGACAAAATTATTCAATGAAACGATCAAAGCTCAGTTTACTCAGAAGAAAACAGGTGATCCATGGAATACTCAACGATATGGAAAAATCCTTTGCTATGAAACATTACCGTATCCATATCCATTGAGTCCTCTTTGTCTCGATTGGCGTGAAATTTGTGATGGAGTTCAACGATGTACAAATGGTATCGATGAAGAAAATTGTGACAAATTAGAATTTAATGAATGTGAAGAGAACGAATTTCGATGTACGAATGGAATGTGTATTGCCGAAGAATTTTGGCTCGATGGTAAGAATTACAACAATCTACGTATATTCGAATTCGAGATTTTTCTAGGCGATTATGATTGTATGGATTGGAGCGATGAATTATTGCTCGATGATGGAAAATCATGTCCTTATCAGTCGAATTCAATCATGTGTGATGAACATTTATGTAACCGTGCGGATTATTCGTGCGGCGATGGACAATGTATACACTGGCAAAATCGAATGGCATTTCGATGGTTAGATAAAACACCAGAGCATTGTTTCAATAAACGTAATATAAATTATATGTGCGAAGTAAGTCGAAATCCAATTTCCTGGACACTTGCCAATGGACTCTGTTGGCCAGATATCGGTTATGATGATGTTCGATATCCTCCATGGCATATGATTGATAGATTTAATATGACAAACGAGCAAAAATGTGATTATCTTTTTCGATGTACTCTATCGAACGGGTTCGAACGTGATTGTCCATGTAATCAGCAGAATTGTTCGCAAGTGATGATGGATAATTTATGTTCTATTCCATCTTTCACCGTACGCTATCCGTTACCTAATCTAATCAGTTCAAATTATTTCATATGGTATAATTACAGTCAATTTATGCGAAGTCAATTACCTTCGTACTTTTATCTTAATGGTGGTATAAAATGTCGAGGATATTTCTTTTATACGAATCGTAATATTGGAGTGAAGTTGACTGATACTGTATTTAGTACATCATTGACAAATCAAGCACTCTGTAGAAATATAACAAAACAGTTCGGTAGAGTGGTTGATTCTCCACCTTATTCAGAAAATAAATTCTGTTGGAATGAATCAGTAACATTCACTGGTCGACCTTATGCAGTTAATCCTGATCTATGTACTACTTTCGCCGGTGAATGTATATCACAATATCGAATACGTGATGGTGCAATCGATTGTGAAGATAACGACGATGAATACATGAATCTTGACAAGAATTATTGCACGGGAAATGTAGGACGTCATCGTTTTCAATGTTTTGACAATCAAAAAAAATGTATTCCAACGAATCATCTTGGCGCCAAAGGTCCTTCCTGTACGAATCAATACGATAAAACTTGGTACGGTACAGGCATTGATATTCGTTCTCAAATTGTGTGCTATAATAGCCAAACTACCGGTTGTAATCGTTTGAAAGCATACATTCAACAGTCATCTCTTAGTAATTTAACTGACGATTCTTTTGAATCCTATATTAAGGAACAGAAGCAAATGAATCGTATGTCTTTTCGAGACTATTGCAATAGTTTCTGGGATATGGATAATCATGAGGATGAATTCGCTTCTTATTGTTATCATTGGATATGTGAACCTCATCAATATCGATGTCGAACAGGTCAATGTATTGAACTCGAATGGGTATGTGATGGTGAATGGGATTGTTCGGATGCGTCCGATGAAGAAGCTATTTGGATCAATCAACCATGGTCAGATCATAATATTAGACTTCAAAATTTAAATAATTCTGTTAAAAAATGTCGAGAACGTTATTCGAATTCATCATTTTCGAAAATTTGTAATACTTCATTTGAATTCGGTTGCTATCGATCTCACGTATCCAATCCATTAAAAATCGACGATGTATCAAATCGTCCGTGTATCAATTTGACTCAAATTGGTGATGGTATAGAAGATTGTCACAATGCTTATGATGAACGAAATACATTCGTATCAAATTTATATGGAAAACATATGTGGGGTTGGTATTTTCGTTGCGATAATAATCATATAACTTATTCCCATGCTTGTCGTCAGCAACGAAATTGTTCGCATATACTTTGTTCGTCTTATCGAGCTGAAAATCCATCATGTTCTGATCTTACAGATTTCGTTTGTCTTAATGAGAGTCAGTGTCGACAAGGTATACGATGCAATGGTATATCTGAATGTTTACATGGAGAAGATGAATACTGGTGTCCAGTTGGTGGTCCGAATGATGTTTTAATTTATCGTTTTAGTAAATTACAAGCTGTACTACGAAACGTGAATCTGAATTTATCCGCAAGCTATCCACCGATAGATACAATGGAATCTGATCAAAAACAATTAGCAAAACCTATTGTCAATCATTTTCAGAATACTGAGTTATTCAAAAAACATTCGTATCAATGCAATCGTGGTATTGCTATTATTGAAAATACTACAATACGATGTCTATGCCCACCTGCTTACTATGGTGATTTCTGCGAATTTTTCAGTGATCGAATTAGTATCATTGTTCGTATTGATAAAACTACGAAATCAAGTCAAATATTGAATAGTACACTTAAAATTCGATCGAATTTTCTTTTCAACAATAGAATTATCGATTATCATGAATTTCATAGTATTCCAGAAATAGAACAAATTCAAAGAATGAAATATAAGTTTTATTTACGATATTTACATTCTACTGAAATGCGTATTAGGAAAAGACAACGTTATTTCAATCGAACTGATATCATCAATCATCATCCATATGCAGTTCATTTCGATATGTTTATTCTCGAAAAAAATCATAATATAAAAGAAATTGGTTCATGGCATTATCCAATTTATTTCGATTATTTACCAGCATTTCGTTTAGCTGTCGTATTAAAATTCCCAACTTGGCTCGAAAATATCACGTTGAGTCCGTGTCGAGAAGTTAATTGCAATGAAAATTCAACTTGTCTTACGATTTTTAATCAAAATCATTCTTCTTATTGTTCTTGTAAAAGTGGTTATTATGGAAAAAATTGTAGTAAGTATGAGCCTCGTTGTGAGAACTATTGTTCAATCAATGCACTTTGTCGACCCGATGATTCGAATTCACAAACGAAAACTATCAAACTTCATTGTATTTGTCCGTTGGGCTATTTTGGACCACGTTGTCATGTCAAATACGATGAATGCAATTCAAACTCATGTTTAAACAATGGAACTTGTTCTCCTCGTTATGATCCAAGCGGGGAAAATCCATTTCTTTGCATATGTTCAGACCGTTTCTATGGATCACATTGTCAACATGATAAAGCATCTGTTCTTATTAATTTAAACATGACAAAAACATTATCTATTCGTGCGACGGTTATTCAATTCTATAATGTATATCTAATGAACCGTGCTATGAAACTTACTATACAAAATCAACAGGTATATCAAGGCTTGCCAAAATTCATTGAACTATATCATTCTAATACTGAAGCACCACTCATGGGATTACTCAAAATTTATGAAGATTTAACAATACATCCACGTTATTTTCTTGTATATCTTTTACAGCGACGGAAAATTAATATCACATCATCTCCAGCATATTGTCCACATGCTTCGTTCTTGCTTTCGTCAGGTGAATTTATTTCTTTAGAAAAAAACGATTCCGTTCCATTGGTTTTTAAATATCATAAGATTTGTGCAAACGACACGAAACAAGTTTGTTTTCATGATGAAATTAATTTTTGTTTGTGTCAACAATATCGTGCCGAATGTTTCATCAATGATATTGAACATGATCATTGTGAGCAATGTTTATCTGGAGCAAAATGTCTTCAAGGCAATCTCAAAGATGCAAATGATTTTATTTGTTTATGTCCGTTCTGTCATCAAGGACATCGATGTGAATTTAATATGCAAGCATTTAGCTTTACTCTTGATTCACTTTTTGTCAATTATTCGAAAACAGTGAAGATTATCTATGTCTGTATAATTTGCCTTTTCTTTATCGTCGGATTATTTAATAACATTTGTTCAATCAGTACATTCAGACGGTCAATACCTCGAAAAGTTAACGTTGGCACTTATTTACTGATGATAAGTTATCTCAATCAAATGACTCTATTTTGTTTACTATTCAAATTTATTGAAATAACTATTGGAATTCTTGGTATTGGATCATGCAAAATAATTTCTTATTTACTCTCAGTGACGACACGATCATCCTATTGGTTAACAAGTTTGATTACGATTGATCGTCTTCTTATGACTATTTTTCCAACTCTATCTTTTCTAAAAAATATTCATATATCCATTGGCATAAGTCTTTTGACATTAACTATTCTTCTTTCGATGCATATTCATGAAATAATCTATTACACGAGAATTCAACATTATTCCAACGAGTTATACGTTTGTGTAACGAATTTTACTACGAATTTAATTTCGACTTACAATCGAATTCATACACTTATTCATCATCTTTGTCCATTTCTTATTCAAATTATTTGCGTTACTATTATGATTGTTTTAGCTGCACGCAGTCGAGCAAAGACGACAAGCAAGAAAACAACATTTGGTCAAGTATTAAAGAAACAATTTCGAACGCAAAAAGAACTCTACATTACGCCTGCTATCATTATTTTATCTGCTTTACCTCAAACAATTTTCACATTTAGCTTTGCTTGTACACAATTACGTATTTGGCAACAGCATATCTTACTTATTTCTTATCTAATTTCAAATATTCCTCAAGTACTTGGCTTTATTCTTTATGTAATGCCATCGAGTACTTATCGAAAAGAATTTAGTGAGACAATAATTGGAAAGAAACTGTTTCAATCGACATTTAACAAAACTAAACGATAAATATCAATATTCTTTTGAATTTTTCGAGAACAATGCTAATAAAAATGCAAAAATCAGCGAAGATTTCGTAATTTCCAAAAGTTGTTTTCAGAGAAAACATAGGATCTTATTTCAACTTGTGTAAATATCGATCGGATGTTCGATATCGGCAAACAAAATTGTTGGAAGAAACTTTAGTTCTAAAATAATCTGACCTATTTCGTATGATCATGACAGCTTTGTTACACCCTCTTCATCAGCATGTTGAATCGTTTCATATAGTATATAAAAAAAGAAAAAAGAAGCAAGTAAATTAAATTGTAAATGAGCATCTAATTGAAGATTAGCATTAAATTGAAGACGAACACCAAATTGTAGACAAATATCGATTTGAAAAATCAGAGAGAATAAATAGTGACAATGATAAGAATGATTGAACGAGACTGGACACCAACTAGTTCGAAAAGGAATAAAGATAGACGAACGATGGGTATAAAAGACGAAGAAATTTCTTTTAATAGTGCATTCTTGTGTGTACGTTTGCTGTACATTTTATTTGATCCAAATAAACATTCAGTAGATTCGTGACAAAGATAGTTGGCAAAGTTTTCTATTCTAATTACAATCATCTCACAACAGATTCTGTATAAGACCAACGATATTTTCGATACACTAAGTAAAATACGAAAGTATCAAATAATTTTCCGTAATTATATCGCTGTACGAGTTTTCATAGTAAACGGTACCACTTGTTGTTTCTTGAATGACCGAATAATCAAAGTTTTTAATTGTGGTGATATGTAAATCAATGCTACACTTAATGTGCCCATTGATAAACTAATTGTCACAGCAGATATACGATAGAAAAATGGTTCAGCTACTTTCGTAAATATTAACATCAGCATTAATATCATCGAGGGTGTTCCAATCATAAGTAGTATGATTAAAATGACAATAATGCGACGAATGACAAGAATGTCTCGTTTGGCACTCGCTGAAATAACCGCTGTGGTTTTGTGAAGATAGTATGTTATTTTGAGATAAATAGTATTAATAATAACTATTGGTAAACCATAGGGTCCCATTATAATCCAAATTAAACCCCGAGCACTTTTTGTCGAGGTTAGACATACATTTTCTCCAGGAATAAGTCTGATATCAAACCATAAATGTAGAGGAAGCATGATAATGAAAGCAAAAATCCAGAAAAATAATATTAGAATAATATATGTCACTCGTTTTTGGAACCAGAGTTTTGTCGGATATAGAACACAACAAAAACGAAATATGGCCTAAAAGAATTCATATTTTCTTTTCATATAAATTGTAAAAAAAAATCAACAAACCTGTAAACTAAAAGCATTCATTGTAGCTGCAAGAGAGACATACAACATATATCCTAATATTCGACAACTGAAGGTTTCTTGTACTATATATATTTCATAATCGCCTTTTAATGTAAAAATGCAGACAATCACAGCAATTAACGAAGAACTAAACATTGCTATGTAACAATTAGTGAATAATATTGAGTTGATATTATTATTATGCTTGAAAGATTTGATTAAGAATGTGAGTATAACTGTTGATATGAGTAATGAGAGACCAAAGTTGATGATGCATATACAATTAAACGTTACGACTATGATGAAAAATAGAGACATGTTTCTATAGAAAATTAGTAATTTAATGAATGAGAAAAGAAAGAGCGTTTTTACCCCGAAGTGCGATAGAAATATCTTTCTATCTGAGGATAATATTTTGATGTTGAAGAGAGGTTTAGAGAAATAATTAAATCCGTCTAATGATGATCTTCTTATAACATAAAAAAATGACAGGTTTTGACATGAACGTTTAACTTTTGATGGGAAAGTAAGGTCATTTTTTTGACAAGCGAGTTAATCAAAATTTCTTCGAATGATAATCTCTATTAGCGAACAGCTAATATTCGAAATCATACAGAGGTGTTCAAGCGTTTTAGATCTTATATTTTGGCTGCAAGTAGACCCCGATGAGATATGAAAAACCTTATCAAAACACACTATTTTTCGCATACAAACAATTGGGCGAAGAGAAAGTGAACGGTGCAACGTCTCTCTTTTCACCTCTTGACTACCATTTATTGATGGACACTTGCTCAAAAATCAACACTCCTTCATAAGAAGGGTAATATTACTACAGCCTTAAATGAATATCAACGAGTTCTAAGTATTGGTCTTCAAGCACCGGAATCTAATCAGCATTTAATCGAAGTCATTCATAATATCATCGCTCAACTCGTTCAAGAAGAAAAATCTATGTATGAAGCACCTATCAACGTAGCAACGAATTCAGCAATTATTGAATCACATACTGTCCGATCCTAGGGATCGTTTTTCTGGAGAAGATTTTACACTTGAATGGATGATGGATCAGGATGGACAAGATATTTTGGATTTCCTTGGATATATGCGACACTGGAGTATTGAGAGAGTCCTCAAAGAAATACGAGCTACCGAAAAACTAACGAAAACATCGGGTATGACTGTTGTGTGGGATTTATTAGAGAAAGCTGTCGTCACCAACGATGGTACTTATCTACTTCGTTCTTATACAACTTCGAGCAATTTCGGTAAGGAGTTAAATAAAATGCTAGCACATATGGAAGATCCGCCTGTTGTACCGGAAGTAACATACCATTCATCAGACGGAATCTTGACTGTCGTCTTCTTAAAATTATGGAAACAGCTCAGAATTGGGCAGTGTACTTTGTCGGTGCAATTTATGGCCATTGTGGCCGTACATATCGAGGTATGTCTGGCACCGAACGTGATCTCGGTAAATATCAAGTTAATAGATTAGTTGCTCCAAAAACTTTAACATCAACATCGAAAAATCCTTCCGTAGCTAAATTGTTTGCTATGAAATTGGAAGAACGATTGAGAAGAAGAAGTAGTTATTTTACCTGGAATGTCTTTTACTGTCAGAAGGATAACGAAAGGAAATCCAACTGAAATTGAATTTCAGCAGCAAGACTAATAGTGACAAATCTTTTTTTCAATAAAAGAAAGAAAATTTTCATTATCATTTTTGATCTACGTAGTTGCTCGTTTTTATTGGAAAGAGAAAAGAAAAGGAAACTGTTAATTAACCCAATTTGGGAGCTGCTTGTACCGCATCGGCTGTTGAATTGTTACCATCGCCAATTGATCGTCCGAGCCAACGATAGCATCTACCATTGTAATAAATGGGATAGGCCAAAGGACAACATTTGCCGATACCTACACAAATAGGATGAGTCCATGGGCAGCAATAACCATTATTGCAGTTGGCATAACCAGGATTGCATATCCAGATTTGACCATCGGCAATGTCAACATGAAAAACTACCACCATGAGAATGACAGCAACAGCAATCATAAGTATTGTATTTTTGGCCATGTTTGATGATTTGAATGAATGTATGTATTTCCATCTCATTTATATCGAACGAAAAACGGAAGTTGAAGTGAGTGTTTTTT
>ERZ778027.3367-NODE-3367-length-16265-cov-11.613387_pt1 | contig 16265 bp, 18 predicted proteins | sample MGYA00375757_ERZ778027 | MGnify/ENA primary metagenome ERZ778027 (study PRJEB29350, sample SAMN05389817) | bioreactor metagenome | isolation source: Ammonium sulfate bioreactor | place: South Africa: University of Cape Town | collected 2014-02-18 ... | reverse complement strand
ATTCTCAAAATAAGCGGAGCAGACGAACACGTTATGTTGCCATTGTATTATTCGCACGTAAACTTTCTCGATTTGTCAGTGTCCCGGAAATAGGATGTACTCGTAATTGATTATGTCCACATAAAATAACTCGCATAAATTTGCTTCGAAGTTCAGATAATGACAGACAACATACGAAAGGAAATAAAAATATGACATAATAGAAAAGAAATCCGGTATATTTGAGAATAACAATTGCAATATCCTCGGATAAACCATATTGATATGCAAATATTGTCAGAATCCATGGTGCATTGAATACCATGTAAATAGTTGAGATCGATAGCAATTGAATTGTCATTTTACGATACTTTCGCCAATGGACTTGTTGACGCATTCGAATTTTTTGACAAACAACACGTAGTAAAAGAGCGAGACAAAATATGATTATGATTACTGTTGGAATAACTTGATGAACAATAAGATCCCAAATTCCTAAGAATGATCTGTCGAATGAACAAGGAATAAAAACACTTCCAGTTAAAAATCCATCAAATGAATTCTCGCATTGCGGTACAAAATGAACAATTGCATAATAAATTAAATAATAGACAATAATTACAATTATTGGTAAATAATGAAGACAAATTCGTCTTTTACTTGTCGAAACCCACGATTCATGAAAAATAAGAATATGCCTTTCAATCGACGCCCAAGCAAACAAAGCGATTTGCAATGAATACATTGCATAATCAAAAAACACCCAGAACAAGTAAAATGCTGGCGATGCTTGCCAAGGTTCTTCGCTGAAATCATTCCGAAGAATAAACGGAATATCGGTTAGTTCATAAATCAAACCAAGAATCAGTAAAACAATAATAACATGATTATGCAACGCACGGCGAAGGGCTCGATCAGAAAGAAGACAATACAGAGTGAATATCGTGCACAACAGAGATGCAATGTCCGAAAAGAGATAAGTCCAAAATCGAACTGTATGTGGAATCCGAGACATAGCTGACACACTTCTTTTTCTTTTTTGTAATATATTTTAATGAATGAATGACAAAATTCACGCTCAGTCGCTCTTAAATTAAAATGTGTGTTTTGTGTTCACTTATGAGAACGTCACCTATAGAAAATAGAATTACGTAGTGATTGGCTAATTGCATTGTTGCGTTTCTTTGTTCGAACGAACATTTCTATCTTTTTCGTTCGTTTAGTTCGTTCGTTGATATTCAGCATTTCGATAAAACAATGGCTCTTTGGGGTAATTTCAAATCAACAAAATCTCTGAATGAAATCTCTATATAGAACAAGGAGGTGCTGCTGTTACTACCGGTGGTTTTCAACAACGAAAAGCGCCTGTCGATAACGAAGCCGGTGGTGCTCAGCGTTCAACAGTGAAAGGCGTGTTGACCTGCACAATCGACACGATTCTCAATGCAAAACATTCGGAGCCTGAAAATTGTTTTGTTTATAAGCATTTAAAATTCAATACTGTTATGATTATGGGTTTAATTCGTGAAGCCAATCACGAAGTCAACGGAAGTTTAACGACGTACCAAATCGACGATCTTTCCAACGGGTCAATTGAAGTCAAATGGTGGCACGATGTAAATTCATCTCTCTCTCTCTCTTTGTTTTTGCATCGAAACGAGCTTCTCGTCTTTGTAGGATTCAAGTGAATTGCTATCGAACTTAACTTATGTCAAAGTTGTCGGTCAAGTCAAGGTTTTCTCGGGCAAAATGCATATCGTTGCACATCATATTCATAAAATGCGATCGTTAAACGAACTGATCGCTCATTCAATTGAATGTATTCACGCGAGTATGTCGATTCGAAAAGGAGGCGAACCTGTTGGAACGACGAGTACAAACAACGGATTTACGCCGATACAAACTGCGGTGTTAAGTCTCTTGCAAACAGCGACAACATCAATTGGCTTTAGTGTTTCGTCGATTTGTAAACAATTGAAACAGTTCAATGAAAATGACATTCAGTTAGTTGACATGTTTTTTCTTCAAATGATTTTCGAGTTTTTTTGTTTTTTTTTGAAGACAAACTTTGGATTTTCTCTCGGGCGAAGGACACATCTATTCAACTACAGATGATGAACATTTTCGAGCTGCAAGCTAATTTTGTGTTATATTAAAATAAATTCAATTAGATTTTGTTTATTCTCATAAATACAAAAGAAATGAAATTGTTTCAGATTACGATGAATCTCGAACCTCAAGTGAACAATTCCATCGATGAAAATAATTACGGAGATTATGATGATCGACCCATTCGACCGATGGATCAAGACGCTCTCAATGAAGCGCTCGCACGACTGCCAATTCTTGTTGATGAAAGTGAGCCCAATCATCAAACAGATCCAACTGCCAAGTAACACCGATCGATTTCTTCTTTCTTTCAATTGAAATTCGAGTTTCAGAACTCGTCGACAACCGAATCTTGCTTATTCAACACGTCGTAAAGATCTCTCTGGTATTAGTATGAATCAATCGTTATTGAATACGACATCGACACCGTCGACTAACAAACGGAAATTGGCCGTTTCGACGCCAATGAATAAACTTATCAAACGTTTGTTTGCTTTGTGTTTTGAGTATTCGAAGAATTTGTTTGGTTTTTTTTCTGGTAGAACTTGATTCTCGGCAAGATTTAATTCAATTAAAAGAAGAAAATAAAGATTTAGAAGACGTAATAATAAGCAGAAGATTTCTTTTCGAATTCATAAAGTTTTTTGAATTTAGACAAAAGCGAATTTACAACTCGAAATTGTTCTTTTAAAAAAATCGAATGAGCAAGAGATTGAAGCATTGAAACAACAACATCAAGAAGAAATCGACTATCTCATACAACGTACGGAGAAAATTCCTTTTCTGTTTCGAATAAAAATCAAATTCATCGTCGTTTTAGATCATAATCTGCAGATCGAACAGTTGAGTTCGTCGCTCGCAGAAAAAGAACAAACTCTCATTCAAACAGTTCGTTCATTTGTCAGTTGATTCGGCAAGAAAACTGCTTTTTCGAATATTTAGAATATCGAAATTGATAATCTGCGAAATGATCAAACGATGTTAATATTAGAAAAAGAAACTCTTGATAAAGTAATTTCGATTTCGAACGAAGAAAGATCAAAAAAAAACTTTGATTTAGATTGTTGAGGAATATAAATTGATTAAAGATGAACTCAATCAAAAACTTCATGAAAACGAAACGACGATCAAGTAAAAGCTGATTATTTAGTTTTCAGTTATTTTAAAACAAATTTCTCGTTCGTAGAAATCTCCACGAAGAAATCGATCAGCTTAAGAAAGAAAAACAACAGGTCAGCGACAGTTAAAACCATCGTAGCTGATTTCATATTGAATTTTTTTTAGAAAATATTAACAACAAAAACGAATTCAGTAAACAATCGAGTGCCTTCACGACAAGCATCAAGTAGAAACTTCTTCTTTGTTATCAATCAACTCTTTTTTTGTTTTTATCACAGATGATCGATCGAAAACTTCGAATAATATCGTTACAATCAACAAACCGAATCCCAAAGCTCCAATAGCACGAGTATTACCTACTGCCACGAGTGCAAACAAGTAACAAAGAAACTTTTTTTGTTCGAATCTTTTAAGATAAAAAATTGCTTTCGTAGACCAGCCGCAAGTTTAACTGCAAAAGTCAAGCCAAAAGCAAATCCTACAGTCGACGAGAAGAAGCGAGTACCTTCAACTGATAAGCATTCGACGACAAATGTGAAATCGAAAGTTGTTTCAACAAAATGAAGCCCAGTCAATTGTCAGATATGTTTCGACGTTCGTGTATTTCTTGAACATCTTTTGTTTTTATTTTTGTATATTGACATTTCTTTGTATAAGATTGTTTGTGTTAAATGTAATTATATGAACGACAACGAGGAGAAAACTTGTTTTTTTTTTCGATCAATAATAAATAGTCAATCGTAGTCCTAACATCTAATTAGCTGTTCTTTTATTAAAACTAAAAATCATTGGAAAAAGATGTGGAAATTCTCATTGATCTTGAATTTCGCCCAGGAAAGCAACACCTTCGATTTCGACTTTGGCATTCTACGAAATAAAAACAGAAATCCAATCTGAATCGAAGAATTGTTGAATTTACTCGTGGTAAAGCAGCGACTTGAACAGTCGATCGAGCTGGATGACGGTCCGAAAAAACTAAAAAATATTCGTTAATTAACTAAAACAAAATCGAAATCTTCGTTTTACATTCGGCATAAACTGCATTCATTGCAGCAAAATCATTCATATCTTTAAGAAAGACATTGGTTTTGACCACTAAAAAAAAACAATCCTTTCGAAATAAAACTCTTTTCTTTCGATTTTCTCTACCATTTTTGTAAGAAACACCTGCTTCTTTTAAAATTTCGCCAAGATTTTTCAAAACCTAAACATTTCATCGAGATCAACAAGATTTTTTTCATTCACAAATGAATCTACTTGACGAGTTTGTTCTTGAACATCTTCACTCACAAATTGACCGGTTTTAGGATCAAGGCCAATCGATCCACTTAAATATAATGTTTGTCCAATGATGACACCTTGACTAAAAAATAAATTCTGAGTTTTACCAAAACAAACGAATTCGAATTGAAAGTAAAAACGAACCTATAAGGTCCGCCGACGGGTCCAGCTGCAGCACTTGTAATAGTACGACGAACGGTTGGAGTTGAAGACATTTTATGAAGCAAGAAAATCGAGATGAATATCTTCAAACAAAAAAAGTCTAAGATAAGAAAACAAATGAAAACTTATCACTATCAACCGGAATAACAAAAAGAAAAGGATTTTTTTGAATTTATTATATAAATTATCAGTAGAAAAAAAACCTGTTAATTACGTCGATTAAAGAATACACTTCGTACATTAAAATTGATTGAATCAAATGAATGCAATAGTCTCTCGTTTGTGGCTGTACATTTCGATTGACCGATAGCATTCCATTCAGTTTTACAGTCTCGATCGAATGTTAATCGTGATAATGGTGTATTATTAAAGCTACCAGTATAACTTTCTTGAAACTGAAATAGATCGATGAAATGATCGTTGAAAAGAAGAATTCATCTTACGATAATTTGCTTATTTGCCGACTTGTGAATTCCTTCGTCGACTTCTGACCAGTTTAATTTGTTATCACCTTGAAAAAACGGATGTTCTCGAATATCTCCATGCGGCGATAGAGGAGAACCAATACGTTTGTGTTTATCGATTTCTAACAGTGCAGATAACAACGAACGAGCTTCTGCTGTCGTTTTACAATTTTTCAATAAAAGTTCAGGTAAATTCTCTGTATAATTATACATTTCTGTCAATCGTTCGTTTCGAAGTAGTTGAGCAAAAACGATGCCGAGAGACCAGAAGTCAACTGAATAACGGTAACCATCATTCACCAGCGTCGCTTCCAATTGATTAACCTCAGGTGCGACATAACCTGGTGTACCGCAGATAGTTTCGCACACTTCTTCGTTGTTGTCTAAAGTTCTTGCAAGACCATAATCGATTAATCGAATGTGTCCTTCGGAATTAACGACAATATGTTCCAATTTAAGGTCACTAAATCATCGACAAATAAACTCGAAAAATGAAAGCAAACGAATTTGATTTTTACCGATAGATTATATTTTTGGAATGAATATACTGCAAAACTGATATAATTTCGACTAAATAATGGCTGACTTCATTGCTGTTCAAAGGCTTTTTCGTTATTCGTTGATACAAAGTATCTCCACTGACGAATTCCATTACCAGAAATAAATAATCCTAAATACGAATGTATAACTATTCTTATTTCGAAAAATCGAATTCGATCTTACGCCATGATGAAATGTACAATAAGCTTTTATGATATAAGGATTGTCATGAGAAAATTTGAATAGAAAATCTTTTTCTCGTTGTATTTGTTCTCGTGCTTCAGCATCAGCAATTCCGTTGACAACTTTGATAGTCACAAGTTCATTCGTAGGAATATGTTTCGCTACATAAACCGTCGAGAATGCACCTCGACCAAGACGACCAATGCATTCGAAATCGGAATGTTTCGGTATGACTTCTATCGGTTGATCACCTATCGTCGACGAAATTGATGACATTGTCGACGATGCTGATGTCGAACTATATCGACTTTCTCCATCACTTGTGCTTGTTCTCGAAAAAACTTCTTTGAAAATTCCATTTCGTATTTGTTTGTCCAAAATGCTGTATTTCGTTCCGCATAACGACGGAACAAAACCGAGACATTTCTCGTGAATAACGAAATTACAAACTGAATACAAAACAACAAATATCGAGAGAATATTACTCAACAATTCGTTTCTTCTCACTGCTGCATTTGAGAACAATATCCGACAGTTTCGATCCACAATGATCACAATGATCGAACAGTTGATTCAATCCGCGTTTTATCGGTTCGAAACAATGTGGAATTTCGTTTCTTTTAATGCCATTTCCATTCAACAAACACGGCGACTGTAAAACAGAATAATTAACAAAAAAAACTCTTTCCTTTCATTCGAATACTCCTACTTCACCAAAACCAAATGCACACCAAAAAGGAATGTGTTCACAACACTTAAAATGTACAGCTAAATTGCATTGTGCACATTTACATCCTTGATCAGTCACACCCCTAGAATCAATCGTAATTCACAGATTTGACAAATAAATTTCAATACCAAATAAATTTTCGACACACTGAACAATATGTTAGCCCGGAAAACGAAGCAGGTAGAAGAGCATGACCTCGAGTTCGATACAATTTTTCCGCATTTCGTTTTTGTTTGTTCTCATTATTCGTCAAATTACATAATTGAAGTTGAAATGTCAACGAATAGTTTTGCTCCAATGCGGCCTAGATCAAATTCAACATGTTCGTCTTAACAATTTCGTTCTATTCTCACTGTATGTATCGTTTCAAGGAACTGTTTTTTCGTTGGATTCGATTGATACAAAATGCTATACAAAGTATCGAATCGAAACGTTTGATCAATTAGATATTCAGGCTCGTTTTCTGTTTTAATAAACATGACTTGAATGTACTCGTGTTCGGAAGAGAAAATAAAATCATTGTCAAAATTTAACACTTCAGGTTGATCTGATTCTGTTTGATGAAGTGTTATTGATTGAGCTAACGAGAAGAGATCAATGTGAATGTTGGTGAAAACAAACAAGATTTTACCCGACGGTGATGGTGTCGTGGATAGTTTTTTAATATAAATCAAAACATTGGAAACTTTCTCGCCTTTTGAGTTTTTAAGATGCAAAAATCTTATGCACAGTCTACTGGGCATGGAAGATTTGTGCACTTGTGATGCTTAGCAGAATGAAAATCTGAAAGAAAAACGATGGAGCAGATATCGAACAAAGTAAACAAATAGATTTTACAGAAAGAAAGAAAGAAAAAAGTTTAGTTTATTTTTCAGAAGATGGATTCGATTGTTGTTGTTGTTGTCGTCGCATTTTTGCTCGTTCACCTGGATTATAGATTTGCATCGATGGTCGAGGTTTAGCTGCGCCACTTGTATTCTGAAAGAGAGATTCCGAATCAATGAAATCTTGTTTTTGATAGAAAAATACTTTTTGTGATGAGTTAGGTCGTTCTTCAGTTTGATTTGATGTTGCTGAATCAGTTTCACGTTTAACTGAAGTTTCTTGATTAGTAGTCGATTTCGATGTTGGAATATTCTTAGTTTCTTTGGGATTTTGTTGTTTTGCTTTGGGGTTTTGAGATTCTCGATTCTTTGAAGACTTATTTCCTCCATATTCGTTCGCATTCGATCGTTTCTAAAAGGAAAATCGTTATTTCAAATCGAAAAAATCAGCATCATTAGCTACTTGATCTTGATTCGATGATCGATAACCAGATTTTTCATAACCTCGTTGTGAACGACTAAATTTCAGTTTTGTTTTTCTTTTCAATACAAAAAAAACCTAAAGTTTTACTTCGATCGATCTCCACCTCCGCCGTATCTTTGAGATGAATTGTATTCATCTTCATTCGCCGCATTTCTTCCCGATTGTTTATTATTTCGATGTTGAATACGAATTAATTTCTCTTGTTTTCGTTCTTCACGTTTTCGTTTGAGATATTCAAGTAACGGCGTTGTTGTTTGACCAGATTTCGTTTTACTTTCTAAAATTCATTTCATCATAAACAAATTTTCGATGATTTCGTCTCTAACCTTCACGTTGTTTCTTCTCGATTTCTTCGAGCATTGTCTCAGCATTAGGCAACGCTTCTGCAGCACTGATTGGCGCGTTCATATTTGTCACAAATGTTTGATATTCAGGATCTAGAATCACGATTTTCTTTTGTTTGTTTTTCGAACGAAAAAGTCTGCAGATTTGGTTACCTTGTTCGATTGAATTTACTTTCGGATCTTTACGTGTTTGTTGATCGGATTTTGGTCGACTTTGATTAGGAGCAAATTCAACCGCACAAATAAATTCATTTCCTAGATTTGCAATTCAACAAGAAAATCAAACGAAATCAATCGGATTTTTACCATTTTTATCCAAGAAAACGTAACCTTGAAATTTCTCGGTAAAAATAAGTAATTCTTGACGATTCGGTATGTTTAAATAAGCGCGTGAAAAGGCAAATTGTTGACCCAAACTAAGATAAAAGGACATTCATCAATTTGCAATCGAAAACAAACAAACAATCGAAATACCTGATATCAGCTTTACAAAAACGATAATAATCATGATCAGGTAATGGCGAAACAATTTCGAGAAATTGTTCACTTGTTAACGTCGGAGGTAATCGACGAAGAACAATCTAAAACTCAACTGATAAACAAAAGAGAAAAAAAACAACGACGATAAAACTGACTTTCGTTTGATTTTGATCATTGAAAGATTTATTATTAGCTGACGATTGCTGTTTGCCTTTTGTATTGTTTCTTTCAACCATATCTGCGTTTTAACAAGTACAGATTGCTTTTTCATAATAATTTATGTTTTTTCTTCCTTTACTTTACTTGAGAAGAATAACGAATATTATTTGTCATTTTTCAGCCAATACAATGTTTCCTTCGAATCACTGTCACTCTAAAGCGGGAGAAAAAGAACTTTGATGTTGATCTTTACTTTTTCTTTCTTATCAAGTGTAACTAAAGTATACATGCAGGTGCAAGAGATCCATTTTATCTAGTTTTTTCTTGCAAATAAAGTTGACGAAATGTTTGATATAGTTTTCATCTCTTCTCGTAAGCACAGCAGAGCAAAGATACGCAATCTGATTTTTTGATTTTCAAGTTTTTAGTTTATTATTTTTTGTATCGATCGACGGAGTTCATTTAAATCCGTGTGCAACATGGAGTAGCACAGGAGTAACTGTCCTCGGAACGAATTATCCAGGCAATGCTTCGAATCAACTTAATTTACCCGATGGAATATTTATTCAAAAAGAAACGAACACATTGTACGTCGCAGATACTGCCAATCGACGAATTCAAAGTCTTTCGTTGAGTGGATCGACAGGCACGGGCGTGACAGTCGTATCAAATATTGAATCTGTATCTGCACTTTATGTTGACAAAGAAGGAGTTAATATTTATGTAGCATTGAGATATTTCGATCAAGTAGAAAAATGGACGAAAGACGGAAAAAGTGGAGTTCAGATTGGTGGTCAATGTAAGCAATGTGCTGGTGTTTGGATCGATGGAGAACAAAATGTTTATATGACAGAATCCGGTGCACATCGTGTCTTACAATGGTCACCGAAAACAAAAACAACAGTGACTGTTGCTGGTCAAGCAGATGACGAAGGACATAGCACAGATCTTCTCTATTTTCCAACGGGTATCTACGTCAGTTCGACAGATAGCACTTTGTATATTGCCGATACAAGTAATAATCGAATTCAAAAATGGAATAAAGATGCAAAACAAGGAACCACAGTTGCTGGTTGTCAAAACGGTACTTCAGGTTACAATGCATCGTTTCTTTCAAGTCCACTCGATGTATTCGTCGATGATAAATCAAATATTGTTTATATTGCTGATTCAGATAACAACCGTGTTCAAAAATGGCTGCCAAATCAATCGAGTGGCTCGACAATTGCTGGCAATGGATGTAATTTCGTTTGAGTTTTGTTTGACATTTGAATATCGTTTATTATTTTAGCTTCGGGCAGTGGTAGCGATCAATTATCTTCGCCAAGCTCAATCGCATTCGATAGTCAAGGAAATCTTTATGTTTGCGATCGAAAAAATCATCGAGTTCAAAAATTCGTCATGACAAACAATCAAATCTGTTCCGATTAATTTGTAAAACAAATATGTTTTCTTTTTTCTTCAACATAATGAAATAACAAGAAAAAGAAAGTAGAAGTAAAACTTATTCTGATACCGTCAAATATCAGTTTAAAAAACGAACAAAATAGATGTGAAAATGTTTTTATTTTCGAGTTGGTTGAATTCGTTTAACTTGAACAATATATTGTTCATCTTGTTCATCCTCAGGCCATTCGCCAATATCATCAACCGAGAATGTTTGTTGATTATTCAATGGTTGTTTCCACCATTTATCACTTGCTGTATAACGATTCTCATTTTTGGGTAATAATTGACAGATTTCAATTGGTTCGTCATTTAATTCATTTTCATTTGTTGTTGTTGCAACAGCTGCTACTACTGGTGCGTTTTCAGTTGTAGTTTTACGATTCGATGGTGATGATTCAACTTTGTTTTTATTTCGATTACGATTATTGACCTAGTCGAATAGGAAGTTGATTTTCTTGTGCAAAGAAATCGTTCGAACAAACTTGTTTATTGTTTTGAGTGACCCATGGTCCTTCATCTTCTTGAATCTTTTCGATTTCAAGATCAACAATTGGTGCTTGTGTTTGTTTAACTTCTGTCTTAGCTACAACAGGTTGTTTTTTGTTTGAATTAACTTTAGTTGTTGATTTTTCAACTGAATATAAAAAGACGAGAGAGTTAATTATCGATTTTCTCAGCGAATATTTAACCTTTTTTTGTTTGAATTGGAGCTGTTGGTTTGACTTTTTCGTTTTCACTTTCTTCTGATTGTGTGTTCGGCGATGAAGTTGAAACTGTTGCAATGGATTTCTTTGCTTTTGTATGTTTCTTCTTGTTACTAGTTGGTCTATCCGTGTTCACATTTTTAACTGATGCTGATGAACTTTTCGATTTCGTTGCTGAAAAAAGTCGACCCACAATTGAAGAAACTAATAATAAACCAAGAATTCCTGTGGAAACAACTGCCAAGACTGACAATGAAACACTGCTGGTTAGTTGCTCGAAGAATGATACGTAAGCCATGTAGTCGATCCAAAGTGTGTATGAAACGAAAAACGAATGTGGATGTTTTTTTAATGATATAGTGATCGATTGGATAGTTAGTCAATCAACTCGTTGTCGTCATCATCGTTTCTATTCCGAGTTTGATTTTCAATTCAGTGAAATTATCTGTAAAAAAATGCGAGAAATTCAATGTTGTTCAAACGAATGTCTCTTGTTTGCTGTTCGTATAGAGGGCGTTCGAAGATCTTTATTATTGGATGTTTCAATTCTGAAATCAGAAACAACTCGACTCGATTCTTCTTCTTTTGCTGAAAATTTGATTGTCATCAATGCGAACGTTATATCGTATTCCTATATTAGCTCTGTCTACTATTTTCCTATGTAAGTCATGAAAAAATCGAATTTAAACTTTGATGAAATGAAATTTTCGTAGGGAAATGTCTGCAAAAATTAGAAGAAATCAATAGAAGTGTTCAATCACCACGACCGATAGTCGCAAGTGAACAACCAGCGTCTCGACCACCACGTTTTGTTCAAAGTTCCATAAAAAAATCCAACGATACATAGAGAATTTGTTGATCGATTAGCAGCAGAAACTTGTGTTTTGTTATTTTGAGTATTTTTTTTATTCTTCTAGATAGTGAATGACGTCTCTATTGACTAATTTCTACTTGTTCTTGGCTCCATTTCTCGTGTACGGAGATTATCTTTCATTATTTGGTATTAAATCTTACAAATTCATTCGAAATATTCACGATGAAACACATACATATCGACAGAAACGATCGATTTTAAGTGAAGATAATTCACAACGAATTCTAACTCTTGAACTTGATCATAAGTAAACAACAACAAAAAAGCAGAAACGTTTTGTTAGCTAATCTCAATTGATTTCTTTCTCTAGAAATCTAACTTTAATTCTCAAAAGAACAAATGAATTTCTATCAGATAATGCAGACATTCATCTTGGCTCATCCACTTTTCTACCAATAGATTCTTCAATTCTCTACACAGGTCATATCTTAGACCAACCTGATACTTCATATATAACCGGTGGTTTTTATTCGAATTCATTCGATGGTGTTATTCAACTTTCGAATGAAACCTGGCATATCGAGCCTACTCGTCGATACAGTCTTTTGTTGATCGATGCAGGCCCATCGATCATCTACAACGCACTTGATGTTGATATGTCAAAGTATTTTAACAATCGACCATTTCGTTTCAAACGATATGATGACGAACAAAGATCTTTTTGTGGATTGAACGATGAGATTAAACATGAACAAGTGAAAAATGATTTTGAATTTCGTTCTACAAGATGGAAAAGAGATATTAGCAATGCTACAGAGCGTACTTGTTGTCAAATGTACATTCGTGTTGATCCAACACTTTGGGATATTGTTTACAAAAACGAAGGACTTTATGTAAAAGAAGCGACAATTCACGCGTTGGTCACGTTTTTATATCGAACAGTAACAGCAGCTAATACGATTTATCGTTCAGTTAAATTTCAATCGAATGGAGATTTTTTCTATCGATTTACTTTACGAATAAAACGTATTCGAGTAGGACCGTTTTTTTCGATCAATCGATTCATTTCGAATTTCCCTTGATTTTAGATTTTAACAAGTGAAGATTGTAAACAAACGAATTTAACTCTGAGTGAGCTGAATATTTGTCGGCCTTATCTTGATTCGAATGTGTTTTTAACTTGGCATTCAGCTGAGAATTTCGCTGAATATTGTCTCGCGTATTTGTTTTCCGCACGAGATTTCGGAGATGGAACATTAGGTTTAGCTTGGATGGGCACGATCGCTGCGAGTTTGTGTTCACTTCAATCCATAAAAAATTCAATTTTTCATTTTTCTCAGATAGTCGAGGTGGAATTTGCGAACAACCAGCTAAAGATATTTACGAAGGAAACCGTGTGATTAAAACATTAAACACAGGAATTATTACCGTGATTAATCATAACACGAGAACGTCAGCTCTCATGACAGAATTAACATTTGCTCATGAAATTGGACATAGTTTAGGCGCTGAGGTTTGATCCTTCGTTTTTCATGTGAAAGAATCGCTGTTTTTGTGTAGCATGATGATGAAAGATGTAGTGGCGATGCGACATATGGTCATTATATCATGTATCGACGAGCAACAACTGGTCTCGAAGATAATAATAATAAATTTTCGAATTGTAGCCTTGAAACAATGGGACCAGTGGTGATTGCGATTAAGAATCAACTTTTCGGCAAAACGAATTGTTTAACCGGTTCGTTTGTTTTTCTTATGAGAGAAGAGAAAAAACGATCGATGTTTTTGAAGAATGTTCACAAATCGGATACTGTGGCAATCGAAATGTCGAAGATAATGAAGAATGCGATTGCGGTTTCAGTTCCGAATGTACGGACAATTGTTGTTATCCAGCCGGAAGTTCAAATCCAAATTTAGCTTGTAAACTAAAGCCCGGTGCTCGTTGCAGGTAAATTTTAAAGTCAAATTTCTTTAAAATATTGATTTTTCTAGTCCATCACGAGGTTCTTGCTGTTCGGAGCAATGCTCATTTCATTCTCCAGCACATATCTGTCACAAAGACAAATCAAGTCAAGATTGCATCGGAGAAGTTCATTGCGAGTACGAGATTTCCTCGTCTTTGAATTCAAACAAAACTGAAGAAATTTCTTTTCAGTGGCGTTCAAGTCACATGTCCGGTGGATAATCCACGGTTTTTCAAACCGATCGATACGCCTTGTAATTTCAATACAGGTTTATGTGATCGAGGAGTAAGAAAATTTGTGTTTTGCAAAATGAAATTGATTTGTTTTATTTGAAATTAGCAATGTAATAAGAGTGTGTGTACGTTAATTGGAAAGAACGAATGTTCATTGATGATATCAAATGTTGATGAACCATTGAAACAAAAAGGAATCGACCGAGAATATCTTTGTCATATTGGATGTTTTGATTGTATGTTTAGGATTAGTTGAAAAATTTGTCGAATTTTGAGTTTTGATTTTCGTTTAGCACGAACAAATTCGTGTGTTGACACACATAAACTTGGTATGCCGAATAATAACAGTAAAACTGGATTTGGTTATATTCATAGACCGGGTGAGATTTTTAGACGATTGAATGTTTTGTTAGAGAAAAGCCTAAATCTTTGAATAGGACATGCGTGTGCAGGAACCGAAGGATATTGTGATGTTTTTGGTAAATGTCGTGCTGTCGATGCTGAAGGTCCGTTATCTCGATTAAAAAATAAAATCCTCAGCGAAGAAAACATTCACACACTCAAAGATATTGTTCAAGTTTGTTTCGAATTTGAATTTTGTGTTCATAAAATGAGAATATTTAGAATCATTGGTGGGCACTACTATTAGCTTTCTTAGGTCTCATCGGTTTTATGAGTATCTTTGTCAAAGTTTGTTCAGTTCACACACCTTCATCAAATCCACGTTTGAAACCTGCTCGACATTTGCCACTCAAACATTATGTACGTACATCTTAGAGCGAAAAAAAAACACTTATTTGATTTCTTTTTCGAATGTATTTAGTCACAAGTTCCTCAAATACCTCCACTGCCTACACCCATCGAAGTCGATGGTCATACAGCACAAAGAATTCAACCGAAAATTTACGTTCGTACAAATGCTTCGTCAGATAATCAAACAAATACCTCGAATTTTTAATTTCCTCTCGTCAGAACAGTCAACTCATTCCTTTGCAATAATCTGTTTTGTTTTTGTTTCATAAAAATATCTATTTTCAATGTTTGTTCTGTTTCACCTTATAATAACAAATAAAATACATAAATAAGAAAGAGAAAAACACGCATACACACGAATAGAAATAGCCCGCTAAGAAGAAAAACAAACTTATCAATGAATGAATGTATACAGAAGGAGAAAATATTTGAGCATGTTCAAGTAAAACAAAAATTTTAAAATGCCGAGATGTTTTTGTATAAAAAAAAGCGAATACGAATATAACCGAAACAAAATCAATGCCACTATTTATAGTAGCCGAATCAATTGAAATCGAAACTAGTTTTTCTGTTGAAATTAAGTGTCTTTGGAAATGCTTGTGTCCGCATCAGAATTATCTTTGCCTAGAAAAGAAAACAGACAAAAAATAAATAAATATGTTAATTATATGAAAAAATATTTCAATGTTCCCATAAAATTAAAATAATAAAAGCAAATAAAAAAAGGGGAGCAGGGGGTAGAAACTAAATAATAATAGTAATAATAATATTCCAGACACCATGAACGTAATAGAATACCGTCTGTTGTTGAATTTTCGACTATCGATAAACGTTTGATGATATCATTGGGATCGATTGGTGTCTGTTGATGTTCAGCATTACTATCGAGCAGACTCGAACGTCGTCGTTCGATACTAACTGTGCTCGGAGCACTATTTCGATGATATTCACTATCTTCGAGTAGTTCTTCTTCGTCGTCATAATCATTCGATGTGTAAAGTCCATCGAGATCATGATTATTTGGCGTAAATGGAAGTGTATTTGGACGAGCAACTGTCGATTGACTTTTACTACGTTGAATGTTCGAATGATGACTGGTTGATGGTAATGAAGAGTCTAATGTGTGCGATCGATCTAATGAAGAACGTTGTGTTGATGGAATTGAATTGTTGTCACTCTTTGTATCTTTCGTTTCTGTAATTGGTGTTGAACTAGTCAATGGTTGAGATTCGAGTTCTGGAGAGGAAATAGGATTTTCTGATACATTTTCAATTGTATCACTATGTAATTGAGTTTCAGATTCTGTCGATAATGAATTGTCTTTAGCATTGAGATCTAATTCAGTTGTTGTTGCTTGTTCGGGATTTTCCTGACTTGGTACAAGAGAAGGACTTCGTTCCGATTTTTCAACTTCATTATTCTCTTCGGTTTGATCACCGAAATGCGTTGGAGATTGACTTTGTTCCTGATCGTGAGAATTCGTAGCTAGT